>OIXL01000001.1_pt1 | contig 315286 bp, 313 predicted proteins | sample 1587761 | NCBI WGS metagenome assembly OIXL01 (sample SAMN03283246) | human gut metagenome | biome: human-associated habitat; material: feces | host: Homo sapiens | place: Peru | collected 2012 | reverse complement strand
CCCTTAAACCAACCCGTTTCCTTACGGATTTTCTCGGAATCTGTACCGTCCTTTTCAAGCTCCATAGCTTTCTCAAGCGCACTCTTGTCCGCAGTTTCTGCTTTCAATCCTCCCATGCTGTATTTGATATCATTGCTACTTTCGTCATTTTTCGTATTGACATTATTTTTACTTTGAGATATACTGTTAGTGACGAAGTTGGGGTTTATGTGCGAGCTCCTCTTGCCTTTGGCATTTGAGAGCACGTCGCCGTACCCAACTTCGTTTATTTTATTTATATCGTAAAGTATATTTCGCCCATCTTTAGACTTTGCAATATTTAATGTTACCGAGTATATTTTACCATACTTATCCATTACAAAAGCATTTCTAAATTCCCATCCGTTTTCATCTAACCATTGATGTGAATGTTCTGCATTTTCATTTTGCTTTTCTGAAATATTTATTACTTCATCAGAATGAACGATTACTAACTTACTGTTTCTGTCTGACTTTCTTGATAATTTATCAATAACTTTATGACTGTTGTTAGCACCATTTTTGGTTACTCGTTCATTTGGCTTTGCAAATTCTATAATTTCTTCTTTACCGTTCTCGTCAAATGTTAAAAACTTTTTTCCTATAAGATGTTTTGAAATAAAATTTCTAAAAGTTTTACCCCAATTGCGTGGTGGAATCCCTTTAAATATGTTTGTATCAAGAACAACCACCTTATCATATATTTCACCTGAAACCTTATTTTTTACATTTTCTTTAATTGAATACTTAACATCTCCACTCTCAACACCCTTGTCGGTGTTATTTTTTTGCTCATTTGTAATTACTTCTTCACTTTTTGCCTTAATGTTATCCGCTGCATTGCTAAACATTTCTGCAAGTTTGTCAAGCGCCTTTACATCATTTACAAATGCTTGAGCTGCTTCGTTTGTTGTATGAGTAATGATAAACTCTTTAATTTTGCTCGCAAGATTTTTTATTGCATTTGCAAGTTTTTGAAGGACCCCCTCATCTGCTTTTGCAACCTGCAAAGCCTTATGCATTGCACTTTCATCTCCGGCAATAGCCATAATGGAGTTGCAGACAATTTCTTCTATGCAATCCTCGTTCGTGGTCAATCTGTCACCGTAATTAATCTTAACATTATCAGCCATTTTCATTACATCGTGACCGCTCGCATACAGATAGTCCACAACAAAGTTTCTTATAAGCCTGTAATCTTTCGGACTTTCCCTGCGAAACGAATGCATGCTTTCGTGCATTGCAACAGGTAAAATATAATTGCCGTCAAGGCTTGCTCTTATGTATATTTTACCGTTTCTAAAATCAATTCTTCCGTTTTCGTCCATATCGGCAGTGAGTATAATCTCCTTGCCTGTCATTTCACTTAATTTTTCAAGTGCAAGTCTTGTACCCTCATCAAGGTTTACCGTTTCCTCGGCACTCTTCTCAACATACACATTAGCCTTTACATTTGAACTTCTGTCTATTCTCGCAAGTTTTTCTTCATTGTTGAAGAATAAATCAGAATCTTTATTGCCCGCCTCAACCGCAAGCATTGCTCTCTGCGGACCGATTGCGTCAATATATTTCCCGTAATATTTCATTGCTGCTACTCTGTTATAACGGGCTTCCATTTTTCCCGCTTCGTATAACTGTGTAAATGTATCTATATAATTATTAATATCGCTTTCTTTGCCTTTAAAATTAACATAATCGCCGTATTCCTGCACAAGCGTGCCCGCACCGTTTGTATCAAAGTTTTTCGCAGCATTCATAAGACTTTGATATTCCGGAAGATTAAAAGTCAAACTGTCTGCATTATATACCCTGCCGTCATCAGCAATAACACGCACCTTATTATCCGCTTCTCCGTAATATCTCGCACTGCTTTCAAATCCTACAATAACAACACTCTTGCCTTTATTGTCTGTTGCCGTAATGCCGTTTTTATGACTGTTGCCAAAGTTATATTTTATATGTTCTGTAATTTCTTCCTTGCTTATAGTGTTGATATTCTCTTCATTTGCGGCAACTCCGTCATTTTTTACATCAGTGTTCTCACTAATCGTATTTTTTAAACTTTCGGCGCCGATAAGTTTCATAAGGTTGCCAACATCAACGCTGTTTACCTTGTAGTTCTTGTTGCCGCTCATCTTCTTCTCAATCGACTTAGCAATATTCTCAGCTTTTTCGTTACTACTGTTTTTTGCTTGTTCCAAAAGCAGATTAATGTCAAAGTTCTCATCTGACATAACCTCTTTGCCAATCTCTTCCGCACTCTTTTTCATATCAATATTGGTGTTAATTTTGCCTTTAGCATAACTTACAGCACTAACACCGCCGCCGAGCACAGCACCGCTTACCGCACCGCCTGTTGCATCAAGTAACACCTGTTTTCCAAAATTCTCTGCACATTTTGCTGTTGCTTCATCTTTTGTGTAACCCTCATCAATGTACCCCTGATACTCAAGCGCAATAGATGACATATTACCGTTAATAATACAGTCTGTCATAGTATTGGCAATAGTGGTTAATCCCTCCTCGCTTGCTTCCGTAAACATCTGCTTTCCTGCATTTTTTAAAACACTTTTCAAGCTGTCGGGACTTACCGCTTCAAATGCTTTTAAATTTTCAATACTGAATTTTTCGAAAAATGCTTCTGCAATACCTGCCGCAACACCGGTCATAAGTGCATTAGAGGCTTTACCTGTATTTTCATATGCGTCTTTTGCCGCTGCTGTTCCTGCCTCTGTCGAAAGCAAAACCATTTGCAGACCTGTACCGACACCGGGTACAAGATTGAGCGGTAAAGTTGCAGCAAAGTCAGCAAGGCTCATACCTGTTTGATATAAAAATGACGCTACCTTGCCGGCAGTTTCATTCCCGATATCCGCACCTATTTTGTCAGATACCGTGCTTCTTACAGTATTAACCCTTGCCGCTGCGGTATCATATGTATTAATCCATTGATACTCTCCTGTAACATCTTCTGCAATACCGGCACCAATATACTTAAAAGCGTCACCTACAGAGCCAACGGCATTATCAAGTACACTCCACGCACTCGCACCTACAGGATTGTTCATTGCGTCCTGTTGAATTTTCTGCAAGTTTTCAATAGATGCCTGCTCCTGCATAGCTCTGTCATAATAAGTGTATAATTCTTTCGGATCATATCCCTCGTTTGCAAGATTGTTAAAGTTCTCAACAATTCTTTGTTCCTGCTCAGGAGTGTATTTATTTCCGCTTTTTAAATCAATTCTCACAGCCTCATCATTATCAGACTTTCTCTGTTCAGAATTTTTCTGATAAGCATAATACTGCTGTACAATACTCCTTACCCTTGCGTCACCCTCAATAATATCCTTAGTCTTTTCTTCGTATTCCTTTTTTCTCGCACTGCTTTTGTACTTATTGTAATTTGTGTTAGCTTCACTTATTAAATCTTCAAGTTTGTTGCTTGCCACACCGCCGTTTCCTTGCACATCAGCCTTAATAGAATTTAAATAATTATAATCAGCAGAGGCTTTATCAGCCTCTTTTTTGTAATCCTCAGGTGTTGCATACTGTTCGGCTTGCTTTTCGAGCCATTCCCTTTCGTCACTGCTTACATACTGAGCGTGCTTCATATACCCCTCGTATGTCTTAGGAGTATCCTTATACTTTTCAGAATAATACTTATTTCTTTCGTTTATTGCTGTAATTCTCGCCTGTTTGCTAATTTTATATGGCAAAGTTTTCTGTTCTAAAGCAATTTCATCTCGCTGTATCTGCAATTTTCCATACTTATTGGCATATTTTCCATACTCAATTCCGCCCTCATCAACTTCTTTCATTTTGTTAAGTAAATTGTCTTGAGCCTTTGACAAATATACCATTTCGGCATTATTCTCATTGTATTTCTTCTTTAAGTCATCCGCTGTCGCATACTGTGCAGCTTGTTCTTCAAGCCAACGCTTTTCATCATCACCTACATATGCAGCATGATTCATGTACCCCTCATAAGTTTTTGGAGTATCCTTATACTTCTGTGTATAATATTCGTTTCGTTCCGACTGCTTGTTTATGCTTTTAATTTGATTTTCAACAATATTGTTACGAACAGTAAACAGTTTCTCTGCACCGGGTAAATATGCAGGTGCATTCTTTTCAAGAGTGTAATGTTTTACTCCGTTGGAATCTTTCGTTCCATTTGGCACAATACTTAAATTACTGTCTTCGTTCTGTACATGATTAAGATTTGTACTGAAAAAATTATTTCTCTGCTTCGCAGGACTTTGATATTTACCTGTCACTATATCTCTAAGCTTCTGATTAAGTCTTTCACTCTCTGTCTTATCAATATTACTAATCATTTTTTCCTCCTATATGTTAATTCCCAATTTGGCAGCAATATACGCTACATCATCTTTAGATATATGGCCCTTATCAAAACCAATCTCAAGCTGCTTTTTCGTGAACGCCTCGTTTGCATACGATACATTTCCGTTTTTATCTTCTTTCTTCAAATAAGCATTAATAAAACTTTCTGCAATACCGTTATTGTACTTTTCATCATCTGATGTAACACCGATTTTATTGTACAAATAATCTCTTTCGTCACTGTTAATTCTTCCTGCCTCAAGCGCACCGTCAATATATGCCTTAGAATATGTCACATAGTTGTTAATGCCTTTCTCGTCATATTTGTCCCCGTCTTCCTTAAAGTCCTTCTTCGTAACACCCATAGCTGCAAATACAGCCTCCGCATTTCTTGTTTTTCCTTTATCTTTGCTTTTCTTCTGCATATCTTTTACCCTTTCAACCCAGTTGTTATATGCGTCCTCGGATTTTGCATATTCTATTTTCCTGTTATTTTCAGCTTCCGCCTGTGCAATCTGGGCCTTACTGTCAGCACTTTGTGTATTATATAAATATCTGTTATTCTCGCTGTTTCTTTCGTCTTCTAACCTATTCTGTTCGGCTGAAAGTTTAGTACCGTAAATGCTATTGTTAAGCTCGTTAAGCTGTAAGTCACTCTGTCTCTCTGCAACATATCTGTTATATAAAGTATTAAGCTGATTTTTGTAGTCTTGTGTCAAATCTCTGTTTCTGCTGTAATTCGTGCTGTCAAGCTGAGAATATATATTGCCTGCATTAGCAAGCCTGTTCTGTTCAGCGTTGTAGTCAAGCTGCGCCATCTGCTTGTAAGTCGGCACTGCGTCGCTCACATTCTCCATCTGCTTATTGGCAACCTCACCCGCCACTATATCCGCATAGCTCGGTTCATACCCGTTCGCAAGCTGTGCGGCTGTTTGTCTGCTTAACTGTGCGCCCGTCTGCGTGTTATCTTTGTACTGTTCAACATATTTTTGGTAGTCCTTGTCATTGCTCGTATTATAGTCAAATCCTCTGTTGCTAAGCCAGCTGTTAATAGCTGTATCAATCTTATCACCGTAAGAACCACTGTATGTTCCGCTTTCCGTCGCCGCCTTTGCTGCATTGTCCTCAGCCACATCCAAATACTTCATATCTTTTCCCATATGTTATTCTCCCAATCATTCTGCAATTTACCGTTCAAATAATTATAATAAGCGTCATTCTGCCTTTTTGAACTATCAATACTCGCCTGCGTATCAGCAGAAACATTATTGTGCTCATACTGCTGCTCTGCAAGGTTTCGTATATTACTCAAATTGCTTGTCGCTGCCGACATCTGAGCCTGCCACCTCGCAAGCTCATTTTGGAAGTTACTCATATCAAGGCCCTTGCTTGTGCTGTACTTATTTTCGTAATAGGTCATAAAATCGTAGTCATCCTGCACCTTATCCCTGTATCTTTGATACTGTGCATTATCAAAGCCTTGCAATGTACTTATCTTATTAAGCGTATCCTCCTGCTGACTGCTCCAATTTTGATATGCACTGTTCTTAAGACTTGGTATTTTGTTTTGCAGCTCGTCCATAAAGTTGTTGTATTCTTTCTGTCCTGCCGCCTGAGCATATGAGTTTGTGTAGCCGCCCGTATTTGCAGAGTAAGCCCCCTGCACATTCTCCTGCTGTACTTTTCCCTCACGCTTGTATTTGTCGTTATACTGCTGATATTCCGAACTGTCATTTGCATTAAATTTAAATTCATTGTTCATATACTTGTCCGCAAGACTATTCAAAGTATCACTGTAGCTGCTCTTATATCCGCCGTCTATTCTGTTTTTGTACGAATTAGCATAATTATCTGCTTGCGCTCTTGCCTGCTTTGTAGGCGTGCTTTCCGCAAATGTGGGCGCATTGTTTGCAACATTGTTGTATGCTCTTGTAGCGTCATTCACGCTGTTTGCGTCATAAATGTTATATGCCACTCTCATCGTCCCCTTTCGTGCTTATATTCTTCAAAAAGTCCTCGCTCATATTATCCGTATCAAGACTGTAAAGCACTCCTGTAAGCGCCTCGTAAAGGTCTGCAATGTAATTCCTCAGCACACCCGGATCATTGCTCGCAGGCGGAGGGTCAATTCTAAGCACTGCCATTATCTCACCGCACTTCCTTTCTGATATGTAATGTTAATGCCGTATATCTCACAATACCCCACACCTTCGATTTTAAGTCTTAAAAATTCAGCTCTCCTAAGCGGCACAGGTATCACCCTCGGCTTTTTCTCATCGTAATATATCCTATACAGCTCGCTCCATTCGCCGCTTTCGCTAAACCTCGCAAGCACTCTTACCTTCGTGTCCTTTTCAGGCTTAATCCCTATTGCTACCTTGCTTATAAACTTCGTGTCAAAGTCGCTGTCATACATATCTCCGGTTTCGCAGAACCACTCAAAACTGTTTTCAATTTCAAGTTTCTGCTTAGTCAAATATGTCTGCAACAGTGTTACATCTCTTGCGTCAATACTGTTGTCATCAGTAACATCAGCTGTTTCAATCTGACTTTGCTTTAGTTCTTTCTCAGCTGCTATATAATCTTTAAGTAACTGCAAATCATCAGCAGTTACCACACCGTCATCATCAATATCGCCGTATATTCTGCCTGTACCGTCTTCAAACTCTTTTCCGCACTTTTTTGTATCGTAATACATAATGTTGTCAAGCAAGCTGTTTTCGCTCTCAACACACACAATATAGTTATTCTCATCATTCACATAGTACATCGTATCATTATATGTCGCTGTACAAAGCATTCTCGTATCGTCTTCCTTGTGCCATAAACCTTTCTGCACATCAAAGCAAAACATCTCGTTTCCACCCTTAATGTTTTCAAGACTTACATAGTATTTGCTCTTGTGCTTTCCTGCCACAGCGTTTCTGTACTTTTCGTTTCCAAACGCACTTTCCGAAATCAACACAGCCGTACCGCCTGAGTATTGCGCAATTCCGTTTTTCGCTTTATACAGCAGATAATCTCCCATATTCACTACGCTTTGCCTGCTGCCTTTCTCAACTCCGCTAACCCTGTATGTTGTAAGAGTAAAATTAGATGGCTTTGTGCCATATATTTTCAGTGCGTAATTCTCCTTAAAGAAAATAACAGAACTGTTCATCTTTGCAATTCCTGTAAATTCACCCTCAACCCCCACAGTCAGCGCAAAGCTGTCCGTTGCTATGCCGTCACTGTACGCATACCAGTTTTCACAGTCACCGAGCTTGCAGGCATATATCTCATTACTCTTACTTGAACATCCCCACAGTCTGTTGTCAATTTCCATTATCATGCCGGTTTCCAAATCAGGCATAATTCTCTCAACATTAATTATTCCGCAGTATGGTACACTTGAATCAATACTTGCCTTAATCACAATATAATCGTTGGCCACATCATACAATTTAAAAAATTTGTTATTCAGCGTATCAACATAGCTTGTACCAATGTCCCATTCTGCTTCGCCTACATTGTGCTCTATACCGGATATTTTCACAAAATCGCCGACTTTAAGTCCCGCCCCGATTTTATCAGCACTTATTTTCAAGTAATAGCTTGCAATTTCTGTAAAATGTTTCAACTTGTTATTATAATACTGCGTATTTGTTTCTTCACTTGTGCACATCCATAATTTACTCGGCACACTTTTACATTCCTCAATCGTATCGCCTACTTCAATTTTGCTTATAAACTCTGCATAGTTTGCTCCGCCTTCTTTTCCTTTTTGCTCGCTGCTGTCCGCAAAATTAATGTAAGCCGCAATCGACATCACCTTTTTTCTTGGCTTAACGCTTGTGTTAAGCGCAATTTTGTCAATCGAACAATAAAAGCCGTTATACTCGCTGTCCTGCGCAGCCTTGCATTGTATTCCATTATTATGCACTTCAATATCCGTTACAGCGCCGCTGCTAAGGTTTACATACTTTTTATCAGGAAAAATCAATACATTGTTGCCGTATTGGACAAGTTGATGTTCTATTTTTGTATCATACTCATATCCCTTAATCTCAGTAAGTTTGCCATTGTCGCACAAATAGCCTCTGCTGTCAAGGTAAATAAGTCCGCCATTAGCGCATATCACATTACTTACAATCCTTGCACTTTCTCTCGCAGTAACTCTTGCCCTGTTCTTCCTCGGCGAAAGAATCGGAAAATTGTCACCGCTCATATTCTTCATATCCTTAAATTCCGTATACAAAGTAGTGCTTGATGCAGACACCCTCGAAAATCCTGTATTGCTTGTCCTGTTTAAGCCTTTAAATACAGTTATCTCACTTGTCGCTCTCCTCACATTGTTAAGCTCCGGCAACATTTCTTTCACCCCTTACATATAATATCTGTTATACCTTGTCTGCCTGTGCGTTCTGTACCAATAGCTTGTAAAGTCATTTAGCAGGTCTTTATACACTATACTGTCATTCACATATCTTTCGCTGTCCTCGTACTGTAAATCAATCATACTTGCACAAAACGCCTCGTATATTCCGTCATAAGGCGCAGGCACAAGCAGCTCTTTTCCTCTGTCCGTCTGCAAATCATACTTTCCGTACTCTCTTGCAATCTCATTTCCGCCCTCTCTGTTTGCTGCAACATTCAAAATAATGTACATCTCAACCTTATTTATATCTGCAATAATCTGCTCATCACTCACCGCATAATCTCTCTTGAGCCTTTTCACATTGTCAATTACCTGTTCAATTGTCATCAATATCACCTCATATGCAAAACGGACGATAGCCACCGCCACCGTCCGTTTTACTATTATTAGAGATTTCCAAATGGAACTTGTTGTTAAATTCTTTCCTCGGCAATAGCGTCCTCTGCTTCCTTTGCTCTCTTGCTCTGAATGCCGAGTGCAATCGCCTGCTGCTCTTTAGCGTTGTCAATAATCTCCTTTGCCTTTTTCGGAATATTCACCGTCTGACCCTTTGGAATAATCGACTGCACGCCGTTAATGTTAAGCTCAAGGTTCTTGTTGCTCTTTAGTGAGCCCATATCAATATGTGCCTCAACTATCTCCTCTGCCTCTTCATTTGCCTTTTTCACAAGCTGTAAAAGTCTTTTTTCCTCGGTTTTTTCCCTGTCATCGGCTTCAAGTTTTTCAGCGTCCCTCTGTGTCTGCTTAGTAAGCAGAGCAATCGTTGCTTTCATTTCCTCCTGTTGTGCAAGAATACTGTCAAGCTGTGACTTGTCAATCTCAATCTTCTCACCCTCGGCAGTAACCTTTTCCGCTGCTTTAGTTGCCATCACTCTCACTCCTTACGCTGTAATTTTTGTTGTGCTGAGCTTGCTCGCACTCTCAATTCTCACCATGCAGGTCTGTGCAATAATGCCAATGCCATGTGTGCACTTCCAACCCTGCGTAGCTCGCTGGTCGAGCGGGTCAGTAGCACCGCCTGAGCCGAGCGGTTTAATAATTGTTTTCATACCCTCGCCCTCAATCTCAAGCACCTCGTACGCCTCTTTACCGAGCAAGAGTGTGCTGTAAACATCAATGCCCTCAGCACCTGCTTTCTTGAACACACAAGACATATTCGACTTCACAAAACGAATGTTGCCAATCATACCGATTTCGCCTTTAAAAATTCTCTCAGTTGCCGAGTATTTTGTAACCTCGATAAAGTCTTTAGAACGCATAAGGTCATACTTTACATTCGGGTGAATAATCGCTACAAAACTGTCGCCAATCGGCTCGGCATTCTGCATTTCAAGGTAGTTTAATCCTCTGTAAAGCACATCAACCGTAAGGGTAGACAGCTTAGTAATACCCTTTCGTGTGGTTACCTCGGTTTCTGTACCGTCACTTGCAACCGCAGGTGCATAAATAACCGATGTACCTGTGTTAAGTGCCGCTGCGTCAATCTCCTCGAGTGTTCTGCCGCTCTGACTTGCAAGCTCTTCTGCGTCATGCACAAGAATATCGTCACGGCTTGCAAACTGTGCAAAATCGGTAACAGGAGTGTACGCACCATACTGGTTTACAGGAATTTCAATATAGTAAAAATTCATCTGGTTGCCCGGAGGTGTAACACCCTCGGTAAGCGGTGTAGTTGCAGTCGGGTACGGTGTAAGACCTCTGATGTTTACAATACCGCCGTTATGTTTTGGGAATGTTTCCCTCTTACCGAATTGTGCGTGCACCAGCTTTTCCTGATGGTTTTTCAGAAACACTCTGTTGTAAAACACCGCCTTTTCGGGTGTAAAATCATTGCCGCTTGTTTCCTCAGTGTTACCGTATGCATTAACTACATAACCGTTTGAACGGTTCACGCCGCCTGCATCAACCGTAACATCAAAGAGATTTAATTTAATTTCAATAAACTTTTTCATATCCGTTCCTTTCCCGAAACGGCGTCTTATCTTGGAATATGTGCCGTTCCGTTCTTAATGTTCTCTACGAGCGTATCAAATTCACTGTCGCTCATATCTTTTACACTCTTCGCCACAGCTCTTGAACTTCTCTGATTAACATTCTCGCTTATTCTGTTAGCATTAGCCTGCATATGTTTTGTTGCGGCATTCATCGCAGCTTTAGCTGTTCTGTTCACCATTTGCTGCCTCAGTTCATCAGCGTGCGCCATCTCATATGCGAATGTTGTGTCAAACACTTCATCATTTTTGCCTGTGGACTTATTTTTCTCCGTATTTCTCTTAGCAATAAAATCAAGCGCAGCCGTAAATGCAGGATTATTCATCTCTTCCTGCAAATTAAAATCAGGGTAAGTTTCTCTTGTTTTCAGCGCCATGTTTTGCAGTCTTGTATCAAGCTCTGCCATCGCCTTTTCCTGTCTTAATCTGTTAAGCTCTTCCTTGGTTTCATTTACTTCTTTGTCGCTGAAATACTTATCCTGCAGTTCTTCGGCAGTCATACCACTTTCAATCGCTTTTTCGCTAAAGTAGCTCGAATCACCCTTTACAGCCTCAAGTAAAGCATTAGTATCGTTGCTGTCAATATTATATTTGTTCGCAATAATACTCAAAATTTCATTGTCAGTACTTACTTGATTTTTAAGCGTGTCAATCTGATTTTTCGCTTTAGAAAATCTCTCAGAAAATGAAGTGTTCATCTTCTTGCCAAACTGGTCTTTGTACTTGCCTTTAATCAGACTTTCAAATTCCTCGTCAAGATTTTCCGCCTGCTGTCTTTCTGTACTTTCAGCCGCAGGTTCTTCCCCTTCCTTGTAGCCGTAAGCATTCTGATAGCTCTCAAGCAAATCATCACTAAGCCCGAGCCTCTGCGCTTTAGCTTTGGTTTCCTGCTTTATTTCAGTTTCCTGTGTGCCTGTGGTCGCACCGCTGCCATTACCTGCCCCTTCTCCGTTTCCGTCTGCTGTTCCTGCACCTTCACCGTCAAAAAGGTTAATAATGACCTTCGTATATTTTTCCATAAGTTTCTCCATTCTCTCGTCTTTCCGAGGTGTCCTACCGTCTTTCCGGCGTGCCGGGCGATAAGCTCCACTCACTCTCACCATTATATTTTAATTATAATATTTCGTTGTTTTTAAAAACAACCCCACCGTTTTTAATTTCAATCTCGTCACGATAGTTTTCCTCAAACATCTCAAGACCTGTCATAATCGCCTCAATCTTCTGTCTTAACTTAAGCTCAAATACCATTCTTTCGCATACGCATTTAATTTTCACATCGCCGTACTCGTATACAATCTCAAGCTCTTCAAGTCTTGCCTCTGTGTCTTTAACAATCTGCACAAGCGTGCTCACAAGTGCACTTACACTAACGCACACATCGTGCGTACAGTGACCCTTGCATTCAAATTCAAAAACTGCTGTGCTCGGCTGCTCAAAATCAAACTCTATCTGCGTCTTTATCTCTGTCATACCGCTGCACCTCCATTCATAACCGCATTATTCCGAGCCTGCATAGGATTTTGATTTACTGCCTCCTTGTTCGCAAGCATTTCACTCATCATCTGATTTTTGTTGTATAGCTCCTGAACCGTCTGCTCAAGCGTCTGATTTTTCTTTATCATTTCCTCTACTTTTGTCTTCCCCTCAAAGCTCATACCCTCAAGGGCAATCAACGCAGAATCTGCATTCTGCGGATTAAAAAATCCGAGCTTATAAAGGTTCATCATCATTTCATTGCTTGCAGCCGTTGCAAACGGACTTGCTTTCTGTGCCTTAACCTTGATGTCAAAAATCGGCATACGGTCAAATATCTGTCCGCTTTCATCTGTCTGCTGTTTCATAAGCTGCGAGTTGTCAAAATCAATGTACTCTGTCTTGTTGTCCTCTCCCGTAATTCTGTAAAATCTCGGTAGAGTGTAAAACTGTCTCATCAGCTCAATAATGCAGCTGCAAATTTCTGTAAATATATGATAACCACTCTTATTAATATCTCTGCTTATCTTTCCGCCTGCCTCTTGCAGTGCCGCAATAGCCGAACCCGATGTCACACCCGCACTGCCGGCACCGTTGCTTGCGTCATTTGTACCCGTAGTTTCCTTGATTTCGTTAATAAGCGCATTGTACATATTGAGCGCACCTGCCGCAATGTCTTTGGTTTCAAACGGCTTTGTTGCGTTCTCAACACTCTGTGCCTCAATAAAATCCTTACTCAAATCGTTAAGGTCAGCAATATTAAGTCCTGCACTTGAATTAATAATGCTCCTCGTCTGCGAATTAACTTTTATGTTCTTTAAAATATCCCTTTTAAGTTCATCAAGATTGCTCTGACAGCTCCTGCAAATGTCAACAAATGAAAATCCCGCCGGAGTATCCCTCAGCTTAAACAAAGGATCAAGGAAAAACGGATAAAGCCCATGGTTATACAAACCATTCGGATACTTTTCAGGCTCGTTCTCCGTAGCCTCAAGTACCTTTTCCCCGCAAAACTTCACAAAGTGCAGTACGCCGTTTTTCTTGTAGTACCAGTCTATAACCGCTGCTTTACCGTTTTCTTTGTTGCTATTGTCATAAGTTCTGTAATTCTCAAGTCCCATTGTACTTGAGCTTACATCTTCAAGCTGTGGATACATCTCCTTGACTTCCTCAAGGTCATAAAGCCGCACATAAAACACATTTCGGCTGTCCTGTATGTCCTCAATAAACGGCTCCCAAAAAAGGCTCAGAATATCCGCCTTGCAAATTTCTACATCGCCAACGCCATTATCTTTTTTTCCGTTCCATACTACCGCATACGCACCTGTACCGCCGACAAGTTTGTCTGTATTCACCTCACTGTAAACTTGTAAAAAGCCGTTGCGCTCAAGTACACACGGCATTACACTGTTCAGCATTTTTGCAGTTTCCTCGTCATCTCTCGCTCTCGGCAAGAAAACAGGTTCGGGAAAATTGTCCATCAGGTCTGCATGTTTGTTCATAATCACATTAAGCGTCTGACCTCCCATGCGTTTCGGAATCAGTTCATTTCTTATACTGCCGTCCTCACTTTTGTACTTCTTCGGTTTATCGTTATCTGTGTAAAGCAAATTGTATGTATCAAAATTGTTCTTGTACCGCACATCATAGCTTTTCTTACTCGCTATGTAGTCATTAAGCACACTTCTCGCCTTTGCAATCTCTTCGCTGCCAATCGCCTTTGTACTGCCCTGAGCCGCTGCTTCATCGGTTTCATCGTCTACACTGCCATTTGCCACTGCATTAATGTCCCTACTTTTTACTACCGCATTAAAACTTTTCTTTGGGTGCACACCCTCCGCCTCAGCCGAGTATGTGCGTATCGGCATAATAACGCCGTTCTCATCTCTCTTTACTTCCATTTTCTCCTCCTTATTTCCTAAAAAATATTGCTCCTGTCAAGCGGATCAAACGCAGGTACTTGCTCAAGCGCATTCCTGCGTGGATTAATAACATTCATCATCATCGCATATCTCGCCTCATCATATTGGTGGTCCTCTCCGTCCGTATCAATATCCTCAACATATTTTTCAGAGTACACAAGGTTCGGTATCGTGCGAATAAACTCCCTGCAGCTCTTGAAAATGTAGTACATCGCAACGCCGTCATTGTCAAAAGCAAGGCGGTAGTGGAATTGCATAAGTCCTGCTATCCGCTCATTGTCACCACGCTCCCAGTAAACGCCGTATTTAGCCATACTTGCCGCAATGCTTGCACCGCTGCCATTATCCGCAAAAATTGCAGGGTCAGCAACACCCATTATTTTCCTGCCCTTAAGATTTTCGTCATTCTGCTCAATCTCTCTTATCTCCTGAGCAAGTTTGTCAAAATTCTTTTTAAGTCCTGTATTCGGGCTGTTTTTCGCACAGCCGTAGTATTCTCGTATGCGGTAATACCGACCGTCATTGTCCACAGCGTGCCAACCGACAGAGAACGGTCTTGTATATCCCCAGTCAAAACTGCGTATAATCTTCCAGCCCCAGGGAATTTTAAAGTCATTAATCACATGAGTAAATCGCCTGTCATTGTAATGCTGCGGATCGTCCGTAAACTCAGTAAATACCTGCCCTTCAAAGCTGTCCCAACTGCCGTAAAGTAGTGCGTTCCTTTCCGCCTCGGGGCGGTCTGCAAGCCTCTTGAGGTACATAGGGTCATTTTCAAGCAATTTTTTATTATCAAACACGCTTGACGGTACAAACACCTTCGATTGCCAATAGCTTTTCAGCGTACCGTCAGGCTGTTTTACCGCTAACTTTTTCCAAATCGTAGTAAACGGCTTTCCGGCAGTAACAAATTCTTTCTTCACCCAGCCATGTCCCACACCTCCGGGGTTGCCTGTTGCTCGTACATACACCCTCGTCCCCGGGCCGCTTGCTCTGTTACGGCTTTTTAAATAGCTGTACTCCTCAAAAGTAAATTGTGTCAACTCGTCAAAGCCGATAAAATCGTACTGCAAACCTTGATATTTGAACTTATCCTGCGTGCGAAAAAGCGACCCGAATTGAACCTTAGCACCACTCGGAAATGTAAATGTGTGCTTCGTGTCATTAAATTTAACATCTGCACAAAGCTGTGTGTAATAATATCTTGCACGCTCAATCAACTGCTCAAGTTCGGGCACTGTCTTTCTCAAAATAAGTCCTCTGTAATTGCCCACATTCACCTGCCGCACTGCCTCAATCACAAGATAGTCCGATTTTCCACCTCCTGCCGCACCTCCGTAAAAGCCCTCGTCCTCGCCTCGGCTCAGCATAAGCCGCTGCTTAGGCTGCGGCGTCCAAATTTTGTTTTTAATCATTCAAAATATCCTCCTCGGGTGGAGTGAGCAGCTGCATTTCGGGCAGCTCAATAATATTGATTTCCTTGTTGCTCTCCTCTTGCTCCGTACCTGCAAGCACCTGCTTAATGTTAAGCAAACTCTTCGATATTTCCGCTATACTTTTTGTGTCCACAAGCCCCTTGTAGATTTCTATATCCGTTTCCCTTGCGGTTTCCTCAATTTCTTCTGCCTGCCCTTTATCGTTAATGCCCTCTGTCTTTGTCTTTTTCGTTCTCACAGTAACTTTTTCGCACTTGTCAACTTCATCAATAGCTCTGTTAATCTTTGCAATCAGCTTGCTTGCAGCAGAACATACACGCTCAATGTCGCTTACGGTCTTTCGCACATTCTTGTCATTGAGCTTTTTCGCCACCTTATCCGCTGCTTTCTTGTGCTGCTTGCGCTTTTCCGCTGCCCATTTTTCTTTTACACTCTTTTTCTGCACAGCAGAGGCACTCACACCGTATTTTTTCGCAATATTTGCAAGACTTATTTCGCCCGTTACATATTCAGCTTTGATTTTTTTCCAATCAATTCTCTTTTGATCACTCATCTGCACCACTTTCTTTTTTGCTTTTTGCTCAAATTTAACTACATCTACTTAAATTTTAAAGCAATCTGCGACCAAATCAACCCCACCGCCCTGCTATCCTCTTATCACACGCAACCATTCGAATCCGTCGCACACATATTTCATAAATTTATCATTCTAATAGCGTAGCTATTAATTTTCAACTTAAAACCAACAAAATCAAGCATAATTTTAAACATTAATTTAAGCGTGCGAAATAAATCACACGCTTTTCTCATTCTTTGTATCTTTCTTCATTCATTTTTGCAATGCAGCACCCACGCCAGCATTTGCAGTTGCAGAAATTAACTTCATATTCTTGCCGCTGCTTTTTCGTTTCAAATTCAAGTGTGAGCTTAACAACTTCCTCACAAAACCCCTCACATTTTATTCTCATATCCCCACTTTTGCAAAAAAATGGGCAAATCGCTTTCGTACTCTTGTCCACCATTTCGTTCACCCCCTGCACCAATAAGCCGTCCGCAGACAGCTTGTTTATGAAATATCAAATTTTTCGTACGCAAGAGGCAAAAAAGCAAAGTACCAGCTTGCTCCTGTTATCTCATTGTAATTATAATTATCATCATCCTTAAGCAAAAAGTATCCGTCGGGAATCGTAATCATCTCTCCACGCTCAAGTTTTTTTATTTCCCTGCGCCCTGCCTCTTTTACAGTAACATCAGGCTTTTTAAGACATCTTGCAGTCCTTATTCTCTTTGCACCCGCAACATCTTTTGTTATGTACTCTGCAAGTTTTTCATAATATCCGCTCTGATACAGTGCAGTAAAGTTTATTCCGTCATACTCCCAAAACTTCTGCACAAACTCAAGTGCTTCACGCTCAACAATTATATGCATATGCCAATTTTTTCCCAGCTTTCCGCACTCCGTAAACGATATGTACTTAAACTTTTTTCCAATTTTGCGAAAAGCGTCACGCATTTTTCTTTTCCATTTGCTTGCAATCTTTTCGAATTTATCTTCCGTAAGCTCCGCCCTTGGCACGCTCAGCCTTACAAAATAGTCACCGCTTGTAAAATTGCAAAGTATAAGCCTCTGCATATTTTTGATTGCTCGCATTCTGTTAGCTCTTTTTTGCTTTTCGGGTGTAAGACTTTGATTTATTTTTCTGCCGCCGTAATTTTTACCTACTTTGCGAAAAGATTTATAAATTTCAATTTCAGTAAGAGGGCCGCTTTTAATTGTCCTTTTATATGTAAACATTTTATTATACATCCTTTCGCAAATTCCGTCACTTAAATAATTGCTTTAGCAGGAAAGTCAAGCGGCTCAAAGGCCGCTTTTTTTCTTTCCGTTACATCTCAATTTTCGCTCTGTTTTATCTCACCATATGCGTCCTTATACGTTTTCAGCTGTCCGCTCAGGTATATGTTCTGTTCAATTGCCTTGCACAAGTTCACTTCATTGCTACTGTATGTATCATTAAGATTCTTAAGATTTCCATACACAAGGTTCAATTTTTCTCTGTACTTTCTGCAAGCCTTTACAGCTTTTTCTTTTTCATATGCGAGCTTTTGTGCCTCTTCCGACATTTCATCCATCAACTTGTCCCTGTGAGTAATGCAGCTTTTCAAGTTTTCTATCTCTTCCTTTGTTTCCCTTTTATCAATTCTGTGAATTCCATAAGAGATAAAAGAATAAGCCGCAAATACTGCAATTACAATAACCCCGTACATTCTCTAACCCACCTTTCTATAAACGCACTTAATCGCCTTAATCTGATTATCAGTAAGATTAACAATGTCCTCTCTTGAAACGCCTACAAACATCACCGTTCCCTTGTAAACCTCGCCTGTATCCTTGTTCTCAAGATTATCCTTGCCGCTGCCCGAATAAATCATCTTAATTCTGCCTTTAAGCAAGTCCTTGTTTTTGAGTTTCTCACTCCTCAAAAAGTTCTCAATCTCAACCCTGTCAATCATCTCAACCATACCTCTAATCTCGTCCTTGTAGCCGAGCGGCTCTGCGTACTTGAAAACCAGTACCTTTTCCTCTGCCATCGTTTTTATTCCGTCCTTTCTTCCTGTATATTTTTCGTAGCAGTTGCACACCACTCCTCTGCTCCTCGCTGAGCAGCGTGTAAAATGCCTGCAATTCTCACAGCTTTTCATCTTCACTGTCCGCCTTTAGCTTTATGTACTTAAGCAGTACAGCCGAGGCCTCCTCCCAGCCATAGCAAACAAGCGCCAAATTGCCCTGCTCTCTCAGTCTCTTTATCCATTTTCGCTGCTTTTCAGTCGCTTTGTTGTTGCCCACCTTGAGTTCAATGTAAAGTGCGTGATATTTACCCCTCGATACAGGCAGGCACAAATCAGGCACACCGGCTCTCACACCTTGCCTTTTAAGGTTAAATGCCTCTTTCTGATTTCTCTTGCCGCCATTTGGTACATGATACAGCAAGTCAAGCTGCGGATAAGTATTTCTCGCATACGCAACCCAGTTGAATAGCTTAATCTGCTCATACGCCTCATTTGTCATTCAAGCACCTCCAAATCACAACTCCCATTTAAATTTCTTTTTGTTTAGCTAATATTTGCGGTACACATAATATTAAGAGATTTTTCAGGATTATCCCTATAAAATTTCTGAATCCAATATTTTTCCCGTTCCAGTATATTACAACCAAGAGGAACAATTTCAATGACCTCAAATTGATAATCTGTGATATTTTCTATTGGAAATCTTTCGGTTTTGAGATGTTGTCCCCAACGAAAAACAGGAGCATACATTGTTTGTCCTATGTAAAATTCACCAGTTGATTTCTTAGATATCTTATATATGTATCCTGATACTTTCTCCGAAAACATATCTTTGGTGATATAGAATTCTTCATCATCGTTATGCCTTATCTTGTTACGTTCTCTGCTCTCATATACTTGCTTACATTTATGAGAACAAAATCGTTTTTCCGCATAATCTTCAATTCCGTAGAAATGGTTTCTAATTTCATAATCAGAAAAGCATATTGGACTTCCATAATATGTCTGAATGGTCGCACCACAACAGTCGCAAGTAAAAGTTACCTTATTAAAGTATTTTTCGGTTGAATAGCAATGCTCACCAATAATCACGCAGTACAAATCACCGGGACGAAGTTTTTTGGAGAAGCGAAAGGAAATACCACTTCCATATTCGTCTTTTATGATTTTTTTGAAATCATCTCGACTTTCACAAATAAGGCAATCAATTACAAGTTCATTATTTTGAGATTTACTTATTGATGAGTAAAGACCAAATTCAAAATCTTTCTCTACATTTTTCTTGGCTGTTTTTTCATCTGCGACTTCATAAATTCGATAAACAATTTCTACCAATTACATTCACCTCCTTCTTTCGTAAGTACATATCCAGCCTAACTGCGCATCTTTCACATACGGACACTTTTGCAACAGTAAACACATATGTACAAACCTTTTTCAGAGTTGTGTCATTAAATTCCACCCTCCAATCTTCTTTCAAGCCGCTCAATCTTTTTATGTTTCCATTCATTCACTTCTTTATCGCATTGAAACATCATCTTGCATTGTTCAAGCATAATTTCAACATCTGCCATTTCTTCAAAAATATTATCAACAGATTTCAAATCATCTTCAAGTGATATTTTTTCTTTAGTATAATTTAATCTTATAAGGCTTTTACACAAAGCCTGCGACAATTCAGACAGTTCCTCAACTGTCTTTATTACTTGATTTACTCTACCGTAGCTATCAATAGCCAATTGCATAATTTCTTTTGATGTCATTGTTTTTTTATTCTCCTTTCAGCAGTTCCGGATTATCATAGATGTTGCCGATAACTTCAATATCTCTTGAACAATAGTGTCTGCCTAATCCATCATAGATTAAATTATGCACAAATCCAAATTCAGTTTCATCAACATCGTACTGAACGATTCCATAGTCGTCACCATCCGAGCGGTAAAGAAAATCAATGATATCACCCTCAAAGATTTTCGTGCCATTCTTGTCAGTCATTCCCGTGTACTGTCCAACCGTTTTGAAAATAATCGGGTAAGCTGTATTTTCATCATTAGGTTGTATAATGTGATACTGCCCCCATATTATTATCAATAAACCTTCGACCCACGCATCATTATCTACTCTCTTACCTCTGAATAAAATTTCTCTCATCTATATTCTTCTTTTATTGTTCAGTATCGCATATTTCCTCTGAGCTTGCTTAATTCTCGCAGATCTGCACGCATTACATATGTCGTTACTTTTCCTTTCAAAAAAAGTAATCCCGCACCTTTTGCAAAACTGCGGCTCAACTCTCTTAAATGATGTGCAGCTGTCACAGTCATTCTCATTTGCAAGACATCCTTTTACATCGTCCCATAACTTGCACATATCTTTTTGCCAATACTGTTTGAACTCATCTGCCACAGGAGATTTCTCTTTTGCGATACATCTAATCTCTCCTGCAAGAGCAGCAAGCAAACTGTTTGCCGCTGCTCTGTCATCTTCAGTCATCAACCTCCTGTATTTTAGTGGTCTATTTGGAATATTATCTCCAAACCGGCCATTGCCAATGTATGCTCTTACCTTATCAAGCCTTTCAGTCAAGTAATAGTCAAATACTCGACCTCTAATAGCTTTGGCGGACCGATTTATTTTTTCTGATATTTCCTCATATTTACAGCCTTCCTTAATCATTTCTCCAAGTATCTCAAATTCTTCCTCGCTCCAGAGTATATGATTATCCGCTTTCACCGGGCGGTATCTAATGTTAAGATCGCATATTCTCCTTTGTATTGCCCCCTCTGAGCGACATAGAATTTTTGACAACTCCTTGTACCCGTATTTCTGCTTTTTAAGCAGCTCGCTCAAGTAGTTGTCCTCCCATTTTGTCCAAGGCGTAGTCTTAATTTGCTGTATCCGCACAATATCAGATTTTCTTTTCCTTTCAACCCATTCAGGTTCTGCACCCAAACTATTCTTTTCAAACTTTGAAAAATCCAAAAAGCCTTGATTCTTGTAGGCCCAATCCCAAAACTCTTCAATCATCAGCATTTCAAAGACCTGTTCATTGCGCCTTACCTTATGAGTTTTAAGTCCTCTGCTCAAAAAACAAGAAATTTTGCTATATGAGTTTGAATAATTAAACCCCAATGCTTTAAGCAACTGATTTTTAGTGATATATATACTGTTTTCGAGGAACGCTCCCAAGTGCAGCCTGTAAACTTTTTGCAGCACCGAGTTTTCACTCCTGCTCAAATTTTTACAAATCAGCCCAAGTCTAACATTTCCCCACGCATTCCGTAAGTAATCAACCTCTTCCTGCGTCCAGTTCCTTCTCATTTTTTACCTGCCTTTTTCTTTTCTCCTGCTTTCTCACTGCCCCACACTTCTGACATAATCTTGCCCTCACGCACCAAAGCGTTGTACTCTCCATAGCTGTAATGCGTGTTGTGCAGCTTATTGTATCTGCTTATTTCTATACATTTCTTGTCCACTCTGTCTAAAACTTTTTTCATAGCCTTTCGCCTCAATATTCTATCCCTATGTAATCAAGTACCCTTGCCCAGCCGTACTGCGTTCCGTCCTCGTCTTTACAGCAACGGTACATCCAATATTCCCATTCTTTCAAATTGCGCTCTTTAAGCAAGTCAAATCTATGTGGCCTTTTTTCAAGTTGAATCCCAAATCCACACATAGAGCAGCCTGTGCGCTGTGCTTTTGTTGTATACAGAGTACCGTCATCTTTGCGCTCAATCGTTCCGTAAATTTCGGGAACAGGTACTTGAAGTTCAAGCGCAAGCTGTAAAATATCCTGCCTGTTAAAAATAGCAAATGGAGCTGATCGCACCGTTGTCTTGCCAAAATAGTTACACCCATTAATCATAAGTGACTTTGCTCTTCTACCACCCTCAGACGCCATAAGTCCCAGATATGGCACGCTGTTATGTTCTTTCGCCCAATCGTCGCAAGGCTTTTCCTTTAGATAGTAGCAGCATTTCGATGAAACTTTAAAATTCGGTATGCCATAATTCACACCCTCATTTTCGTTCTCATAACCGCCAAATTTCTCAAGCCATTTGTTGCTCAGTTTCATTCGTGTGTTTTTCCTATAACCGCCAAACTCACCCGTTTCACCTGTTATTATTGCGTGTCTCACTGTTTTATTTTTTTCGGTCGGATGTTGCAGAGTTTCAATCTTACCTGCAATCTCTTTTGACAGCACAGGAAATCCAAACTCCTGCAATATCTCAGGCTTTTTCCATCTATGCTCCGTTCCGTTCTCGTCAACATATCTTACAGCTGACTTTAAGCGCTCAATTCCTAATTGTTTATGTACTCTCTGAATGCTCACATCTTCAAGTATACTAACGCTTACGCCGGGCGCATTAATTCCTATTGACCTCAAAAACATAAACAAAGTAATACTGTCAAGTCCGCCTACGCTCACATGAACATTTAAATCACGCTTTGCAGCCTCGTTATAAAACTCCCATGCTCTTATATATGCATATCTTTTCTTAAACTCATAATCTTGTTTTTGCTTAACTTTAAAATCAGCAATCTTCTTCTCTGCACCAATTCTGTTAAGTCTTTCTATTATATTCTCTGCCATTGTGAAAACCTCTTTTATTTTTAGTGTGCTTGAGCAGCCGCACCTGCTCCGCAGTAACATATGCAAGTCAGTAATATTATTAAATTTTAGGAAGAATAATCAACAAAAGTTAATTACTAATATATAACAAGCCGTGCGGAGCTTACTAACTTAATTAAAAGCCTTCATTCATCAAAAGCTTTTCTACGCATAACGATAAGAATTTGCTTACCGTTATGCCGTCTTGCAGCTTACAATTAAGCACCTTTTCCCAGTGTTCAAGATTTTGAGAAGATGTATAGTTGATTGCATGTCTTATTGATCTCTCAACTCGTGTACCCGTCGAAGCAACTTCATTTGCAACATCTTCATACAATTTGCAAAAACTTATATCTTCGCAAGCATTTGTAAGTTCATACAACTTACAAATAGCTATGGTCGAATAGTTGTATCCGTTCAAATTTGGAGTAATTCCGAGTGTAAGCAACAATTTCTTTGCTCTCTTAATAGTTTTTTCCATTTTGATTTCACCTCTTGATTTTTATAAAACTTATTGCTATAATAAATATGTGGATTTGGCAATAAGCCTTACTTGAGCGTTGATCACTGCCCTGTGTCAACGCTCTTTTTTTATACTTCCGCCTCTTGCAACAATCAAATGCTGCCTTTTGCCCATATTTGTATCAACTGTTTCAACAAGTTCTACAGATACCATCAGTTTACCTTTCTGACTTCTGCGGTATATAACTGCATTAATCTTGTCAAAACGCTTTTCGAGCACATTTGGTAGTTTTAAAATAACCGGCTCTTCTTTTATAAAAGCCTCTTTAATCTCCGCTGCTGTCATTGTTTTCCTCCGCAGGCTCAAATACATCCGCTGTCACATACTTAAAACATCCGTCATAAATCAAAAATCTTATGTCATATCCTTGTTTGTTTTGAGCTCTAAAGCGACATACATCATATACTTCAAAGACTTCTGATATATCTTCTTTACATCTGACTTTGAACTTCATCTTTGTTTTCCCATTCTTTATAAACTTCTTTCATATATTCGATAATGTCATCAAGTTTCTTTTCATACATCCTATCGTGAATCAATAACATTTCATACATATCTGATTCAACATCTTTTCCCCAACCGTTTTTATAAACTTTAACAGTTAAATAATTAACATGTCCTGTATAATCAACAAAAAAAGCGGGCTTTTTATTTGTATTATCACTCCCTGCTTCACTGCAGTTAAATTCCAATGCAAGTGCCATAATCTCAAGCACTTTTTCTTTTATAGATTTTTTCACATAAATATCTCCTTTTAATTAATTTTTCGCTGCGTACTTACAGCACTTAATAAACTTCTTGCAGTTCTTAACAACACGCTTAAATCCGACTGCCTTGTTGCAAAGTTTGTGATTATCAAGGCTCTCTTTAGTTTCAGCTACATAGTTTAGTATGTCCTCAAGCCTTTCTGCTGTCACTGTATCAAGTCCCTGCAATGTCATTACCTCGCCGTCCTTGATATTAATAAGTATGTTTTCCGTCCTCATTCGTCCTTCATCTCCTTTGCATATCCGCACGCCGTAGGATCATTTTTACACGCCTTGTCGCACTCGTCTTTCTTACCGCAAAAAAAGCAACAGTTGCCACCCTTGCAGTATTGCCCCGCACTCGCCAAAGTACACTTAAAGTTATATTTCTCAAGCCTTTCCATCACTCAAGCTCCATTCCGCAAAGCTCCATAAGCTTCTCGCCTGCCTCAAACTCAATGTATTCACCGTCAACCTCAACCGACAGTCTCCAGCAAATCTCATTCTCATAGTTAGGGTAACCCTTGCGATACAGCGTAGCCGTTGTCCATTCGTCTGCCTCCTGCTCTTTGTCGCCCTCGTAATCATCAGGGTAAATCTCAACGCCCTTAAATCTAAGTACCGCCTTGTCCTCTCTAAGCTCAAATTTGCAGTCCTCTGCACTCTTTGCCGCTGCAAAGTAATCTTCCCTGTACATTTCGTCCACACTGCCTGCATATCTCTTCACAAGCTTATACATACTCTCTTTTGTAATAATTGCAATTCTCATAATTAATAATCTCCTTAATTGTTTATTCGTCGCATACCTTTCGTGATTTAAAAAGGTCCGCCATCGGTATGCCGAACTTTTTAGCAAACCTGCTCAGCTCCTCAACCGTAAACTTACCCGGGTCCTCAAGCCTTGTGCGATATGTCCCCTCCGAGCAGTGAGCCACAAGTGCCTGCCCTTTTCGGTCAATCTCTCTTATTTCCGATTCATACTGAATGTTTGCAATAAGCAGCCTTTTCATTTTGTCCTCCGGCTTTTTAAGTGGTCTTGGCATTCTCTCCGCCTCCTTATTCTATTTTCTTGCCTCCCCTCTTTTTATGTGCTACTATATTACTGAAAGGAGGTTTTTCTATGGACTCTATTACCGTTAAAGTTTCAGATATATTCGAAGTAATCAATCAAATCCATTCTGACGGTATGGATAAGGTTACACTGTCTTTTATAGAAGCTGATGACGATTTACCGGCTGCAATCAGCCTTGTTGCTTCTAAAGATAATGACAAAGTAGAAATTGATTACGAAGAAATCGAATCCTGCTAACTTTTATAGATTGACTGGGCTTTGCTCAGTCAATTTCTATTTTGTAGCATATCTCTTCATCTCTGCTCTTCTTAACAATCCTAAGTGCTGTACGAATATACCTCAACAGTATTTCCTGCTCTTTTTCTTTCTCCACTCCACTCATCTTAATTTCAATCGGTTTCTTATAATTCTTATTTACTACAATCATCTAAACACCTCCTTATTTAGCTTATCTGAAAATCAAATTTGACATTATACAAATATTTTTGTATAATTGTATTGCCTTATGGCAAAAGGAAGGAGTTGGTTTTTTTGACCAAACTTTTGACTTTGCCGGTTCCTGTTCAATGCTGATGCTAAGGCTATCATGGCGGAGCCAAACCGCCTAAGTGAAGCAGTAAATCAAGAAATTGGTAGTCCTTTTACTGATGATAGATGTTAATGTAGAGATAACCGGAACCTTAACCGGTATAAAAAATTAAGAGAAAACTTTACATTTAACTCTATCTGCAATTTGCACAGGTAAAAAAATTGGGAACAAGTATCAACGAAAGGACCGTTGATGCTTGTTTTTTTATCTCAAAAATAATTCTGCCCTTTTGTTAATATCTGTAATATTAAGACATTCGCAAATTTTTATTGCCTCAGATAAAGTAAATTCAGATTTTCCTGTTATCTTAGATGAGAGCGAATTTTGTGTAATTTCAAGTTCTTCTGCCAGCCTTACTTGTGTATATCCGGCTTTTTTTATTTCTTCTTTTAATTTTACCGAATTGATATTAGCCACCTCCTTATGCCGGCTGTTCTGCTTTTTCAAATAGGTATTCCAGTTCATACTTAGGGAACAATCTTTCTTTAATTGAAAAAGCCTCTCCAATAGAAAAGTCGCCTTTGGTTATTTTATTGCGGAAGGTACTCTCAGGCATTCCTATTGCACCTGACACAGATCGCCATGACATTCCATTTGCATTGATTTCTCTGTCTAAATTAGGATACATTTTTAAACCTCCTTTATTTTCGATTTACGCATCTGCGTAATCTTTAAGATAATTATATGTGCGTTTGCGTTATTTGTCAACACATATTTACGCATTTGCGTAAATATTGGTATCTTGCATAAAAAACAATTTTGTTTATTAGCAAATATTCTAAATTAACGCAAATGCGTTATTTTATGTTGATTTATGCAATTTTTTGCTATATAATAATTACAAAGGAGGTACTGATATGGGAATTGGTGCAAAATTATCCGAAATTCTTAAATCACAAAACAGTAATCCTAATGAATTGGCGGATAAAATCGGTATTACATCATCTACAATATACAGTATTATCAAAAGGGATAATATGAAAGTAGATATTTCAGTTCTTGCTAAAATATGTAAAGCACTTAATGTTAAGATGGAAGTGTTTTATGATGAGTATATTTCAGATAATAAATCCAGCTTTCAAGTTCCGTTTACATTAACAGAACACGAAAAAGAAGTGATAACCGCATACAGGTCAAAGCCCGAAATGCAGCAGGCAGTTGACCGACTTCTCGGAGTAGAAGAAAGTAAAGTTGTAGGGCAAGTTTTCCGTGCTGCTTGTAACGGCAAAAATCCGGAGTACATTACACTTACGGATGAACAGCGTAAAAAACTTGAAGAGGCACCGTCAACTGATGAATTATAGGAGGTGAACGGATTGTTTTACGGAGCATATAAAAATGTCAGAAATTCCGCATGGCAATGTTTAATAGATTTTAAAATTAACTCTTTGCCTGTTGATGTTTTACAAATTGCAAAAACGGCAGATATTAAAGTTATTAAAAACAGTCTGATAAATGAATTAAAAGAATCTGAACTCGGCGCAGCTCTTTGTGACGGAGATAAATGGTACATAATATATGACGACACATTATCCTCATCACAAAAAAGATTTGTCGTAGCACACGAACTCGGTCATATTTTCTTGGGACACAGGCTCAAAAACGGTCACTTTGTTCACGATAACTATAAGCTTGAAAAAGAAGCTAATTCTTTCGCCTCAAAACTTCTCTCACCGGCATGTGTATTGTGGGGATTAGATTTACATTCAACAAATGAAATTTCAAAACAGTGTAACCTTACATCTCAACAAGCCGCTGCAAGAGCAAGACGAATGTCTGTTTTATATAAAAGGCAAATGTTCCTTAAAAGTGACATTGAAAAGAAAGTATATAAACTGTTTGAAGATTATATACAAAAAGAAATACACGCCTGTTAAACAAGCGTGTATAACGTAACCGCTAACGAGCGGTATATTTTTTAAATTTTGATGTGCAAATAATTAACAAATTTGTTTAAAAAGGAGTTTTATTATGAAAAAAGGTATCTTGTATTGGTTAGGTGCAATTGCCTGCATATTTCCAATAATTATTTTAGATCTTCCTCTGTTTTGGGCTTTTGTTTTTCCTGTTATCATATGTTTTCTAAGCATGCTCTTGCCTGGAATATCACCAATTGTTGAAGCTGTATTCTGGGTGTTAGGTACAATATCTATTCTTTCTCATCCTTTTTCATTTATAACAATTCTCTTCTTTGCCATAGGTATTTATTGGCTAATCTCCACTGTACCGTTTATGGTACTTTATTGGTACGATATTATAAAAACAAACAGTAATAAATGAAGGTGTTATTATGGATGCTTCAATTAAATGTGAATGTTGCGGTAAAGAAATAAGAGGGTATGCTCATTATTACTGCGATCAATGTTATAAAAAAATAATAAAATCTGATATTATAAAAGGTATACTTTGGGTAGCAGGCTGGGCAGCAGCCGAAACAGCTTTTCGTAATACTGGCATACACATAGGATTCTTATCAGCAGGTATATTATCTGTTCTTACTGTTAGCCCCGGTATTTGTTTCCTTACAAGAAACAGAGGAAACTTTGTAAAAGGACTGCAAGATATATCTTCGCAATTCAAGAACATATCGGATGTGCAAATTCTGTATAACAAATCATGTGAATATGTAATAATTAAAAAAGATTCAGAAGTTCTCACATACATAAATAAAAGTATAAAAGACGATGACTTTAATTCAGTACTTAATGACGCCGTTATAGCTTACTGTTTTGATTCCAATATGTCATTTTCAAAGCAATTTATCATAGCAGACTCTGATTCTGATTTCCGTCAGCATAACCTCAGTATGATATACAACGGTGACAACTCCGTAAAACTCAAAACATCCCTCTCGGAATATTCACCAAATCAACCTCTGACTGTATTTATAAACAATTTAGAAATTGGAAGTATCCCAAATACAGATTTAAAATATTTCCAAAAGCCTAATTACAATCCACAAATTTCAAAGGTAAATATCAGCGTATCTACAAATACAGATAATATCAAAACCTACAAAGCAACCGTAACCGTTAATTTCACAGTTATTAAGAAAACAGTTATTAAGAAACCTGCTGTAAGAGTCAATCAAAATGCTGTCTCACTTGTCGAATGTCCTAAATGCAAAACTTTAAATAGTTTCAGCAGCACTAACTGCACCCTTTGCAATACACCTCTGTTTATTGAAGATATAAATAAAACCGAGCAAAATGAACAGAACTAATAAATCTATATTTTATTACTCAGATGTGAGGTTACAACTATGAATGAATTAGAAGAGTATATACATATTCCAAAAATAAGCAAAAACATTAATTTTTGGATGTTAAGAACTAAAAGAAGTGCCTTCTATTATGAGTACATAACAAAAGGCTATATTGCAATAGGTTGGAATATTGTATTAAAGAATAATATTAATAATGAGGAAGATAGATTAAAAAATAAATTAGAAGAATTATATCCCGAAAAGCACCCCAAAACATCATTAAATAAATGTCATAAGTTTATATTTGACTTAAAAGAAAATGATATTGTTTTAATTATTGGGGATTATGAAATAACCTTTGCGAAAGTAGGTAAATATTACGAAGAAAGCAATTCTAACCTTAACTATATAAGTGAACTTGAAGCACATAAGCAAATTGAAAATAATTTACATAAGACAAACGATATATTATGCCCATATGTAAAAAGACGAAAAATTGAAATAATCGGCAAAACAAATATCTATGCTCTTAATCCATACTTATCTAAAGCTATTTACAGTAATCACCACAGTCTAAGTTCGCTAAATGATTATGCAGAACTCATTCTAAATGCCTGTTACGGAATATATGTAGTAGGAAATAAACTATCTCTTACTTTTCATATTGATTCAGAAGAAAAAATAGACGCAATCAGTTTTTCAAATTTTACAAGCTATTTGATATATCTTTTCAATAAAGAAAATACTGACATAAACCTAACAACAGCTCTTAATTCTCCCGGTGACATATCTTTTCAAATTATTTTTGACGGATTAACATTTATAAAAGATAATTTGCTATATATACTTGTAATATACATTATGATTTTTGGAGGAAAAATAAAATCCAAAAAAACCAATTTTGAAATAACAGGACTATTATGGCACATAAAAAAGATATATAAAAAAATAAAATATAAAGAAATAAATGAACTAAAATATGAAAACGAAAAAACTAAACAAAAAATCACAAAAAAAGAATTAGAGATTAAAGAGTTAGAACTTAACAAAGAATTTGATCAAATGATAAAAAAAGCAGACGAACTTCAACTCTTGGATTCAGTACAAAAGCTAAATGTCCGTCCGGCAAATTCAAATATTATACAAATAGAAAAATTTATTCAAGACAACGAGGATAATACGGATGATAATACTTAATTGTAAAGTATATAACTAACGGCAAAAAAGCACATTCCCATACACTTACAGTAAAATCATTATCAATACTCAAATTTACAATTAAAGCAATAATATTGAGTATAAGAGAAAAAATAAGCAAAATGAAAATCATATATGAAAGAACCCCATAAAATGTTCGTAATTTTTTTTTCATTTACTCCACCTCCTATTATAATATTATAACACTTTTATCAATTTGTAAATACAATTCAAATAAAACGCACAAAAGAAGTGAGCAAATGCCTTTTAATGAAAATTTAAAATTGCTAAGAACCAAAAACAAATTGACTCAAGCTGAATTAGGTAAAATATTAAATTTAAGTCGATCAACAATTTCAAATTACGAAGCAGGAAAAATGCAACCTTCAATAGAAACAATAATTGAAATTTCAAAATATTTTAAAATAACTATTGATTCACTTTTAAAAGATGAATAAAGTGTAACCATATCACTTTCAAAAATTCAAACCATAAGGAGTTGATACCGTGGCAAACGCCAAAAAATTAAAATCAGGCAACTGGCGAGTACTTGAATATGATTATACAGACGAAAACAATAAACGGCATTACAAGTCATTTACCGCCTCAACTAAAAAAGAGGCAGAATATATGGCAAAGGAATACAGTCATAACAAGCAAAGAGGCGCTAAAACATACAATGACCTCACCTTGCAGGAAGCATACCGCCGTTACATAGACAGCAAGTCATCGGTTCTTGCCCCTTCAACAATAGACGGCTATGAAAAAAATTTGCGAAATGATTTTAAAATGCTAATGCCTATGAAGCTGAGTAATATAAATCAAGAGCATATTCAGCTTGCTGTCAACGAGATGTCAGCAACAAAATCGCCTAAATCGGTACGCAACTCCCACGGACTGTTGTCTGCGGTTCTGCGTGCATACAAGCCTCAGCTAATTCTTACTACCCGCCTACCGCAAAAAGTAGAGCCAACATACACAATTCCCACTACAGAAGAAATCAATACTCTGCTCGCCAACGCAAACGATTTCATAAGAGTGCCAATTCTGCTTGCAAGCTCCGGCAGTCTTCGCCGTTCCGAGGTGTGTGCCCTAACTCTCAACGATGTAAGCGACCTCGGAGTAACGGTAAATAAAGCAGCTGTCTATGACAAAAACAATAATGTCGTAATAAAGCCGCCAAAAACGAATGCAGGTAATCGCTTTGTTCCCTTGCCTCCTCACATTATAAAAGAGGTCAAAGAATGGAAATACTTTGGCTGCTCTCCGGCAAAACTATCTGACTCATTCAACAGACTTGTACAACAATGTAATGTGCCGCATATATCCTTTCATAAACTACGCCATTACTTTGCTTCCGAACTCCACGCCTGCGGTATTCCAGACAAGCACATAGCTCAAATCGGAGGTTGGAAATCTGTTGCAGTCCTGCAAAATATTTATCAGCACACTCTAAGAGATAAGCAGGAAGAAATGAATAAGAAAATCATAAACATTTTTCAGAATAATTTTACCGCTGATTCAAGCAATCTACAAAACCAAGCATAATTCTAAGTTAAGTATTTAAGGCAACAAGCTATCCAAAAGCCAAAAACTTAATCATTCAATAACAGTAATGCAACACGATTTACAGCCACTTTTTTCTATAAATTCGTGTTGCATTTCGTGTTGCATTTATACTCAAAACATCTATTTTTACCGCTAATTTCTGTTTTTTACAATTAAATACACAAACTAAAAAATCCAGCAAACAAGCCAATAATTTTTAAAATGGCTTATCTGCTGGATTTTTGTTTTGGTGGAGATGAGGGGAATCGAACCCCTGTCCGAAAAGTATTTGCCAAGGCTTTCTACGAGCGTAGTTGTCGTTTTAAAATTCCCTTGCCGCAGCACCCAACAACGGGTTATACGGTTTGGTAGCCTCTAATGTGTGATGCTGCCCGAGGCACTGCCGCATTCACATTTACCACTAATCGACGCCCCTTGCATAGCCGTGGTGCTCTATGCAGGAACGAGCAGCTTACGCTGCTAATCTAACTGTATTTTTGTCAGTTATTTTAAAAGTTGCGGATTTTATAGTGGCTCTCCGCACCACTGCTCGCTTACCGAGGTTCACGCTCCCCGTCGAAGCCTTTACATCCCCAGATATAAACAAAGTTTAGCCTGTTTTTGGACTATCATTATACTATATATAACAAGCATTGTCAATCACTTTTTGTCATATATGCTAAATTATCAAATTTTATTTAAAGACTGACAAAATGAGCCGCACAAATTAATGTACGGCTCTTTGTTATTATTTGCTGTGCTTATCTTTTTTCTTTTTTATATGAATTTCGGGAACTGCCACTGTATCATAAATAACAGATTCGTCGGCATTAGGTTTTTCGCTTGATATTTGCTTTACCTTACCTGTGTGAATTTCAGGAAAAGCAAGGTTTTCGGTTTCTACAAAATATTTATCCTTATCCTTCATAATATTACCTCCATTTTACAACAGATTAATAAAGAATGTGATTGTAAGGCTGTTAAGAAAATCTGCAAACAAGCTGCCTACTATAGGAATAATCAGATATGCTTTTACAGAAGGCTCATACTTTTCACAGATTGCCTGCATATTTGCCATAGCGTTAGGAGTTGCGCCCATACCAAATCCGCAAGTACCGGCTACTAATACCGCCGCATCGTAATTCCTGCCCATTACATTGAAAACCACAATATAAGAGAATAGGAACATTAGAGCTACCTGTCCTGCAAGCAATATAACAAGCGGAAGTGCAAGGTCAGCAAGCTGCCAGAGTTTTAGTGTAATCATTGCAATGCCGAGGAAAAGCGAAAGGCAAATACCGCCGAGGTCGTTAATTTCACCCATATGAATTGTAATTTTGCCTGTGTATTCACCGATATTACGCATAATTGCCGCTGCAATCATTGCTCCGATGTAGATTGGAAATGTCATACCTGTGAGCGAGAGCAATTTTGAAAATATCGTGCCGATACCTACCGCAATTATAAGTTGAAATACAGCCGGCGCATACATCGAAAAATGTCTTTCGTGCTTTTCTTCTTCTTCAACAAGAAGAGTATCGTCATCATTTTTGATTGTTTCAAGAAGATTGTGCTTTTTAATAAGTCTGTTGCCGATTGGGCCACCCATAAGCGAACCTGCAACAAGACCAAATGTTGCCGCCGCAGTGCATACAGTTGTTGCTCCGCTAATACCGAAGTCCTCAAGCACCGGACCGAATGCACCTGCCGTACCGTGACCGCCTACCATTGGGATTGAACCCGTTGTCATACCCGTAAGCGAATCAAGTCCGAGGAGATTTGCAAGTCCTATGGCTGTGAAGTTCTGAGTTATTATAAGAATAATTACAAGTACAAGAAAAATAAGCAACGGTTTTCCACCACTTTTAAGTACCTTTAAGTTTGCCTGAAAACCTACCGAGGTAAAGAAAAATACCATACATACTTCTTTTAAAGTATCGTCAAAATCAATTTCAAGTATTCCTGTAGAATAGCAAATCAAAGTAAATATTGCGAATATCAATCCGCCGATTACCGGTGCGGGAATACAGAATTTTTCAAGAAAAGAAATTTTTCTTTTAAGGAAAGCTCCTAATATCAGTACAACTACAGCAACTGCGATTGTCTGATACATATCAAGTGTAATGCTCAATGTTTACATTCCTTTCGCAGTTATTCTGCTGTTTTTACTTCAATGCCTTTTTCACTGTAATATTCTGCCGCACCGCTGTGGAACGGAATATTTACACCTGTTACGGCATCTTTTTCTATAATATCAAGGTCAGCCGAAACAGTAAGCTGAAGTTCGTTTGCGTTATCAAACACTAGTTTTGTAAGTGTTTTCACCTTATCATTTGAAAGTCTGTCACTTACAATAAGTACCGATTTTACACCAACGGTATTTACATCCTTAGTCTGACCGTTGTATGTGTTTCCGTCAACCTTACAGTCAATGTACGAATACGCTGATTTAAGCTTGTCTGACGCTTCTTTGTCAATGCTAAGAAGTTTTATGTCGCACTGTCTTGAAAGCTCTTCCACAACTGTGGCGTTTATGCCCACTGTCCAAAACAAAGCGTCAACCTCACCCGATACGAGTGCCTTGGCTGAATCCGCATAATTAAAGTTTTCCTCTTTAACCATTTTTTCATTCAAACCGTATGCGGATAAAATCTGTTTTGCATTGAGTTGTGAACCCGATTCCTCTTCACCGACGCTGACCGTTTTACCGAGTAAATCATGAACGCTGTTAATGTCAGAATCTGCCCTTACTATAATATGGCACACTTCGGTGTAAAGAGCCGCAACAGCGCTGTAATCTTTATATGCTGTTTTAAATGAATTCTCTCCGTTATATGCGTCGCTTATAATATCAGATTGAGCAATTGCCGCATCAAGATAACCTTGTGACAGCAAACGAACATTTGCCGCAGAACCTGCTGTGGTCTTTACTTCAATCTTAAGAGTGCCATCATTTTCGGCAAGCTGTTTTAATGAAGTTGCCGCCTGGTGATAAACACCGCCCAAACCTGCCGCTCCGAATCGAATACTTCCGTCCCCCATCGAACAACCGCAAAGCAAAACAGTTAACACAACAAGCAGAAGTGCAATAATTTTTTTCATCTTACCGCCTCTTTTTTTAATAGAAAAGAGGAATTGTAAACAGCGTACAATTCCCCGATATTTACAATTGATTATAACATATTTCGTGTAAAAATGTCAAACCTGCAAATTGCTAATTAAGTTTCAATTCAACCTTGCTGCCGCCTGCCGATTGTTTTGTAAAACCGTTTCCTCTCGCCTTTTTCCTTTCATACTCGGGATTGCGTTTCACTGTATACTGCTTGTTGCCGTTTACAAAGGTCTGTTCAACTGTTGTAGGAGTATCGTTAGCGTTCCAGCTCTTCACGCTGATTTGCCGCTGCAAGCTGATCCGCACAGGCAACGCGGATATAAAGAAATACTTTCATTTGGCTTCTCCTTCTGATGTAACTTTGCATAAGTCCTGATATACTTACCTTTATTACTTTACAAAAAGCAATACAAGAAGTATAATAAATATCACAATTTAGTAATATTAAATGCATAAAATCAAAAAATCCCAAATAATTTCCAGTTAAAATATATAATAGGAATAGGAGCATACAAATGAAAAACAAAATCTTATCAGCAATAATATCCATCGTGCTTATGATTTCACTTGTAGGATGTCAGCAGAATAATACCATTATTAAGCCTTATGTAGAAACAAAAAAGGTCACGGAAAACAGCCAATTAGATTTAGTAACCTTTACATTTGAGTCGCCCGACAGCTGGACAACTGTAGCCGCAGATAAAGATTCACTTATTTGCAGGAGTCCATCATCAAACGAATCGGAGGAATACAAAAACTATATTTCTCAGGATTATTTAGTTATTTCAAACTATACTACAAATGATATTTTGCCGGTATCAGACGAATACAAACAGGGCTATGAAGATTTGTTCAAAGGAACATATGACGGAATAGAAAAAATCATCAGCGACAGCATTGAACACATAAATATAAGCAAATATTTGGACAGCTTACCTGACGGAGAAACCGGCTCGAAGTACAGTTTTTCAGATTTATTGAATATTCTTTCAGATCCTGACAGCTTACCTGATTATGAAATTCCTGATTCCCTGCGCAACAAAACGTGGGCATCTGATTTTAAATATTCAGAATATCAAGGGAAAGACGGTAAAATTATTACTGTAGAATATTCATACTTGGTTGATGATATTACGCATAAAGCTATTAATTGTTACAGAGATGATAATTACTCAGTATGCGGTGCTTTTGATGATAGCAACGAGATTTCTTCAGGAGATGTTGCTTTATGGGTTGCAAATACCCTTGAGGTTTCCGAACATTACAAAATTGATGACGGAGCGGTATTAATAGAAGGAAAAGACTATTAATTATTAAATTATTAAATTTCCAATAGTAACATACTTTTTTAGAAAATTAAAGATATTATAAATAAAAACAGACCGCTACTGTAGTGTAACGATCTGCTGTAAGGGAAGGAAAAGTTTAGATAACTTTTTCAGCGTGTAGGTAAATTATTCAGCGTCGGTAAGAGCTACCGCATAAGTCATTGTACCCGAATACTTAACACCCTTTGGTGTTGACGGATTGTTGAGAACAGGCTTTACCGTAAATGTTGTTGAGCCGTCCTCGGTAAAGGAAGCAAGCTCTACACCGTTGACCTGATCCTTACCTCCCGTGGTTTCCACAACGCTTTCATCAGGCATAATAAACTTATAACGAAGTGTAGGCTTTGCCGCTTTATCGCTTTCGCCTTGAAGTACCATCTGATTTCTGAAATAATCCGTACCTGCAATAGTAACCGATACCTTTTTTCCGTCAAGATTTGCGACATTTTCAGCTTTTATTTCTACAGGTGTACCCTCTGTTGTAAGAGTTACCTGTGAAGGAATTGTTACTGTGTATGACGGGTCAAATTTATACTCGTAAGAGAAAGAAGTGCTTGTATTTTCTTCTGTCTGAGGTGTGACCTCTGCTGCCGAAACCGATATTGCTGTTACTGTAATCATAGCAAGTGCTGCTGCGATTGATAAAAACTTCTTCATATTGTTACTCCTTACATAATAATCTTTTCTTTTTATAGAACCAGAAAAATGATACTGTCGCTGTGAGCATTAAAAATACTGTTACAACAGTTGTTTAACTTACAATTGCGCCTGTTTTGATTGTGTTAGTATCATTTTCTACAACTGTGTTTTGATTTTCTGTTGTTTGTGTTGCAGTCTGAACTGTAGTGAATTGTGTGGTTGTTTCTTCGATTGTAAGAATTACATCTGTTTTTGCACTTTCGGCAGCCGCTGCATATGCGCAGCAAACTGTCGAAATAACACATAAAGCTAAAACTACGGTAATAACGGTTTTTTTCATAATTAACCTCGAGTTTTATTTATCTTATTTGTCCTCAAGAGATACTGTGTAGTTAATTACACCGTTATAGTTGCCGGCACCTACGCTATAGTAGTCTTTAAGTTTGATTTTTCTTGTGATTGTACCGAAGTTTGAGCCGTCCCAAGAAGCAATCTCGTCACCAATTGTGTAGTAAGTAGGATTTGCAAAAGCGTCTGAATTGTAGATTACATATTCAGCCTCCTGAAGATTTCTTGAATCCCATACTGCAAGAGTGTGAAGATTGCCGGAGTAACCTGCGCTCTCAATCTTTACGCTTACTTTTTTGCCGCTTGGAACAAAGGCTGTATCATTTTCAAGTGCAAGTGAATATGAAAGTGTTGATGATTCTTTTTGAAGTTCTGCTGTGAGAGGGATAGAAACAGTGTAAGCGGGTACGATTTCCGATTCACTTTTTGAATATGTAATTTTCTGCTGGAAGTCTGCTGTTGCGTGGTTTTCGTCAACAACCGGAGTGTCTGTTGTTGATGCCGCAAATGCTGCTGTTGTAGCGCATACGCTCATAGCTGCTGCCATTAATACTGCTGTAATTCTTTTTGCATTGATTTTCATAAATTTTCTTCTCCTTAGATTTTCAAATTCTAATGTCCTTGCCGCCAAATTGACGGCTGTTATATATGATAAACCCACAAGGGATTATTGTCATTCAACTGTAAGCGTACTCTTAACCTGTGCGCCGTTCATTTGTGAATTGCTGTCAACAGAATATGTTGAAATATTAATTATTAAAGTATATGTACCTTTTTCAATCGGTTTGTCAAGAGTAACGCCCTTAATTGCATCACCCGGTTTTACAAGGTCTGTAGTGCAAAGTGTTTCACCTGTTTCCTGCAAAGAAAGCGTAAATTTAAAATTACACGGATTTTCCTCGGGATTTAAAAGAGTGATAGGAAAGTCTGTGCTTTCACTTGAGATTGTCATATCGGGATAACCCGGAATTTTAATTCCCTGTTCAGCGCCGCCCGCATTTGAAACTTCCTGTTCATAATGCGATGCGTCACTGTCAAACACAACGCCATGCTGCTTTGCCGTATCCTGTGTTTTTGAGCTGTTGTTATTCATCAGCAGCACACCCATAGTAATGCCTACTGCCGCAAGAATTGCTATAACCGCAATAAGAACAATTACCAAAACTTTTGAGTTTTTACTTTTATCTTCCATTTTTCTTCCCCTTTTCTGACGATATTCTAACACCGTAATTTTATAATACAGTCATATTCTTTTATCACTCTTGTAAAAGATTGTAAAGTTTTGGGCAGTAAAAAAGCCCTGCACAAGGCAAGGCTTTGAAATATATTTAGGTAATCAACTAACACTGTCTGTAAATTTTTTAAATATTTTTCTGCTGTTTTCATCTGTAAAGAAAGAATACTCCGGGTGCCACTGAACCGCCCATATAAAGTTTTTATCAGGCGCACACACCGCCTCAACAAGTCCGTCCTCTGAAACAGCCATACACTCAAGATTTGGAGCAATATCTTTTACTGCCTGATGGTGCAGGCTTGTAACCTCTAAGGCATCTGTATTCAACAATTTATGTAAAGGCGAATTTTTCATTATTTTTACACTGTGAATAGGTTTATCATACGGGTGCGGCTGATGATGCACAGTATAGGTAGGATGCTCTGTTTGTAAATCACGATACAGCGTACCGCCCATAACAGCATTAATAAACTGTATGCCACGGCAAATACCTAAGATTGACTTGTCTTTTTCATAAGCCAGACGAAAAAGCTCTGTTTCCATATTATCTCTTTGCGTACAGCTTTCTCCGCACTGCTTTGTTCTCACTTCGTTATAAATTTTCGGGTCAACATCCTGTCCGCCTGTAAAAAGAAATCCGTCACAAGTATTTACAAGCTGTTTTATAATCTCTTCATCCTCGGTTAAAGGCAACATAACGGGAATACCGCCCGATTTTTCAATTCCTTGCATATAGTTTGGCAACATCCAATAGCAGTTTTTTTCAGAGTCCCAAAGCGGAACAACACCTATTAACGGCTTTTTCATACCTATTACCTCCAATAAAAAAGACAAGAAAGTCCTACCGAACTTCCTTGTCCAAATTTACAAGAATATTTTAGCACACTGTAAATATTTTTTCAAGTATTGAAAGAAATCAAATTATCTGAAAATGTCGGACTGAAAGGCAAAAAGACCGCCTCCCTTGCCGTAAAACGGTTCTTAAAATATCTTGATTATATTGACTGACAGCACAAAACTCGGCAACCGTAAAGATTGCCGAGTTTTTTATTCGGAAATATTTGCTTTCGGTGTGACATAAACAGTTTTGTTATTTACATAAATAACCATACCCGGTCTTGCACCGCTTGGCTTGCTTACATAACGCACAAGCGTGTAATCTACAGGCACTTGACTGCTTTCTCTTGCTTTACTGTAATATGCGGCAAGCTGTGCCGCCTCTAAAATTGCGGTATCGCTAATTTCTCTGCCTTCCGCAAAAACAACTGTATGCGAACCGTGAATATCTTTTGTGTGCAACCACATATCATTTTTATTTGCAATTTTTAATGTAAGTTTATCATTTTGAGTATTGTTTCTGCCTACCAAAATTTTAAATCCGTCACTTGAAGTAAATTCGAGCGGCGGTAGTGCCGCCTGCGGTCTTTGCTTACCCTTTTGTTTGCGTAAATATCCCTGCTCGGTAAGCTCTTCCCTTATCTGCGCAAGTTCACGCTCACTCTCCGCACGGCTGACCGTATCAAGTACAGAATCAATGTATTCAAGCTCTGACCTGCCTTTCTCAATCTGTTCGGTCAAAATATGCTCTGCATTTTTCGCTTTTTGATAATCTTTATAATATTTTTGAGCATTTGCTGCCGGAGAAATTGCAGGATTGAGTTTTATGCGGATAAGCGACATATTTTCATCGTAAAAATTTTCCACTTCCGCAAAAGATGCGCCACGCTCAATACGGTAGAGATTTGCCTGCAACAAATCGCCGTTTATTCTAAGCTGTTCACGATTTGCACATTCTTTAAGTTCAATCTTTTGCTTTGCAAGTTTACGGGAAATTCTTTCGCTTAAATTAACAAGCATTTTTGTAAGGTCTTGAGATTTGACCCTCATTCTCTCTCTTGAATCTCTGGTTTCGTAAAAGCTGTCAAGAAGTTGTGAATATGTGTCAAAGTGCTTTATTTGAGCAAAATTTCCGTATTGCTCAATATCTGTAAATGTAAAATCAATCGGCTTGCCGTCATCTCTTATAACCATACACGGTTTGCCTGCATATTTATTAACATTTACATACAAATCATCGAGCACATCAACAAGTCTGTCATAATGCTGTTTATCCATACGGGTAGTTGTGCCCTCGCCCACTCTGTACTCAAGTTCTCTGCACACAAGAGGCGATACACCTTGAATTGCCCTTAGCAGTGCCTTGTTAAGCATCATTTCGCCGTCAAAATCAACTGTTTTTTCCGCTATTTCTTCTGCCGAATGTTTAAGAATTGAAAGTTTATCCTGCGCCTCTGGAAGTTCGTATTTTATATTTGGAAGCACAAGTCTACGACTGCTCATAGTCAGGTCAACACGCTTGAGGGAATCAATAATTACTCCGTTTGAATCCACAATAATAATATTGCTGTACATTCCCATAATTTCGCAAACTACTGTTATTAGAACGGTATCGCCAAGTTCGTTTACGCACTCAAAGTCGAGAAAAAGCACTCTGTCGCACTCCTGTTGACGAACCGCTACGAGCTTTCCGCCGCCGATACGCTTACGCAAAAGCATACAAAACATAGGCGGTGAAGCGGGATTTTCAGGTGTATTGCCGCAAAAATGCACCCTCGGTGAATTTGCCCTTGCCGAAAGCAAAAGTTTTTTATTGCCGTTAAAGGTACGCATCGCAAATACAAGTTCATCTCTGTTCGGCTGATAAATCTGCGATACCCTGGCACCGAGCGCCTCGGTTTCTATTTCGTGTTTTATATATCTTAAAAAAATTCCGTCTAAAGCCATCTTTTACCTCTATTTATGATATTTGCCGTTGGTAGAAATTTCAAACGCACGGTAAATCTGTTCCGACAGTACCATTCTTGCCATCTGATGAGGAAATGTCATTTTACTCATAGAAAGTTTGGAATCTGCTCTGTTTTTCACCTTATTGCTAAGTCCGTAACTTCCGCCGATAATAAAATCCACCGTACTTTTTCCTGTAATTGCCGCATTGTCGAGCATTGCAGAAAGTTCTTCGCTTGAAAGCTGTTTGCCCTCGATGCACATTGCCACTGCATAATCACCTGCACCGATTTTCTTAAGTATTCTTTCTCCCTCTGCCTCAATTACCTCTGAAATTTCAGCCCCGTTCGGATTGTTATTTCTTATTTTTTCTTCCGCAAGTTCAACTACCGCAAATTTACAAAAGGCAGTAAGTCGTTTTGCGTATTCGGAAATTGCGTCTGTAAAATATTTCTCTTTAATTTTTCCTATACAAATTATATTTATTCTAATCATCTTTCACCATTAAAAAATTACCGATTTAGCATTAGTTTCTACGGGCGCTACATCGAGAGTATAATCTATTCCCCTATTCATTCCGTACTTTGAAAGTTCGTTTACAGCTGTATTAAGCGCTATTGACGGAGTATTATTTTGCTCACTTAAGTGACCGAGCATAAGTCTTAAAGTACCTGACTGCACAAGTCCCGCAAGCTCGGCGGCACAATCGGGATTAGACAAATGACCGTATTTAGAGAGTATTCGCTTTTTGAGTACAAACGGATACGGACCGTTTTTCAGCATATCAACATCGTGGTTTGACTCAATAACCGCAAAATTGCTGTGTGCAACGGCATTTCTTACATCATCGGTCATATATCCCATATCAGTTGCTATTGTGGCAGTCTTTCCGTCTGCAAGCGTAACACTGTAGCAACAGCTCTCTGCGGCATCGTGCGGAGTATCGATTCTTTTAATAAGCATATCTCCTACCGCAACTTCGTTTTCGATAACCTCGGTTTCAAAGCGTTTATCCAGACGATTTGCCCTTTCAAGCGCCTCAAGTGTACCCTGACTTGCATACACCTTAAAATTATAGCGTGATGCAAGCACTTTTACGGCACTGCAATGGTCTGTATGCTCGTGGGTAATAAATACCGCACCTATTATGCGTGGATCTATTGAATTTGTAAGTAATGCATTTTCAATCTGTTTGCATGAACGACCTGCGTCTATCAGCACGCCCTGTGTTGCCGTACCCAGAAAATAACTGTTACCTTTACTGCCGCTAAAAAGCGGTACTGCCTTTGCCAAACTAATCTACCCCTAATCAATAAAATCATAATATATAATAGCACAAAAAATTCACTTTGTCATCTGCATAATGAAAACCCACAGCTGAAATTTGCTGTGGGTTAAATAAATTATTTTTTCAAAGCAGCTGCGGGAAGTGCATATTTTTTCTTGTATTCCTTATAGTCTGCGTTGTACTGAATATCATCGGAATTTTTAAGTTCGTGCAAATATTCGTGTGCATCGTAGCCGTTGTTGTTGATTTCAATAACACCGACCGCAATGTTTGAACAATGGTCGGAAACTCTTTCCATACTTGTAATAAGGTCAGAGAAAATAAATCCGAGTTCTATTGTACATTCGCCGTTTGTAAGACGCTTAACATGAGCCTCTTTAAGTTTATCTCTGATGCGGTCAATAACCTGTTCAAGAGGTTCAACTTTCGCCGCAAGTTTTACATCGTTATTGATAAATGCAAGCGTTGCATTATTTATAATCTCTTTTATAGCGTCCATCATAACATTAAGACCCGCCATAGCCCCTTCGGAGAAAACCGCTTTTTTCTCCTCAATTTCTTTTGCGGCACCGACAATATTCATTGCGTGGTCGCTGATTCTCTCGAAATCACCTATACCGTGCAAAACTCTCTGAACACTTTTACTGTCGTTTTCAGAAAGATTTTTCTGACTTAGTTTTACAAGATATGTCGAAATTACATCTTCGTACATATCAATTGTGTCTTCGTTTTCAGAAAGGGTGTCAGCCGCTTTTTCGTTATAATTACCAACCATTTCAAGTGCGCCGAGAAGTGTACCCTCCGAAAGTCTTGCCATTTTTTCCGTAACATTTAAAGCACGGTCTGTTGCAAGTGAAGGTGTGTTGAGGAAACGCTCGTCGAGGAATGGTGCTTCACTTTCTTCTTCCGTATCCTTAATTGTGAGGCAAGCGAGTTTTTCAAGCTGGCGTGTAAAAGGAAGTAACATAGCTGTTGCTGCAATGTTAAATGCTGTATGGATAACAGCGATATTTGCCTCGGCAACTACATCGTCCAGGAATCCGTATTGGAATATTAAATTTGAACCGTAGAACAGCGCACAAATTACAAGTGTACCTATAATATTAAAATAAAGGTGTACCAAAGCAGCACGCTTAGCGTTTTTCTTTGCACCTATACAAGAAATCAAGGCAGTTACGCAAGTACCTATATTCTGACCCATTACAATCGGAATTGCCATTGAGTATGTAATCGCACCTGTTTTGGAAAGTGCCTGCAATATTCCGACCGATGCGCTTGAACTCTGGATAATTGCTGTGAGCAATGCACCTGCAATAATACCGAATACAGGGTTATTAAAGACTGTAAGAAGATTTGCAAAGTTAGGATCGTCAGAAAGAGGTGCTACCGCAGAACTCATAGAATCCATACCGAACATTAAAATTGCAAATCCCAAAAGAATGGACGCAAGGTTTTTCTTACTGTCGCTCTTTGTAAACATAATAAGAATTATGCCTATAAAAGCGAAAACGGCAGAAAAAGATGTCGGTTTAAGCAGCTGCATAAATACGCTGTCGCCCTCAATACCCGAGAGGCTTAAAATCCACGCTGTAACTGTTGTGCCGACATTAGCACCCATAATAATTCCTATTGCCTGTCTTAGCTTCATAATACCGGAGTTTACAAAGCCGACTACCATAACCGTAGTAGCGGATGATGACTGTATAACAGCTGTAACGGCTGCACCGAGCAAAAATCCCTTGAAAGTATTGTTAGTCATTTTTTCAAGAGTTTTTTCAAGTTTACCGCCCGAGAATTTTTCAAGGCCGTCACCCATTGTATTCATACCATACAAAAAGAGTGCCAAGCCACTCAACAGCTGAAGAATCGAAAAAATATCCATATCCCTAAACTCTCCTTTTCCTTTGTAATGATATTAGTATTAAGTCAAAGTTTTATTTTGCATTTGTAAAATCTATGTAAAGTTTTTTACACAACAACAACTGCGCCCTGTTTATAAGTAAGACTTAAACAAGACGCAGCCGTAATATTAAATATTAATATTTAATTTTGCTAAAAGTACATTTTATAATTTTTACAATGCTTTTACTTTAAATGTAAATACCGTACCGTTTTCATTACTCTTTAATGTAATAGTACCGTCATGTCTTTCGGCAATATGTTTTACAATTGCAAGTCCAAGACCCGTACCGCCGGTTTCTTTAGAACGGCTTTTGTCAACTCTGTAAAAGCGCTCAAAAACTCGTTTTTGATGTTTTAACGGAATACCGATTCCCGTATCCGCAACACTGAGAACGGCGTTTTCGTCCTCTTTTTTAACAGTAACGGTAACATTTCCGCCCTTGCGGTTATATCTTATCGCATTGTCACAAAGGTTATAAACAAGTTCATAAAGTTGGTTACGATTGCCGTTTATTAAAATTTTATCTTCCGCATTAACTTTAATGACAACCTCGTGTTTATTTGCATTTGTATGTAAATCTTCCGCTACCTCTCTTGAAAGTCCCGACAAATCGACCTTATCGTAATTTACGGGTCTTGTGTTTTCGTCAAGTTCGGAAAGCTCTATAATATCGCCAATCAAAGAAAGCAGTCTGCCTGATTCTTTATGAATTTTTCCGGCAAATCTTTCAATATCTTCCGGTGCAACAATTCCGCTTTCTATAATTTCTGCATAACCCGAAATTGAAGTGAGCGGAGTTTTTAACTCGTGTGTAACATTTGCGGTAAATTCACGCCTCATTTTTTCGGCTTTTCGTTTAGCCGAAATATCAATTATAAGACAGATTACACCTTTTTGTTCGCTGTTGGAATACACCGGACTTGCAATTATCTGCAATACTCTGCCGTTTATATTGCCTTCATTACTGCTGCGTTCACCGCTGAAAGCCTTGTCAACACATTCGCACAAAACCTCATTGCGTGAAAATGAAATAAGACTTTCGCCAACAGTACCCTCTGAATCCGTGCCGAGATATTTTGAAGCGGAATGATTACACATAAGCATATTCTTATCCATATCAAGCATTATAAAGCCCTCGGACATATTTTGAATAAGCGTGTCTATTCTGTCTTTTTCAAGCTGTAAGCGTGAAACCTGCTTGTTAATCTGCTTTTGCTGACTTGAAATGGTGCGGGAAATTGAACTTAATTCTTCATATTGATTGCCGTCAACATTGCTTTCGAGATTTTCTATAGGCGCAATAATTTTTTTCGTTGACCTTTTTGAAAGCACACAGCAAAGAATAAATACTATAATTATTACGGCAAACAAAATCGGAACAAGGTGCATAAAAATGGAGTAGCCGTTTTCCATAGTTTCAGACAATCGCAAAACATTTCCGTTTGAAGTTTTTACAGCATAATAATATGTAACATTGCCGAGTGTTTCTGATTTTCTGCTGTCATCGCCGTATCCGTTTTTCATTGCATTTATAAATTCGGGACGATTGGAGTGATTTTCCATTTTTGTAACATCAACGCCGTCATCGCTTTCCAAAAGAACATTTCCGTTGCCGTCGAGCAATGTAACTCTTATTCGTGATGAACTTAAATCGTGCAGCAATTCATAGCTGCTGTTTTTATTATAAAGATTTGCGGCTATATTTGTATAATCTTTTAATGTTGTTTTTTCCGAAGAAGAAAAAATAAACCAGAAAGCGGCTGTTGAAAAAACAGCCGTCAAAAGAATGGATACACCAGCGGTGATTATAAATCTTTTTAAAAGAATTTTTCTTAGTTTCATTTATCATTCTCCTGCCTTGTATCCTACATTACGCACGGTTTTAATAAGATTGCCGCATTCTCCGAGTTTTTGTCTTAGAGTTGTAATGTGCATATCAACCGTACGGCTCTCTCCCTCGAAATCGTAACCCCAAACATTAATGATAATGTTCTCTCTTGTGAGCGCCATACCTTTATTGTTAAGCAGGTATTTTAGCAATTCGTACTCCTTATATGTAAGGCTGCACTGTTCTCCGTTTGAAGTTACAATATGCTTTGAATCGTCAAGAACAATTCCGCCAAGTTCCACGGTTTCGGGCTTTTCTTCTACCGTACAGCGTCTTAAAATTGCCCTTACTCTTGAAATAAGTTCAAGTACGGAGAACGGCTTTGTAAGGTAATCGTCGGCACCCATATCAAGTCCTTTTACCTTATCCATCTCACTTGACTTTGCGGTAACAAGAATAACCGGGATATTTTTTGTAGACTTGTCTTTTCTTAATTTTTCAAGTACAGACAATCCGTCAAAATCGGGAAGCATTACATCAAGAATAACAAGCTGCGGCTTTATTTCCGCACACGCTTTAAAAAAGCTCTTGCTTTCTCCAAAGCTTTTAACCTCATAACCGCTGTTTTTCAGTGCGTAGGTTTCAAGCTCCCTGATGTCTGTATCGTCTTCTACAATATAAATTAACATATAATTCTAACTCCCCGATATAGATTTAAGGCAGACATACTTCCGCCTTAAACCTAATTATATCACAATAGTCTTGATTTGCAACAAAAATCATCAAAGGTTATACTGTCTTTCCTGTAATTGAAAACACAACCCATTCACCGATGTTCTCTGCGTGGTCGCCGATTTTCTCAAAATACTTTGCAATAAGCAAAACATCTATAGCCTGCTGATCAAGTTCTTTGTTTGCGTTTATGATATCGATAACCTCTTGTTTTACCTTATTGAAAAGGTCATCAATAGCGTCGTCCATAGTAGCTACAGTCTTTGCAAGTTTCAAGTCTTTTTTAACAAAAGCGTCAATAGCAGTTGTTACCATATTTGAAGAACGCTCTGCCATTTCAGAAAGATGAGTCATTGAATAAATGTTTTCGCAGTCTTTCAAATAAATTGACATTTCCGCAATGTCAATAGCCTGATCGCCGATTCTTTCAAGGTCGGTAATCATCTTAAGAGCCGCAGATACCGTTCTTAAGTCACCTGCAACAGGCGACTGTAAAAGAAGGAGATTTAAACAATAGTTTTGTATTTCTCTCTCAATCTTATTGATTTTTTCTTCAATAATTCTTGATGTTTCAAGTTTATCGTATTCGCCGTTTGTAATAATGGTTATCGTATTTTTTATTGCACCTTCAACCAAAGCGCCCATTTCAATGAGTTTATCGTTCAGTGCTTTTAATTCCAAATCAAAATACTCTCTCATTAGCCGAACCTTCCTGTAATGTATTCCTCTGTACGCTTATCCTTTGGAGTAGAAAACAAGGTAGCCGTATCAGTGCATTCAATCATTTCGCCAAGCAGGAAGAATGCCGTATTATCAGCAATTCTCATTGCCTGCTGCATATTATGTGTAACCATAATAATGGTATATTTATCTTTAAGCTTCATACAAAGTTCCTCGATTTTACCTGTGGAAATAGGGTCAAGTGCAGATGTTGCCTCGTCCATAAGTAAAACTTCAGGCTTTACCGCAAGCGCTCTTGCAATGCAAAGACGCTGCTGCTGACCACCCGAAAGACCGAGTGCGCTCTTCTTAAGTCTGTCCTTAAGTTCATCCCAGATAGCGGCATCTTTCAAAGACTGCTCTACGATTTCGTCAAGCTCTCTTCTGCTTCTTATACCGTGTGTTCTCGGACCGAAAGCTATGTTATCATACACGCTCATAGGAAACGGATTTGCTTTTTGAAAAACCATACCCACTCTTTTTCTGAGAACATTTACATCCATATTTTTGCCGTAAATATCCTCGTTGTCAAGACGGATATCACCTGTAATTTTACAACCCTCAACCAAATCATTCATTCTGTTAAGTGATTTCAGGAGCGTTGATTTACCGCAGCCCGACGGGCCGATAAAAGCTGTAATACGGTTTGCCTCCATATTAAAGTTTACAGACTTTAATGCGTGAAATTTGCCGTAATACAGGTTCATATCCTTAATTGTAAACTTATCCATTTATTTTCCTTCCACTCTTACTTATTTTTACTTGTAAGCTTTTTGGCGATAAATGCCGAAAGCGTATTTATTAAAAGTACAAGCACAAGCAATACAACCGCTGTTGCCCAAGCCTGATCTGTATGCAATCCCTCATTTGCAAGTACATACATATGAATAGCAAGCGTTCTGCCCGAAGACATAAGACCTTTTGCAAGACCCGACGCCGAACCCGATGTATATAAAAGAGCCGCAGTTTCTCCGACTATTCTGCCGACTGCAAGAATTATACCTGCAAGAATACCCGGCATTGCACTCGGAAGAATTATTCTTATAATTGTTCTCAGCTTGCCTGCGCCAAGTCCGTAACTGCCCTCTCGGTACGAGTCGGGAACAGAAAGCAAAGCTTCCTCTGTAGTTCTCATAATTGTCGGTAATACCATAATTGCAAGTGTAAAAGAACCTGCAAGCAATGAAAGTCGCCACTGCAAAGTAGTTACAAAGAATAACATACCGAACAAACCGTAAACAATCGACGGAATACCCGAAAGAGTTTCTGCCATAGTTCTGATAAGTTTTACAAACTTGTTGCCCCTTTTTGCATATTCCGCAAGGTAAATCGCAGCACCTACGCCAAACGGTACGGCAATTACCAAGGTAAGCAAAGTTACCACAACAGTATTGATAATTGCAGGCATACAGGATACATTATCACTGTTATATTCCCATGCAAACAGCTCCGGTGTAATATGCGGAACACCCATTACAAGAATATATACAATTAAAAATACCAGAGCAAGCACTGATATTGCCGCTGCAAGTACAACCAATATAAACAAAACAAGTGAGAGCGGCTTTCTTTTATATTCTCTTAATCTTTGGGCAAATCCTGTTTTATTGATTGCCTTTATTTCATTGTTATCAGCCATTCTTTTCACTCCTGCTCTTAATTGCCTGCATTGAAAGTGTAATAATTAATATGAACACAAACAAAACTACACCTGTTGCTATAAGTGCCTGTCTGTGAAGTCCTGTTGAGTAACCCATCTCAAGTACAATATTTGCTGTAAGCGTTCTTACACCGTCCGTAAGTGATGTAGGAATCTGCACCTGGTTGCCTGCAATCAGGATAACCGCCATAGTTTCGCCGATAGCTCTGCCTATGCCAAGCACAACACCTGCGAGAATACCCGACTTTGCGGCAGGAAGCATTGTTTTGAACACACTTCTCTCTCTTGTTGCGCCGAGTGCCAATGCACCCTCGTAGTAATTTTCGGGCACCGCACGGATTGCCGACTCCGAAACGCCTATAATTGTAGGCAAAATCATAATTCCGAGCACTATTGACGCCGCAAGCAAACTTGTACCGTCGCCGCCAAAGTTATCTCTGATAAACGGTACAATTACCATAAGTCCGAAAAAGCCGTAAACGATTGACGGAATACCTGCGAGTAATTCTGTTGCGGGTTTTATAACCTTATATAATGGTTTCGGACAAAAACGAGCAAGGAAAACCGCTGTTAAAATTCCGATCGGCACACCGATTACAACAGCGCCTGCCGTAACATAGATACTGCCGATAATCATTGTAAATATTCCGTAGCTTGCAGGAACATTTGTCGGTGCCCATTCTGTGCCGCCTATAAAATTAAAAAATCCGATTTCTGCCATTGCCGGAACACCGTTGTAGAAAAGGAAAATACAAATAAGCACAACCGCCGCTATGCTGGCAAGGGCTGTCAGGAAGAAAACTCCCTGCATAGCCCTTTCTTTAATATTGCTTAATCTCATTTAGTTATATCGCTCCAAACCTTAGCTTCACCTGTGTAGATAGCTTTTACCTGATCCATTGTGAGATTTTCTGTAGTATTGTTTGTATTTACGATTACCGCAATACCGTCTTTTGCAATTGTTGTTGATGCAAGAGCTGTTTCTGTATCCTTAAGTTCTCTTGATGCCATACCGATGTCACAAGTACCCTCAAGTGCAGACTGCATACCTGCCGAAGAGTCTGACGTCTGGAGTTCGATTTCTGCCTTTGTATTAATCTGCTTGTAAGCCTCAATAAGTTTTTCCATTACAGGAGATACCGAAGAAGAACCTGCAACTGTAATTTTGCCCTCCGGTTTTGTTCCTGCATATGCTGCATTTTCAGATACCGGAACATAACCCTCTTTAGAAATTACTGCCTGACCGTCTGAACTTAAGATATAATCTACAAAATCCTTAGCAACACCGCTTAAGTCACCCTTATATGCAATGTTAAACGGACGGCTGATTTTATATTCGCCTGACTTTACATTCTCTGCTGTTGCGTCAACATCTTCAATCTTAAGAGCCTTAACACTGTCGTTAAGTGAGCCGAGTGAAATATAACCGATTGCTGCGTCATTACCCTTTACATTAGTAATAACAGCCTCTGTGCCGTTTACTGTAACAGCGTCGGTTCTTGTTGTGTCTGTCTTTGTGCCGCCGTCTTTAACAAGAACACCTGTAAGCTCTACGAAAGCATCACGAGTACCGGAGCCCTGCTCTCTTGTAATAACAGAAAGTGATTTGCTTGTATCAAAAGCACTTGTGTTTGATGAACCGGCATTGCTTGAGTTGTCGCCTGATGCTGTTGATGAAGAATTGCCGCCGCAGCCTGCAAATGCACTTGCCATAATTACGCCTGCTGCTAATACCGATAATAATTTTGTACTTGTTTTTTTCATAAATATAATCTCCTCAAATAATTATCGTACTTCTTTTGAGTACGCTCTTAGTTTAGTTAATTTTTGTAAAGCTATTTACCTCCTATTTGTAAAATACCCGTAAAAAATTATTTTAATTATGTTATGAAATAATATTTTCTATAAAAAGTGATGACAAGAGGCAAATAATATGTTATAATATTATAAATATTGATATTTAGGAGGCTGAAACCAATGGAAAATACAAAGATTCCATATAAAATTTATCTTGACGAAAGTGAAATACCTACTCAATGGTATAATGTTCGTGCAGATATGAAAAACAAGCCTGCTCCTCTTCTTAACCCTGCTACATTAAAACCAATGACAGCAGAGGAGCTTTATCCTGTTTTCTGTAAAGAACTCGTAGCACAGGAGCTTAACGATACAGACGCATACATAGATATTCCGCAGGAAATTCAGGATTTCTATAAAATGTACCGTCCGTCCCCGCTTATCAGAGCATATTTCCTTGAAAAAGCTCTCGGTACTCCTGCTAAGATTTACTATAAGTTTGAGGGTAACAATACAAGCGGCAGTCATAAATTAAACTCTGCCATCGCACAGGCTTATTATGCTAAAAAGCAGGGTCTTAAAGGCGTTACAACAGAAACAGGCGCAGGCCAGTGGGGTACCGCCCTTTCAATGGCTTGTTCTTACTTTGGTCTTGATTGTAAGGTATATATGGTAAAAGTATCTTACGAACAAAAGCCGTTCAGAAGAGAAGTTATGAGAACTTACGGTGCAAGTGTTACTCCTTCCCCGTCTACAGATACTGCAGTCGGCAGAAAAATTCTTAAGGAGCACCCGGGCACAACAGGCAGTCTTGGCTGTGCAATTTCCGAGGCTGTAGAAGTTGCAACTTCTACAGAGGGATACCGTTATGTACTCGGCAGTGTGCTCAATCAGGTACTTCTTCACCAGTCGGTTATCGGTCTTGAGGCTAAAAAAGCTCTTGATAAATACAATGTTAAGCCTGACATCATTATCGGTTGTGCCGGCGGCGGTTCTAACCTTGGCGGTCTTATATCTCCGTTCGTAGGCGAAAAATTAAGAGGTGAGGCTGATTACAGAATTATTGCCGTTGAACCTGCATCTTGCCCAAGCTTGACAAGAGGTAAGTTTGCATATGACTTCTGCGATACCGGCAAGGTTTGCCCACTCTCTAAGATGTACACACTCGGCAGCGGATTTATTCCGTCCGCTAACCATGCCGGCGGACTTCGTTACCACGGTATGAGCAGCACACTTTCACAGCTTTACCATGACGGTCTTATGGAGGCTACTTCTGTTGAGCAGACATCTGTATTTGCTGCCGCAGAACAATTTGCAAGAGTTGAGGGTATTCTCCCTGCTCCGGAAAGCAGCCATGCAATCAGAGTTGCAATTGATGAGGCTCTCAAATGTAAAGAAACAGGCGAAGAAAAAACTATTCTCTTTGGTCTTACAGGTACAGGCTACTTCGATATGCTTGCATATGAGAAGTTTAACGACGGTCTTATGAGCGACTATATTCCGACAGACGAGGAACTCCAGAAAGGCTTTGACGGTCTTCCGAATGTTCCGGAAAACTGATATAATTATTATGGAGAGAGGCTTTCCTCTCTCCTTTTTATTATAGTAATTTTATTAATAATTGTAAAAATATCAACTTAATTAGTCACAACTAACTTGTAACTACTTGACAAAATAATTCTGTTGTGCTATTATTCCATTCGTAGAAAATTATTCTTGAAAGGAAATGACATATATGGCAAAACCAAAGCTTCCAATTCCTGTAACACTTCTTACAGGTTATCTTGGTTCCGGTAAAACTACACTTATCAACCATGTCCTCGGCAATCAGGAGGGCTACAAATGTGCCGTTATCGTAAATGATATAGGCGAAGTTAATATTGACGCTGAACTTATTCAGAAAGCAGGCGTTGTTACTCAAAAAGATGACAACCTTGTTCCGCTTTCAAACGGCTGTATTTGCTGTACACTTAAGGTTGACCTTATCAATCAGATTGCAGAACTTGTAAAGTCAGGTAAATTTGATTATATTCTCATTGAGGCAAGCGGTATCTGCGAGCCGCTCCCTATTGCACAGTCTATTGCTGTACTTGAGGGTGACGAAGAGGAAGGCACTCCTGCTATCTGCCGTCTTGACAACATTGTAACTGTTGTTGACGCACTCAGAATGGCTACAGAGTTTGGCTGCGGCGACAATCTTCTTAAAGACGATGTTGACGAAGAAGACATTGAAAGCCTTGTTATTCAGCAGATTGAGTTCTGTTCTACTATCATTCTCAACAAAGTTGATATGGTAAATGAGGAGCAGCTCGGCAGAGTTAAAGCTATGATCAGAACTCTTCAGCCAAAGGCTAAAATTATTGAGGCTAACTACGGTAAGGTAAGCGTTGGCGACATTCTCAATACAAATCTTTATGACTTTGAAGAAACTGCAGGTTCAGCAGGCTGGGCACAGGCTTACGATAAGGACGAAGACGAGAAAAACGAGCATCACGATCATGATGAGGATGAACACGAACATCATCACCATGACGAGGACGAGCATGAGCATCACCATCATCATGATGACGAAGATCACTCTCACTGCGACCACGAGCACGGTCACTGCTGCCACCATCACCACCACGATGACGATGACGAAGAGTACGGTATCGGTACTTTTGTGTACCACAGCCGCCGTCCGTTCAATCAGGAAAAATTACAGGAATTTGTAAACAATTGGCCAAAGGGCGTTGTTCGTGCAAAGGGTATTCTTTGGTTCTCCGATAAAGACAAGAGAGATTACCTCTATGTATTTGAGCAGGCAGGCGTACAGATTACCGCTACAGAAAACGGCAAATGGCTTGCTGCATTCCCTAAGAGCGAGCAGAAGAAATACTTTAAAGAGTATCCTGATATTGAAGAGCATTGGGATGAAAAATACGGCGACCGTGAAACAAAACTTGTATTTATCGGTCAGCATATGGATAAGCAGAATATTATTGAAAGACTTGACAATTGTCTTGACGATTAATAAAAATAATTACAGGGTTGATTCAGAAAATAGAATCAACCCTGTTTTTTATCAAAAATTGTAATTAATTTATGGTTTAGCACACAGTTAAAATTGTTTTGAAAAAGTATTCCGCATTTAGAATAGAACCTAAATTTTTAATTATTGATATAAAATATAAATTATTCTGATTTATTATCTTCTTTTGTTTTCTTTTTGGCGGCGGATTTAAACGGAACAACCGAACCGTCCTCCTGTTTAATACTTACATTATCGAGAGTATTATCAAACTGTTCTCTGATTTCAGCAAGATACACGGCATAAAGCTGTTTCTGTTCTGCCTGTTCTTCGGCATTAAGTCCGAGTGTTTTCTTTTTCTTTGCAAGTTCATTTATTCTTTTAATTAAATCTTTATCCATAATAATCACTTCCTATGTTAATAATACCACACTGTAAAGTTTTTTGCAATACAAAAGCCGTATCATATGGACAACCATAAGATACGACTTAATTTTTTACCAGTAACGAGCCTCGGTTTTTACTCTTGTATATGCTTTTTTGCTTCTCGCTCTTGTACGGCGGGCTTTTTTTGAAGCCTTAATATTTTTAATAATATATACACCGCCAAAAATCGAAAGTAAAGCAAGAACTACTACAAACCAAAGACCAACATTAAGATTGCGCTTTACAACTGCCGAAATAATAGCAGGTGTATTGGCTGATGTGTTTGAAAGTGCAGCCTTTGTAACCTTATTTGCAGCCTGCGCTACAACTGCGGCTGAATGAGTATAATCCTGATTTTGTGTATTCTGCAAAACAAATTGTGATGAACCTACCTGCGGCATTGCATACGGACCTGTGTAGCTTACTGTAGAAGCAAGTGCGGAACCGTTGCTTGAAAGTGCTGTTGCCGAGAACATTGCCTGATATGTATCCTGATCCACAATACCTGTAGCTTCAAGATTATTTGCAAGCTGGAATGCCTCAACAGCTTGTACTGTAGTTTCTCCGAAGTAGCCGGTAGCTATTTCATTAAAGAAACCGAGAATAGCAAGTCTGTTCTGAATTGTGAGAACTGAGTTACTCTGATCGCCCAACTGATATGTAGGTGTCTGTTCAGCGAGTTTTGCCTGTGCATCGGCATAGGTAGGACAATCTTCCGAGTAAAGAATATCTCTGTCTGTACCTGAAATACCGTCAACATCTACTCCCGCTGCCTGCTGGAACTGAATGTAAGCTGCCTCTGTTGCATCGTCAAACTTACCGTTTACTTCGCCATCATAGTAGCCAAGCTCCTTAAGTCTTTCCTGAATCTTCGTTACTTCGTCACCCTCATCGCCATTTCTGTAAAGAACAGGCTCTGTAGGTGTTTCTTCTTTTACCTCTTCAGTCGAACTGCTGTTGTCGCTGTCAGTTGAAGAATCGTCAACCGTGTTGTTTGAAGAGTTGTTGTCTGAACTTGAAGAAGAATTGTCAGAAGAATTTGAAGAAGACGGATCTGACGGAGTATTGCTTGATCTGCCCTTTGAATCAAAGTAATATGTAGTGCCGTCAATTGTTCTTGATGTATCTACAATGTATTCGCCGTTTTCATAGTAATAATAATCACCGTTGAACTCTTCCCAACCGTTTTCTATGTAGTCAATAGCGCCTACCTTGTACCACTGTGTCCACCCCATATAATCTACGGTGTCATAGCATACATCTTCGTCATCGTTTCTTGCGTCAACTGCCATACCGTCGCCGATATATACACCGACATGACCATCCATATGAAGACCGAGTCCGTGTATTCGTGGAATACCGTTGCTGACATATCCACTTGCGCTTGATGCATACAGCTGTGAATCTCCGCCTCTTGCGTTGCCTCCGCAATAGGAATAAATAAGACCGGAACAATCTACGGTACCGGGAGTAGCTCCACCGTAAACATAGCTCCAACCGCTGTAATATGCATTGAGCGCCCACTCTGCAAGACCTGCACCTGTGCCTGATGCATGAGCTGTAGTACTGCCTGCGACTGCACACGCACCCGAAAGCATTGTTACACTCAACAGCACAGAAGCAATTTTCTTACTTCGCTGCATTGTATTACCTCCAAATTGTGTCAGGTGTAATAATTACATCAAAATTACACTTATTAACAAATTTGTAATAATTATAGCAGATATTCAAGAAAAAATCAACCCCTTGTTTAGCATTCCTCTCCTTTTTTGTTAAAAAGCACAATAAAAGCGCTATCATAATTCAATATCAGAATTTTAATTCACATTTAGATTACAAATCGAGTAAATTTTTGTAACATTTTGAAATAATTGTAAATATAATTATTTATTAAACACGAGGCAACAAATAAGCCGCACTCTGACGAGTACGGCTGAATTTGTAATAATAAAATTATTTTTCATCATGTTCGAAATCATTGTCAGAAATATTGTAAGTAGCACCTACACCTTCCTGAGCAAGTTTCCTTTCGTTTTCAATTACACTGTCTTTTTTGTCAGGCCACTTTGCATAGAGAACCTTCAAAAGGATAGGAGTAAGAATTGAAGAAACAATAATGAGAATGATTACAGCTGTAAAGAACTTAGCGTCCATAAGACCTGCGTCAAGTCCCTTTTGTGCAACAATAAGAGCAACCTCACCGCGGTTCATCATACCTACACCGATTTTAAGCGAATCCGTCATATTGAACTTACAAATTTTTGCCATACCGCCGCAGCCGATAATTTTGGTTACAAGAGCTACAGCAACAAGAGCGATTGAGAACCATAATATCTGCATATTAAAGTTATCAAAACTTGTCTGTAAACCGATGCTTGCAAAGAAAATAGGTCCGAAGATCATATATGAACTGATGTCCATTTTTCTTTCAATATAACCAGCATCATTGATGTTACAAAGAATAATACCTGCTACATAAGCACCTGTAATATCGGCAATACCAAAGAATTCTTCCGAACAATAAGCTGCCGCAAAACAAAGAACAAGTCCGAAAATCGGAATTCTTCTTGAATGAGGCCAGTGCTTGCTGATCCATTTAAAGAGGAAGTAAAGTGCAAAGCCAAGTACAATTGCAAGTACAAAGAAAAGAATTGTCTTGATGCAAACATCAACAGGTGAAACATCAGGGCTCTTGAAGCCGATAACTACGGTAAGAAGAATAATACCTATAATATCGTCAAGTATCGCAGCAGAAAGTATCGTTGTGCCGACCTTTCCTTTCAGATGTCCCATTTCCTTAAGAGCCTGTACAGTAATACTAACCGATGTTGCCGCAAGAACAGTACCCATAAATATGCCTTCGTAAAGCCGTGTATCCGGAGTACCGAATCCAAAGCCCATATAAACAAGCATACCGCCTACAAGAGGAACAGCAACACCTGACAAAGCAATCAACAATGCAACAGGTCCTGTTTTTACAAGTTCCTTAAGGTCTGTTCCCAAACCTGCCGAGAACATAAGTAAAATTACGCCGATTTCTGCCATACCTGAAATAAAATCGTCCTTAACTACAAGGTTAAGCAGTGAAGGTCCGATAATAAGGCCGGCAATGATTTCGCCAACAACCTGCGGTGCTTTGAGCTTACGGGCAAGAAGTCCGCAAAGCTTAGCAGCAACAAGGATTATGGCAAGATTTCTTAGAATAAGCATTAAATCCATAGTGCGCCCCTTCTCCCTATACATATTAATATAGGAAATATTAAAAATTTTCCACCATATATTTTAGCACTTTTGCTTTAAATTTCAAGACGGTATTGTTAATATCTTAACAGTAGCAACAGTTTTGTCATTATTTACATTTTTTAGCATTTATATATAATATTTATGTATTTTTTATCTATATATAATTGATTTTAAAATTTTAGAAAATTAGTTGTTTCTTTTATGGTATTTTAAATTACCATTTTAAAGACATTCAAGTATTTAAGCCTTTATTCTTGATTCATAATTAGAAATAATTTCTTATTATTTTGTCGAATATGTAAGAATACAGCATACCTCAATACTAATTTATTATGTAATGCGATAAAAGTAACAAAAAGCGAAAAAAAAACGAAAAAAACATTGACAAATATTTAACAAAGATGTTAAAATGGTATTACTGAAAATTAGAAAATCAGTACCAGTATAAGTTTGAAAGGATCCTTCAAATTATGAAAAAAATATTATGCGCACTTATTGCAGGTGCAATGTGTGCAACAATGGTTTTCAGCCTTGCAGGCTGCGGCTGTTCGAATAAAAACGAACCCGGCTATACCATTGAAGCTACAAAGCCTGACCTTACAAACAACGGCTTTGGTTATTACATTGTAAACAGCAATGAGCTTATGGTAACAGAGTACACAGGTAACGAAAAAAATATTGTTATTCCGGATACCTATAACAACTATAAAGTAACATCAATAGGTCCTAACGCTTTCAGCGAAAAGGACATTGAGAGTATAACAATTCCCGATACGGTAACTGAGATTGAAGGTCATGCTTTCCAGTCATGTGCAAATCTTAAGTCGGTTACACTTTCCAAAAATCTTAAAACATTAGGCAATAATGTATTTTTCCTCTGTACTTCACTTGAAGAAGTTACAGTTCCGGGTTCGGTAACAGACCTTGGTCTGTTCACTTTCCAGGGTTCGGGAGTTAAAAAAGTAACTATCGAATCAGGCAGTCTTGAAGAAATCAGAGAATATGTTTTTTATCAGTGCCCTGCCATTACAGAAATCGACATTCCTGCCAATGTAACTAAAATGTCTGAATACAGCGTTTGTGATAACGCAAACACTGTTACAATAAATGCTCCAAAGGGTTCTTACGCAGAAAACTATGTAAAAACCAACGGAAAAACCAACAAGCTTGAATTTAAAGCTGTTGAAGAATAAGTCATCCATTTTCAGCTTTTTGCTGAATAAAATACAAAATGCAAGATAAGAGGTAGATTTAATGAGCACAAAAGAGTATCCGATCGTAGAAAACGCAGAGACTTTTGAGGCAGCTTTAGCAAAAGTTAAAGAAGCTCAGAAGATTTTCGCAACCTACACACAGGAACAGGTTGACAAGATTTTCCTTGCAGCAGCATCCGCAGCTAACAAGATGAGAATCCCACTCGCTAAAATGGCTGTTGAAGAAACAGGCATGGGCGTAGCTGAAGATAAGGTTATCAAAAACCACTTCGCTTCTGAGTACATTTACAATGCTTATAAAAATGTTCAGACATGTGGCGTAATCGAAGAGGACAAATCTTTCGGTATTAAGAAGATTGCAGAGCCAATCGGTGTTATCGCTGCAGTTATTCCAACAACAAACCCAACATCAACAGCTATCTTTAAGACACTTATCTGCTTAAAGACAAGAAACGGTATCATCATCAGCCCACACCCACGTGCTAAGAAGAGCACAATTGAGGCTGCTAAGGTTGTTCTTGAGGCTGCTGTAGCTGCAGGTGCTCCAGAGGGCATTATCAGTTGGATTGACATTCCAAGCCTTGAGCTTACAAATATGCTTATGCAGGAAGCTGATTGCATCCTTGCTACAGGTGGTCCTGGCATGGTTAAGGCTGCTTACTCATCAGGTAAGCCTGCTCTCGGCGTTGGTGCAGGTAACACTCCTGCAATTATTGACGAATCAGCAGATATTCTCCTTGCTGTAAACTCAATTATTCACTCAAAGACATTCGATAACGGTATGATTTGTGCTTCAGAGCAGTCAGTTATCGTTGAAAAGAAGATTTATTCAAAGGTTAAAAAGGAATTTAAGGCTCGTGGCTGCTATTTCCTTAACGATGAAGAGACAGAGAAGGTAAGAAAGACTATCATCATCAACGGCGCACTTAACGCTAAGATCGTTGGTCAGAAGCCTGTTACAATTGCTGCTCTTGCAGGTGTAACAGTTCCTGAAGAAACAAAGATTCTTATCGGTGAAGTTGAAAGCGTTGACATCAGCGAAGAGTTTGCACACGAGAAGCTTTCTCCTGTACTTGCTATGTACAAGGCAGAGGACTTTGAAGATGCACTTGCTAAGGCTGAGCAGCTCATTGCTGACGGCGGTTACGGTCATACATCTTCCCTCTATGTTGATGCTGTTAACGATAGAGCTAAGATTGACGAGTTTGCAGGCCGTATGAAGACTTGCCGTATTCTCGTAAACACACCATCTTCACAGGGTGGTATCGGTGACCTCTACAACTTTAAGCTTAGACCATCTCTTACACTCGGCTGCGGCTCATGGGGCGGTAACTCAGTTTCAGAGAACGTAGGTATCAAGCACCTTATCAACATTAAGACAGTAGCCGAGAGGAGAGAAAATATGCTTTGGTTCAGAGCACCACAGAAGGTTTATATTAAGAGAGGCTGTATGCCTGTTGCTCTTCAGGAACTCAAGGATGTTATGGGTAAGAAGAGAGCATTTATCGTAACTGACTCATTCCTTTACAAGAATGGTTATACAAAGCCAATCACAGATAAACTTGATGAGATGGGCATTGTTTACACAACATTTGCTGATGTTGAGCCTGATCCGTCACTTATCTCTGCTCAGAAGGGTGCAGAGGCTATGCGTAAGTTTGAGCCTGATGTAATCATCGCACTCGGCGGCGGTTCAGCAATGGATGCCGGTAAGATTATGTGGGTTCTCTATGAGCATCCGGAAGCTGACTTTATGGATATGGCTATGCGTTTCTGCGATATTCGTAAGAGAGTTTATACATTCCCTAAGATGGGTGAAAAAGCATACTTTATCGCTATTCCAACATCTTCAGGTACAGGTTCAGAGGTTACTCCTTTCGCAGTTATCACAGACCAGGAAACAGGCGTTAAGTACCCACTCGCTGACTATGAGCTCATGCCAAATATGGCTATCGTAGACGCTAACAATATGATGAGCGGTCCTAAGGGTCTTACAGCTGCTTCCGGTATTGATGCTGTCAGCCATGCTCTTGAGGCTTATGCTTCAATGATGGCTACAGACTTCACAGACGGTCTTGCACTTAGAGCTCTTGAAGTTATCTTTAAGTATCTCCCTGCTTGCTACGACAACGGTATGAATGAGCCTTTTGCTCGTGAGAAAGTTGCTCACGGTGCTACAATGGCAGGTATGGCATTTGCTAACGCATTCCTCGGTGTATGTCACTCAATGGCTCATAAGCTCGGTGCTTTCCACCACATTCCACATGGTATTGCCAATGCCCTTATGCTTGAGCAGGTTATCCGTTTCAACTCTGTAGAAACTCCTGCTAAGATGGGTACATTCCCACAGTATGATCATCCAAAGACACAGGCTCGTTACGCTGAAGTAGCAAGATTCCTCGGTCTTGGCGGTAAGGACGATGCTGACAGCGTTGAGAACCTCATTAAGGCTGTCAATGACCTTAAGGCAAGAGTTGGTATTAAGAACTCAATCAAGGAGTACGGTATCGATGAAGCTGACTTCCTTGCAAGACTTGACGATATGACAGAGCAGGCATTTGACGATCAGTGCACAGGCGCTAACCCAAGATACCCACTCTTCAAGGAAATCAAGCAGATGTATCTCAATGCTTATTATGGCAACAACAGCGAGACAGTTTAATAGATAAATTATTTCGTTACTTCTCCCCCGTGGTTTCCCACGGGGGATTTTTTTTAGGTTCTATTTATAAATTATGGTTTAGCGGAATAAATTGGAAAAGCAATTATAAAAGTTTGGTCGACCTTTTTAAAGGTCGTGGGTGTGGGCAAAGCCCACAAATACTTTCCGTTTATGCAATCTAACGATAGCCAAACAGCGAGCTGTTTGGCGGCTTGAACACAACGGCGTTAGCCTTTAAAAGTTGCAATAGCAACAAGAAAGACATTCGATATATAATAAAAAGTTAATTATTTCTTTTATAAAAGGCTGTCGCCTGTTTTTCAAACTATGTGCAAGCACGCAAACAGCGTGGCTGTTTGCGCCAGATAAATTGTTATATCGGAAGATTTTTATGGGCGCTGCCCAAACCCGCAATTTTTGAAAAAATTGAGTAAACTTTTTTGTTTTTGGGAGGATAATTTAGCGTTATCTGAATTTCAATGCCCAACCGACACTCCGCTAAACCATAATTTAATTGTTAAATATTTATCGTTAAAAAATTGTCAATATGCACAAAACATTGTTAAGATTTTATCAATAGTTTAGTTAATAATTTAACATAATTTTTGTTATATACGCTTAATTATGGTATTATTTTTTATTCACTCATACAAAAACAGTAAAATTATATTGTCTAATTAACCAAAGAATTTATTAAAACTTCTGTTATTTTACCTCTATACCTGAGCATAAAGTTGTTGTATAATATAACCAAAGCAAAAGAGAAATTGCTTAGTTTTTTATTGAAAGGAATGACTTTTATGAAATTTGAAACAATTCTTGCCGAAAGAAAGAATAAGGTTATATATAAAGATGGCGATAAGACCATTAAGGTTTTTGACGAATCTTTCCCAAAATCAGATATACTCAACGAGGCACTTAATCAGGCTCGTGTAGAAGAAACAGGTCTTAATATTCCGTCTTTACAGGAAGTAACTAAAATTGACGGAAAGTGGGCAATCATTTCCGATTACATCGAAGGTAAAACACTTGCTCAACTTATGGAAGAAAATCCTGAAAAGACAGACGAATATCTTGAGTTATTTGTAAATTTGCAGATGGAAGTTTTATCAAAGAAAGCTCCATTACTTAACAAACTTAAAGATAAAATGCAGCGTAAAATTTCCGAAACAGGTCTTGACGCTACAACAAGATATGAGCTTTCTACCCGTTTACACGGTATGCCTAAGCATACAAAGGTTTGCCACGGTGACTTTAACCCAAGTAACATAATTATTACTGCTGACGGCACACCGTATATTCTCGACTGGTCACATGCAACACAAGGCAACGGCTCTGCTGATGCTGCAAGAACATATCTCTTATTTAAACTTAACAAGCAGGATGAAATTGCTGAAAAGTATATTAAGTTATTCTGTGACAAGACTGATACTGCTCGCCAGTATGTACAGGAATGGTTACCGATTGTAGCTGCTTCTCAGTCAGTTAAGGGCAAAGAGGAAGAGCGTGAATTCTTACTCTCATGGGTAAATGTTTGCGATTACCAGTAATTTTAATTCATAAATTATTTAAATCTTTTTATTAATTCTCCTTACTTTCTAATTCCCAAATAAAAAATGCTCCTGTTCTATTTTATGAACAGGAGCGTTTTTTTGAAGTGAACAATATGTCAAGTATACACAAATTAATTATAAACAACTTTCAATCAGTCTGGCTATAAGTCTTGGCATTCGAGGTTTATCCGGATTAATTACAATGATGGGAATGGAGAGTTTTAAAAATGCTAATAAACCTCCACTCACACCCCCTGATTTTCTATTCCCTATCGTACTGACAATACTTTTATAGTTACTTATAATTTTAATGATAAAATGGGTAACATTTGTAGCTTATTTAAATATTGGTTTAACTCACAGTTTAGCCAAGCAATTATAAAAGTTTGGTCGACCTTTTCAAAGGTCGTGGGTGTGGGCAAAGCCCACAAAATACTTTCAGCTTACGCAATCTAATGATAGCCAAACAGCGTAGCTGTTTGGCGGCTTGAACACAACGGCGTTAGCCTTTAAAAGTGCGAAAGCAAAAAGAAAAGCCATTCGATATATAATGAAAAGTTAATCATTTCTTTTATAAAAGGCTGTCGCCTTTTTTTCAAACTATGTGCAGGCACGCAAGCAGCTACGCTGTTTACGCATGATAAATTGTTATATCGGAAGATTTTATGGGCGCTGCCCAAACCCGCAATTTTTGAAAAAATTGAGTAAACTTTTTTGTTCTTTTGCTGATAATTTAGCGTTAGCTAATTTTCAATGCCCGACCGACACTCCGCTAAACCATAATTTAACTGAAATTATTTGTTAATCAAAACATTTTGAACAGCTAATATTCAAAATATTTGAAACATTATAAGATAACCATATAACAAGAAATTCATATTATATAGCAGGGAGATATTAAAAAATAAGATTTATAAAGTGGTGAATAATATGAAAAAAGCAGTATTTGTTTTTGGTACTTTAACTTATACTCAAAGGGGAAGAGAGGCATTGCGACGGCGTGGAATTCTTACAAAAATTATTCGTACTCCCGTGCAATATCGCAATGGTTCATGCGGTTACAGTTTGTTGGTTATAAACAGAGTCGATGAAAGCGTAGAAATACTAAGGGCAATGAATATACCTGTGCAGGGAGTTTATCCTGCTGATTTAGAATGATTTATTTCGATAACGGTGCAACAACTTTTCCAAAACCAAAATCCGTGGTAAATGCAGTTAATTATGCGATTACAAAAATCGGAGCTAACCCGGGACGAGGTGGCCATAATATGGCTATAAAAGCCTCAGATGTGCTTTTTGAATGCAGAAACAATGCGGCAAAACTCTTTGATATTGAAAATCCCGAAAATGTTATTATCACAAACAATTGCACAACAGCACTTAATACTGTTATAAAAGGAATTTTAAAACCCGGCGATCATGCTGTAATATCATCATACGAGCATAATGCTGTCGTGCGGCCTTTGGAGTATTTAAAAAGTAACGGAGTAGAATACTCTGTTGCCGATGTTGATTATAATGACACAGAAAAGACAATTGGTAATTTCAGAAATGCTTTTAAAGAGAACACTAAACTTGTAGTGTGCACCCATGCATCAAATGTATTTGGTATAAAATTACCTATTCAACGAATAGCGGCACTGTGCAAATTAAACGGAATACTTTTTTGCACAGACGCAGCTCAAACTGCAGGTATAATTCCGATTTCACTAAAAAATTCCGATATAGATTATTTATGTACGGCAGGGCACAAAGGTTTGTACGGTCCTATGGGTACAGGTTTGCTTATTATTAACAGCGATACTATTCCTGAAAGTCTTATTCAAGGCGGAACAGGCAGCCTTTCTGCACAAGTAAATCAACCCGAAATTTTACCTGACAAATTTGAAAGCGGAACTCATAATTTACTTGGAATAGCTGGACTTAACGAAGGCATAAAATATGTTATGAATAAATCACCGCAAAAAATATTTGACTATGAAATTAGTCTTGCAAAAAATCTTTATGACGGTTTGTCTAAAATTAAAGATATTGAATTATATACACCAAAACCCGATGATGACGGATTTGTACCGGTAGTTTCGTTTAATATAAAAAATACTGATAGCGAAAAAACGGCGCAAATTCTTAATGATAAATTTAATATTGCAGTGCGTGCCGGACTTCATTGCGCACCGCTCGCTCATAAATGCTTTGGCACGCTTGAAAAAGGTACTGTTCGCGCAGTTATTTCCTCGTTTTCGACACAGTTTGAAGTTAACTATCTTATTAAATCAGTCAGTCAAATTAATTATTACAAAAGAATGTAAAAAAGGTTGCAATTCAATGCTGTTGTGTGTTAAAATAAAGTAATGAAAAATAGAGGAGGTTAAAATGATGGAATGGATACAAAACGTATTTGCTGTATTAAAAACCATTGAAATTCGAGATATTATTGATATTCTTGCTATTGCATTCATTATTTTCAGCCTTTTCAAGCTTGTAAAAGAAACCCGTGCGGCTCAGCTTTTAAAAGGTGTTGTTGCACTTCTTATTATATATTTAATATCATCACTTTGCGGATTGATGATGCTTACGACACTTCTCAGAACATTTTTTGAGGCATCAGTTATACTTGTTGCTATTATTTTTCAGCCTGAAATCCGAAAATATTTGGAACAAATGGGTAGAAATAATACTTATAAAAAGTATATAAAACTTATTACTCATCGAGAAAAAAGTGATGAGTGGAAAATGACTGTTAAAAAATCAATAATAGATGCCGCCGATACAGCTTTGCTGTTTTCACATTCAAAAACAGGTGCATTGCTTGTTTTTGAAAGAGAAACTAAACTTTCCGATATAGCCGCAACAGGCACAATAGTTAATGCAGATACTTCAGTTGCACTTTTCGGAAACATATTTTTTAACAAAGCTCCGCTACACGACGGCGCAAGTATTGTGCGTGACGGTAAACTTTTTGCGGCAGGATGTATATTACCGCTTACAGATAATAAAAATGTTGATATAAATCTTGGAACAAGACACAGAGCAGGACTTGGCATCAGTGAGCAAAGCGATGCTGTGGTTTTGATTGTCAGTGAAGAAACAGGTGTTATTTCGCTCGCAATTAACGGCGTACTTTACCGCAATTTTACACGCGACAGACTTATAGATAAGCTTGAGGCATTGTTACTTGAAAATACTGACGATGATTCGGCAGCTGCCGGTTTACTCCAAAAGATAAGGAGGAAGTCGGATGAAGGAAAATAAAAGCAAAAGATCAAGATTCAGGGCTTTTGTACAGAGTACAAACTTTTTATTTATCGTATCAATTGTAATTTCGCTTGTGATTTGGATTTATATGAGTATAAGTACAGGAAACGATACAAGTTTGACTATTTCGGATATACCTGTTCAGGTTGAATTGTCCGAAGACGCTGTTAATAACGGTCTGCAGGTTTTTTCGGGCAGTGATTATAAAGCCTCACTTACAGTTACAGGTAACAGAGCTGTTGTGGGTTCGTTACAGGCGTCTGATATTACCGTCAAAGCAGCTGCCAACTATGTTGATTCTGCGGGCAATTATACATTGTATCTTAATGCCTCAAAGAATGACCCTTACAGCGATTTTCAGATTTCATCTGCGATAAAACCATCTACGATTGATGTTTTTATTGATTATCTGCGAGAAGCTACATTTGATATTCAAGAAAATGTTGTTTATAAAGTTGACGACGGTTATTATGCGTCAACCACACTGTCTTCAAAAACCATATATATTACAGGTCCGCAGTCTGAAGTATCTAAGATTTCTAAGGTTGTGGCTGCTGCGAATATAGATGGTACGCTTAATTCGTCACGCAAAGTTAATGCAGATATTATTTTGTACGATGCTGACGGTAAAGAAATTAATACGGATTTACTTTCTCTTGATTTTAAAACTGTGGAGGCTGCGATTTCTGTACTTCCCGAAAAAGAAGTTTCTTTAAAGCCGACATTTACAAACTTACCGTCAGGTTTACAAATTACCGACGATATGATTTCTGTTGAGCCTTCGTCAATACTGCTTGCAGGTACTGACGATGTATTGAATAAGACTGATTCGGTAAATCTTGCACCGATTGATTTTACATCACTTACAAATACAAAATCAATATTTGACCTTGCTGTTGAAATTCCAACCGATTGCAAGAATATCAGTAATACTTCAACTGCTAAGGTAACTCTTGATTTGTCGTCATTGTCAAGCAAAAAGCTGACAGTTGAAAAATTTATGGTACAGGGTCTTGCATCGGGATATTCTGCGGAGGTAACGCAAAAGAATCTTGAGGTTACAGTTTATGGCACAAGCAGTCAGATTGACTCCCTTAGTGCTTCGGATATAACCGCTGTTATTGATGTATCGTCTTCCGACGGTATGAAAGGCTCGGTTTCAATGCCTGTAACATTTAACATTGAGAATGGTTCTTCGTGTTGGGTTTCTGGTTCTTATAAAGCAAATCTTACAATTTCAGAATCATAAAAATACCCGTGGCTGTTGCCACGGGTTTATTTTTGCCTTTGTCAAAGGCTTGGGTGAATATGGTTTAGCAAAATGGTTTACCAACAATTATACAGGTTTGGTCGACCTTTTCAAAGGTCGTGGGTGTGGGCAAAGACCGCAAATACTTTCAATTTACGCAATCTAACGATAGCCAAACAGCTTGCTGTTTGGCGGCTTGAACAAATAGGCGCAAGCCTTTGCGAAAGCAATAAAAGAAAATACAATTTATTTTCATAGTCAACGCATTGCGTTGACTATGGTTTTAGCGTTTCTGATTACAATGACTGTCGCCTGCTTTAACAAACTTAGTTTTAGCACGCAAACAGCCACGCAGTTTGCGCCTGATAAATTGTTGTATCGGAAGATTTTTATGGGCTCTGCCCAAACCCGCAAGCCTTTAAAAAGGCTTGACCTAAATTTTTAAATTATTCAGTTTAAGCTGTGAGCTAAACCATAATTTACTACGACTTTTAATAAACGACAAAAAATAAAACCTCCGACAAAAGCCGAAGGTTTTAAAGTTTTAGTTATCAGTCGATTTCAACCATAATCTTTTCTTCGTAACGGATAGCTGCGCTGCGAGCAATTGTGCGGATAGCTTTGGCAATTCTGCCCTGCTTACCGATAATTCTGCCCATATCAGCCTCTGCTACAGAAATGTGATATACGATTGTGCCGTCCTCATTTGGTTCATCGGCAGTAACCTTTACAGCAGTCGGATCATCAACAAGACCCTGTGCTATTACAGTAAGTAATTCCTGCATTTTGGTTTCCCTTTCGTGACTGATTATTCAATAATGCCGTTCTTCTTAAGAAGAGCCTTAACTGTATCAGTTGGCTGAGCACCGTTAGCAATCCACTTCTTAACAGCTTCTGCGTCAACATTGAACTCTGATGGCTTCTTAAGAATATCGTATGTGCCGATTTCTTCAATGAAACGACCATTTCTTGGATATCTTGAATCTGCTACTACTACTCTGTAAAAAGGTGCTTTCTTTGAACCCATTCTTCTAAGTCTGATTTTAACTGCCATTTTCTTTACCTCCGTAAATGTTATAAATCTATATTCACCAAATTTTATTTGGTTGAATGCGTGTTAGTTTTTTGGAAGATTGCTCATAGGCATTCCGCCAAGACCCGGGAGCTTTTTCATTTTTCTTTTTTTGCCGCCCTTAGTGCCTTTTGTTTTGTTTTTAAGTTGTTTCATCATCTTTTGCATTTGCTCAAGCTGTTTGATAAGTCTGTTGACTTCTTCAACACTTCTGCCTGAACCGGCTGCAATTCTTCTTTTTCTTGAAGGATTGAGCAGGGAAGGATTTGATCTTTCTTCAGGTGTCATCGAAAGTATGATAGCCTGTGTCCAGTCAATCTGTCTGTCATCAATATTTATGTTGTCAAGCTGATTTGCAATGCCGGGGATTTTTGCCAAAATACCCTTTAAAGGACCCATCTTTTTGATTTGAGCAAACTGATCATTAAGATCATTAAAGTCAAACTTATTGCTCATCATCTTTTTAGCCATTTCTTCGGCTTTGTCCTGATCAATCTTGTTTTGAGCGTCTTCAATAAGGGTAAGAACATCACCCATACCGAGAATACGGCTTGCCATACGATCAGGATGGAATACTTCAATATCTTCAAGTTTTTCGCCCGTACCTGCAAATTTAATAGGCTTGCCTGTTACGGCCTTTACCGAAAGTGCTGCACCGCCACGGGTATCACCGTCAAGTTTTGTAAGAATTACACCTGAAATCTCAAGTTTTTCGTTAAATGATTTTGCAACATTAACCGCATCCTGACCTGTCATTGAGTCGATAACGAGTAAAATCTCGTTAGGCTCAACTTCAGCCTTTACATTCTTAAGCTCATCCATAAGCTCTTCGTCAATGTGCAAACGACCTGCGGTATCAAGAATAACGACATCATTGCCGTAGTCTTTGGCGTTTCTGATTGCCTCTTTGGCTGTCTTTACAGGATTTTGAGTACCTCTTTCAAATACAGGCACTCCTGCCTTTGCACCTACAACCTTTAACTGGTCAATAGCGGCAGGTCTGTAAATATCACAAGCGACAAGCAACGGTCTGTGATTCTGATTTTTAAGCATAAGTGCAAGTTTTGCGGCGTGGGTAGTTTTACCTGAACCCTGCAAGCCGCAGAGCATAATTACTGTTGGCGGTTTAGATGCAAACTCAATTCTTGCATTGTCGCCGCCCATAAGTTCTGTAAGCTCTTCGTTTACAATTTTAACAACCATCTGACCCGGAGTAAGGCTTTCCATTACATCCTGTCCAACAGCTCTTTCTGTTATTTTGGCGGTAAGCTCTTTTGCTACCTTGTAGTTTACATCAGCCTCGAGCAAAGCAAGTCTGACTTCTCGCATAGCTTCCTTAACATCGTTCTCTGAAAGCTTACCTTTATTCTTTAATTTTTTAAAAGCATTACTTAGCTTTTCTGAAAGTCCTTCAAAAGCCATAAATACACTCCTTTATTCTTTGAGTGTGCCTGCCGTTCGATTGATTTCGAGTGCAAGCTTTTTTGTTGTGTCATCAGCAGAGTTTTTATAAATCTGTTCCGAAAGAGATGCGATTTTGTCAAGTCCGTTCTCAAGCTGAACAAATCTTTTAAAAAGTCCGAGCTTTTTTTCGAGTTCAAAAAGCTTTTCTTCACTGCGTTTTATACTGTCACGCACACCCTGACGGGTAATGCCTGTCTGCGCAGCAATCTCTGCAAGCGACAAATCTTCGTTGTAATACAGGTCAATTGCCTGTCTGCATGACGGTTTAAGCAATTCACCGTAGAAATCAAAAAGTAAGGATACTTCTACATTTTTTTCCATAATAAATGCTCCCGCCGATTCAAACTGTGTTTAGGTGTAAAGCTGTTTTCTTTACACTTGTGTTATTATATACTATAAAATACTTTTTGTCAAGTAATTATCAAATATAACTAATTGTAAAAAGTGAAAAAATACAAATAATGCATAAATACCGACTTGTATATTCGTCAAATCTAACAAAATTTAATTTTTTAGTAAAAAAAGCTATATTTAATAAGTTTTTTTATAAATATTGTGTTATAATTTAAATATAAATTTTGTTTATCGAGGGTTTGATTTTACGGAACAAATAATAAGCATTGACAGAATGGAAAATGCCGTTGCACTTTTTGGCAGTTTTGACGAAAATATTAAACTGATTGAAAAAGAATTTACGGTAAAGGTTGTCAGTCGTGACAGCGAGCTTAAAATAGACGGAGAAGCTGAAAATGTATCTAAAGCCGGTAAGGTAATAGACAGCCTTTTACAGCTTATCAACAGAGGAGAAGCGCTTTCCGAGCAGAATGTACGCTATTGTATTTCGCTCGTCAACGAAGGCAGCGAAGATAAGATTGAACAGCTTGCTGGCGACTGTATTTGTATTACTTCAAAAGGTAAACCGATTAAACCTAAAACCATAGGTCAGAAAAAATATTGTACAACTATTGCGAATAACACAATAACTATAGGTGTAGGACCTGCCGGTACAGGTAAGACTTACCTTGCGGTTGCTATGGCAGTAACGGCTTTTCGCAGTAAGATTGTAAACAGAATTATTCTTACAAGACCTGCGGTTGAGGCGGGTGAGAAGTTGGGATTTTTGCCCGGCGATTTGCAAAGCAAAGTTGACCCGTACTTAAGACCTTTATATGACGCTTTGTTTGATATGCTCGGCGCCGAAACCTATCAAAAGTATGTCGAGCGTGGCAATATTGAGGTTGCGCCTCTTGCTTATATGCGAGGCAGAACTCTTGATGACAGCTTTATAATTCTTGATGAGGCGCAGAACACCACTTGCGAGCAGATGAAGATGTTTTTAACAAGACTCGGCTTTAACTCAAAAATGGTAATCACAGGTGATATTACCCAGATCGACTTACCGAGGGGTGCTAAAAGCGGTCTTAAGGATTGTATAAAAATCCTTAAAAATATTGACGGCATAGGTTGTTGCCGCTTTGACGAAAAAGATGTTGTGCGTCATAAACTTGTTCAGGATATTATTAAAGCCTATGCAAAGTATGAGAACACGAGAGATCGTGACTGATAAACAAATTTAATTTATTTTAATAAATTGAAAAATAATACGGAAGGATTTGAGCAAAATGCCAGATAACAAAATCAGAGTAGTAATCACAAACAAACAAAAAGCTGTTAAAATTCCAACAGGTATCCGAATGCTTGTAAGACGCTGCTGTAACGCCGTATTAAAACTTGAAAAATTTGAAGGACCGGCTGAAATCAGCGTAACATTTGTTGATAATGCACAGATTAAGGAGCTTAACAAGCAGTACAGAGATAAAGACATTGAAACTGATGTACTTTCTTTCCCAATGGGTGAAAACGGTGTGTATGACAGGGATATTGAAACAGGCGCACAGATTCTCGGCGATGTTGTAATTTCTATGGAAAAAGCAAGAGATCAGGCAGAGCTTTACGGCCACAGTTTCCAGCGTGAGGTAGGTTATCTTACAGCACACAGTGTACTTCATCTTCTCGGTTATGACCATATTGATAATATGGAGAGAGTTCGTATGCGTGAGAAAGAGGAGCTTATTATGGAACAGCTCGGACTTCCCGCATCTTCAAGCTACATAGTTGATGACGATATGGCTTGATTAAACTATGAAGAAACAGATTTTCGGTTTTAAATGTGCGTTTAAAGGAATTATAAGAACAATAAACAGCGAGTCACATATGAGATTTCATATTGTGGCAGGCATTTATGTTATGCTGTTTTCAATGTTTTATTCCTTTTCGCCTACGCAATACGCTGTACTTGTTTTGCTGATAACTTCGGTTATGGCGCTTGAAACGGTCAACACCTGCATAGAGGATTTGTGCGGTCTTGTTGCCGACAGATACGAGCCTCTTGTTAAGTTTGCCAAGGATGCGGCTGCCGGAGCAGTGCTTACAGTTGCGTTGGGTGCGGCAGTGATTGCGTGTATATTTTTTCTTGATTTTAATGTAATTAGCACTATATTTACCTTTTTTGCCGAAAATTTGCTTTACCTTATATTTCTTTTGATTTCTGCGGTGATTTCAGCATTTTTTGTTGTGCTTGGTCCTGTGGGAATTAAAGAAAAATTTATAAAATTAAAAAACAGACATTTAACAAAGGGGTAATGCATTTTGCTTGCCCCTAATTTTTTAAAACGGAGAAATTTATGAATACAAATGATAAATCAGCTTTTATTGCCATAGTCGGCAGACCGAATGTCGGTAAAAGTTCAATATTAAACAGACTTCTCGGCACGAAAATTGCAATTGTGTCAAGCAAACCCCAGACTACAAGAAACAGAATTACAGGTGTTCTTACAGAGGGCGAGTATCAGCTTGTTTTCTTTGATACACCGGGTATGCACAAGCCGAAAAATTCACTTGGCAAGTATATGGTTCGTTCCGTAAACGAGTCTGTCGGAGGCGTTGACTGCTGTATGCTCGTTGTTGAGGCGGATAAAAGCCCCGTACAGACCGAACTTGACTTTATTGATAAATTTAAGGCTCTCGGTATGCCCGCAATCCTTGTTATCAATAAAATTGATATGATTAAGGATAAAGAAATTCTTATGAAGCAAATTCTTGAATACAGCAAACTCTATGATTTTGAGGCTATTGTACCTGTCAGCGCAAGTGACGGCAACGGTATGAACGAATTGCTCGAGGAACTCAAGAATCAGGCGAGCGAGGGAGGCCATTTCTTTGAAGACGATACCCTTACAGACCAGCCCGAAAGAGTTATTGCCTCTGAAATTATCAGAGAGAAAATTTTAAGACTTTGCAATGCCGAAATTCCGCATGGTACAGCCGTTGTTATTGAAAAGATGAAAACAAGGGAGAACGGCATACTTGACATTGACGCTACAATTTTCTGCGAAAAAGAGTCGCATAAGCGTATTCTTATCGGCAAAAACGGTGCAATGCTCAAAAAAATCAGCACCTTTGCAAGACAGGATATGGAAAGATTTTTTGATTGCAAGGTGTTCTTGCAGGTGTGGATAAAGGTAAAAGAGGATTGGAGAAACCGTGCGCAGCTTTTGCAGAACTTTGGCTTTGACGAAAGTAATTTTGACTGATGAGCATATATATAAAATTAGCGGATTTTGCAGATTGCCAAAAAATTTGTGATATGCAAAGAATAGCTTTTTATGATATTTTAACAAGGTATCGAGATTATGATACAAACCCTGCTTGTGAAACGGTAGAAGTAATACAGAACAAATTTCGGCAACCTTTTACAAAATATTATTTTATTATGAAAGATGAAGAAATAATAGGTGCTGTAAGGATTGTTGAAATTGATAAAAGCACAAGGCGAATTTCACCTTTGTTTATACTTCCGCAATTTCAAAATTACGGTTATGCACAGCTTGCTATGAAGTGCATTGAGGAAGCTTATAAAAATATCAGTTGCTTTACACTTGATACCATAAAGCAAGAGAAAAAATTGTGCTATTTATATGAAAAGCTCGGATATTTGAGAACAGGCAAAGAAGAACAGCTGCATGATAATATGACTATTGTTTTTTATGAGAAAAAATTCCAAAAAACACAGTTGTAATAATTTTCATAATATAAATTCGTTCATTTGTGAAACACTACAATCGGAGGTGTTTTTTATGGATGAATGGTATATGTGGAATGCATTTTTTACAACAGGCAATGTGCTCGATTATTTAAGGTATAAAAGTATTCAGGATACCAAAAATTTGGGCGCAGATACAATTCTCAGGGAGGAAACCGATGAAATTCCAGACGATGGGGCTGATAGTGAAAGAGCAAAATATAGGTGAACAGGATAAACTCGTTCACGCTCTGACCGCAACCAACGGCATTATCAAGGCTTTTGTCCGTGGCGCTAAAAATATTAAAAATCAAAAGTGTGCGGCTACCTCCTTACTCACATACTCCCGACTTACCGTGTATAAAGGTCGGGAGAGCTACATAATCGGTGATGCGATTCCCGAAAGGATTTTTTCAAAACTTAGGGGAGATGTTGTAAAAACCTGCCTTGCGCAGTATTTTTGCGAGCTTGCAATTACAATTTGTCCCCGTGAGCAAAATTCGGAGGAATTTTTGAAATTAATTTTAAATTCCTTATATCTTTTGTCGGAAAATAAGCGTTCGGCACAGCTTATTAAACCGTGCCTTGAAATGCGCCTTGCAAGTCTTGCGGGATATATGCCTGACCTTAGAATGTGCAGAATTTGCGGCGAATATTTGTGTGACAATATGCTTTTTCTTCCCAAAAGCGGTACTATTGAATGTGCGGATTGTCACCGTGAAAACGGAGATATGAAGATTTTGCTAAACCGTTCATCTCTTACGGCTTTAAGGCATACTGTTTATGCCGATGACAATAAACTTTTTTCTTTTGCATTACCTGAAAGCGACCTTGATGTACTTAACGAGGCGAGCGAAAATTATTTAAAATATATGTTTGAAAAGGATTTTTCAACGCTTAATTTTTATAAAACTATAAGTTAATTTAGGTATGATTATATGAACAGACATTATAAAACTCTTGAACTTGACAAGATTTTAAAATTACTTGCGGATCAGACAAGTATTGATGACGCTAAAGAAATGGCGTTGTCGCTTGAACCACAGTTTGAACTTGAAAAAGTTAAAAAATTGTTAAAACAAACCGATGATGCGGTTGTTTTAAGCGGAAAATACGGAACACCGTCATTTGGCGGTGCAAAAAATTGTGCAAATGCATTACGCAGAGCAGAGGCAGGCGGCTGTCTTTCTACAGGCGAGCTTTTACAGATTGCCGAAACATTGAGAATTATCCGTTCTGTAAAGGAATGGCACTCAAAATTTGCGTCAACCGAAACCACACTTGACGGATATTTCAGCGGTCTTGTATCAAATAAATTTCTTGAAGAGAAAATTACAACCGCTATTATAAGTGAAGATGAAATATCGGATAAGGCAAGCTCAACCCTTGCGGATATTCGCAGAAAAATTCGTACAGCATCCTCAAAGGCAAGAGAAGTGCTTGATAAAATTATTCACAGCACACAATATCTTAAGTATTTGCAGGACGCTATCGTAACTCAGCGTGACGGCAGATATGTTGTGCCTGTAAGAAGTGAATGCAGGGGCAATGTTCCGGGACTTGTGCACGATACTTCGGCAAGCGGTGCTACGGTATTTATTGAACCGATGGGCGTTGTGCAGGCAAATAATGATATAAAACTTTTGCGTTCAAAGGAAGATGACGAAATCGAAAGAATTTTGTTTGAACTTTCGGCGAATGCAGGAGATTTTGCAGATGCAATTATAGCAAGTTATAAAAATCTCGCTATTCTTAATTTTGTATTTGCAAAGGCAAACCTCGCATATAATATGAGAGCTTCAATGCCGATTATGAATGACAGGGGCATTGTGGATTTAAAACAGGCAAGACACCCGATTATAGACAAAGACAAGGTTGTACCTGTTGATATTGTTCTCGGAAAGAATTTTGATACGCTTGTAATCACAGGTCCTAATACAGGCGGCAAGACCGTTACATTAAAAACTCTCGGTTTGCTCACACTTATGGCTATGTGCGGACTTCTTGTGCCGTGCGCAGACAACAGCGAGCTTTCGGTATTCCGCAGGGTGCTTGTAGATATAGGCGATGAGCAGAGTATTGAGCAGTCGCTGTCAACATTCTCGGCGCATATGACTAATATTATTCAGATTATCAAACTTGCAAATTCAGGTTCGCTTGTACTGATAGATGAACTCGGTGCTGGTACCGACCCTGTCGAGGGTGCGGCGCTTGCAATTTCAATTCTTGAAAAATTAAGGGATAAGCATGCAAAAATTGCAAGTACAACCCATTATGCGGAATTGAAGGAATTTGCTTTGCGTACCGAGGGCGTAGAAAATGCTTGCTGTGAATTTGATGTTACAACTTTAAGACCGACATACAGACTTTTGATTGGAGTGCCCGGCAAGAGTAACGCTTTTGCAATCACAAAAAGGCTCGGTATGGATGATGAAATTGTTGAGAGAGCAAAAGAACTTGTTTCAAGCGAAAGCCGACAGTTTGAAGATGTTGTCGGTACTCTTGAAAAACGCAGACAAAGCCTTGAAAAGCAGATTGAAAACGCAAACCGCCTCACCGCAAAAGCAAACACAGAAAAGCAAAAGGCGGAAAATGAAATTCGCAGAGCAAAAGAGAATGCCGAGCGTGAAATTGAGAGAGCAAAACAAGAGGCACAGCGCATTATTTCGAGGACAAGAGCGCAGGCTGACGCTTTGGTGGAAGAACTTGATAAGGCACGAAAGGCAAAAGAGATGTCTGCCGAGGCTCGTGCAAAGCTCAAAAAGAATCTCAATACAATGGAAAATAATGCTGACCCTGTTATGAAAAAACAGTCGGACGGCGAAAAGTACAAATTGCCAAGACCGCTTAAGGTAGGCGACAGCGTGCTTATTTTTGACATTGACAAAAACGCGACCGTACTTGCGCCGCCGACAAAAGACGGAATGGTTCTTGTGCAGGCGGGAATTATCAAAACAAGAGTGAAAATTGATAATCTCCGACTTATTAAAGAGAAAAAGCAACAGCCACCGCAGTATTCCGCAAAGAGAAATGTCCACAGTACACTTGATGTTCGCCCGACTACGGAAGTGGATGTTCGTGGCGAAACCGCCTTTGATGCAATTATGATTGTTGACAAGGCAATCGACAATGCGGTGCTTATGAATATTAACCAACTTACTATTATTCACGGCAAGGGTACAGGCGTATTAAGAAGAGAAATTCAATCATTCCTTAGAACTCATAAAGCCGTCAAAAGTTTTAGACTCGGCGTTTTCGGCGAGGGCGAAAGCGGCGTAACTATTGTTGAGTTGAAATAATGGATTAAAATGCCGAAAACCTAAATTTATGCGAGTTTCCGGCATTTGCTTTATCAAATGCCTCTGTTTGTGGGAGAGAGTAATTAATGCAAATGTAATTATTGAGAAGAACGGAAAGGAAAAATGATATGAAGAAATGCAAACTTCTATTATTTGATTTAGACGGAACTTTATTACAGAGTGACAAAACAATGTCAAGTAAAACATTATTAGCTCTAAAAAAATGCAAGGAAAATGATATATTGATAGGTGTCTCTACCTCTAGAAGTGAACATAATTCTTTAGTGTATTTAAATGAATTAATGCCCGATATTTTAATATCGAGTGGAGGGGCATTGGTAAAATACAAAACAGAATATATTTATAGGGCAGAATTTTCCGAAGAAGAAACGAATGTGATGATTGACATGGCAAGAAATATTTGTGGAAATGATTGCGAAATTACGATAGACACAATAGATGCACATTATTGGAATTATAAAATAGATCCTAAGAAGTTGGATAAGAGCTGGGGAGATAGTATTTATACAGATTTTTCGGATTTTAACGAATGTTCATTGAAAATGTGTGTTGAAATATTTAATCAAGATAAAGCAGATGAATTAGCTCATAGACTCTCTGATTGTGATTGTATTCGTTTCTCTGATGGATTTTGGTACAAGTTCACAAAAAAGAATGTGACGAAAGAAAACGCAATTATAAAGATTACGGAAGTATGTGGATTTAGTATAGATTCAATTATTGTTTTTGGAGATGACTATGCGGATATTGGAATGCTGGAATTATGTGGAATAGGTGTTGCAATGGGGAATGCAATTGACGAAGTGAAAGAGAGAGCTGATATTGTAATTGGTTCAAATGATGAAGATGGTATTGCGGATTTTATTGAGAATGAAATATTATAGATATGTAAATGGAGAGAAAATATGTTGAAAGTAAAATTTTATGATACAGTTAATGATGAACTATTGAGATTTGCAGTAGTAATCTCACAGAGTAACGGCAAGTGGGTATTTTGCAAGCATAAAGAAAGAGATACATATGAAGTACCGGGAGGACATAGAGAAGCCGGTGAGAATATTCTTGAAACTGCTAAAAGAGAATTGCAGGAAGAAACAGGTGCAGTCAGATTTGAGATAAAGCCAATCTGTGTTTATTCAGTAACAGGTAAAACCAGAGTAAATGATACAGGTGAAGAAACGTTTGGACTGCTTTGTTTTGCAGAGATAACAGAGTTTGCGAAAGAATTACATAGTGAAATGGAGAAAGTGGTTCTTATGGACGAATTGCCTGAGAACTGGACATATCCGTTGATACAATCGAAATTGATAGAAAAGTATTTACAGGAAAAATAATTCTATAATATGCAAAAAAGTCAATTTTAAAGCCGACCAATAAGCAATTATAAGCTTGTTGGTCGGCTTAGTTTTTATAAAGTATTAATCAATCGGAGTGAATCTCTGAATTTTTTTGCCGTCTTTTTCAATGATTTCTTTAAACATATCGTAAGGTCTTACCCAAAGTCCGCCGTCATTGTAAAGCGCTTTGTAAACTACGAGTTTTTCTCCTGTTTCGCTGTGCAGAGCAGTACCGATAACTTCATATTCATTTCCCTTGAAATGTCTGTATTTACCCGGTTTTACTTCTGTGTAAAAATGCTGTTCCTCAACCTGTGCATCTGTTGATTCTGTATTTTCAACAGGTTTTGTAATTTCTTCTGTAGAATTATCAGAAAAATCAACTTTAAAGCTGCCGTCGTTTACAACCAAAATTCTTGCAGAATACGGTTTCATATAAAGATTGTAGTAACCGTTTACATCAATAACCTCGTTATCGTTTAAAACATCTGTAAGTTTTGCGTTGCAGCCTGTGTCAAAATCTATCCATTCATCATGGTCTGTAAGGTTGAATGCAACAAATACAGTCTGATTATTTGTCCATCTTTTATAAACGAGCTTTTCGTTCATAATTTTTACATTTGCAAAGTCGCCGTACTTCAAAGCCTCAAGTGCAAGTCTGATTTTGCCGAGTTTTACAATATGGTCAAACAGCTTATAGTTTGGATTCGGAATACTGTCAAGGTCAAGACAAGGACGAAGTTCGTAATCGCTGTGGTTTGTTCTCATACCCTCAATGCCGTATTCACTGCCATAGTAAATTGACGGTACACCCGGCATTGTGTACATAAGGGTATAAACATTATTAAGGTGATTTTTGTCCTTTAATGAGCTTGCAATTCTGTTTACATCGTGGTTATCTACAAAGTTGTAGGTGTAAATGTTTCTGTAAATACCGCCGTTTGCAAACTGACGGTTAAGCGAATGTGCAATTTCAAAATAATTATGGTCGTTGTGGCTTGAATAAATACCCTTGTAACACTCGTAGTTTGTTGCGGAATCAAGAGTTTCGCTGTTTGCCCAATGATTGTAGTCGCCGTGTGTAAGTTCGCCGTAAAGCCAAAAATCAGGCTTTTTAGATTTGCAGGTATTTCTTAATTTTTTGAAAAATTCTATGTCAATTACATCGGCAGCGTCAAGACGAAGTCCGTCAATGTCAAATTCGTCAATCCAAAATTCAGCCGCACCGAGAAGGTAGTTTACTACATCCTGGTTCTGCAAATTGAGTTTAACAAGGTCGTAATGACCTGCCCAACCCTCATATGTGAACGGATCTCCTTTTGGACTTGAACCCCAAAATCCGAGATTTTGGAACCAGCCGCAATACTGTGAATTTTGTAAATTCTGCTGTACATCTTTAAAAGCAAAGAAATCTCTGCCTACATGGTTAAATACACCGTCAAGAATGATTTTGATGCCGTTTTCGTGCAATGTTTTACAAATTTTTTTAAAGGATTCGTTATCACCTAAACGACAGTCAACCTTTTTGTAGTCGATTGTATCGTATCCGTGAAAACTGCTTTCAAAAAGCGGATTAAAAACAATGCAGTTAATGCTCATTTTTTTAAAATGAGGAATCCAATCATAAATCTTGTCAAGTCGGTAAACAAGCTGACCGTCATTTTGTTTTGGCGCTCCGCACCAGCCGAGTGGATATATATTGTAAATTACTGATTCGTTAATATAGCTCATAAATAGGCTCCTTTCAGTTCTGTTTTGCAGGACTTTGTACAAAACTGTATTAAGTATATCACAAAATTGTCTATTGTGCAACTGAAAATTATGTGTTATAATTAATTTTACAACAATAAATTGAGGTATTCGGCACTGTGTGTTTGAATACTCGTATTTCGGAGGATATAAATGCTTAAAATTCCTGAAAACAAAACAAGAAAAAGATTTAGAATTGCACAATGTATTTTTTATGCATTATTAGTTATGTTATGTTCTATGCCGTATATTCAGGGTGCAACTACAGACGGCAAATTTTTCTCTTACTCGGTGCTTGACCTTATGTCATTTATCGGCGGTACTGCAGACGGTACTCTCGGAGATGCATTTTTAAATTATGTAATGTACACTCCTATTTTAATTATTATACCGGTAATCGGATTTTTCTTTTGCCTTTTTGACAGAGAGAGAAACATAAAAAATATAGTATCTTTACTTTGTTGTGCGGCAGGCATTGTGGCCATACTTGCTATTGCAGGCGTTGCAATGAGCCTTGGTGCCATACTTTCAATTCTCATTTATCTTCTTATCTCATTTTTGACAACCATTGCTATATTTGCACGATTTACAAAAGATTCTTCTGACGACAACAAAAAGCAGAACATAAGAAAATAATTTAAAAAAATTACAGCCTTGATTGTATGTGAAAATACAGTCAAGGCTGTTTTTGTTATTAAAATTCATTAAATACCATATGTGCGGGAATATTGTCAAGTACAAGCGGTGCGTCATAATCGTAACGCTTAAGTTTGCCGAACAATACGCCGAATGTGACGGAAGTGTTGTCCATCTGTGCAACCATAGCTTTATCGCCGATTTTGTTGGGTTTAAATGTTATGTCGACTGCTTCAATTCCGCCTTTAAAGTACCACGGACGGTCAATTCTGCCGTCATTATTTTTTACTTCGATTTTATATAACTTGTGCAATTCTCCGTTAAGGAAAAAGCTGTTCTCACTGCCGTTGCGGTTGTCGCCGACTCTGCTTGCGAGATTAAGCGAAAAACGGTTTTCGCCTCTCATATAGTCGGCAGAAAGTCGCTGGTAGCTATGAAGTCTTGGCTTTGAATAATATGTGCTGTCTATATACACTGAAGTGTTTTCCTTTTGAAGTTCATACTGCGATTTGCCCACTTTAATAATTCCGTTCGCACTGAATACAGGCATAAAGCGCTTAAAATAAAAGTATTTTCTGTCACGCTCAAAGGGCGCAACCTGGTCAAGAATATCTCCGCCCTTGCTGTCGATATTAAACTCAAAGCTCAAATCTGCTTTGCCGCCAAAATCATAGAAATTGCATTTTATGGTGCGGTCATCTTTTACCTTTACTATTGCAAATTCAATGCGCTTGTCCGAATAAACAAGCTGTCCGCTCTCTTTGCTTTCGGGAAGTTCGTTTCTGTCGAGGAGTTGCTTTTTATAAACAAAATCAGAAATCACATTGCCGTTTTTTAAATTTGCAATCGCAATTTTTATATAAAAGTCAAGTCCGATGTTTTCAGTGGATATATAAAGTGAGATTTCGCCGTTGCTCATAAAATAGCTTACACTTTCCTTAATGTGCTTTGCCTGCTTGCTTTGCTCCCTGTTAAAGATAAAATAAGGCTTTTTTGCCCAGCCTGCGCACATTACCTCGCCGTTTTCTTCAAAAATCTTTTGTGGTGCGGTATATTCATACTGCAAAGTTATCCCTCCAAATCTTTTTACATACTAATATACTATACCATAGAAGTATATTGCTTTTCAAGAAAAATATATAAATTCTTAGCCTGTCATATAAAAATATTTTTTGTAATATATTTTTGTGAGAGGAGAGTGCGCTTATGAAAAAGATTGTTGTGCCGCTTATTTGTGCGGTTTGCTTTGTTTTTTGCTCATGTACGGCAGACACTTCGGGAGAGAGTTTTGAGATTACAAGTGAAAATTGGTACGGAAAATTAAAGGGCGGCGCAGAGGTAAGCCTGAACTTTTCGGATAATCAGGCAGAGCTGAAATTAAAATCAGGCGAGGACGAAATGGTTATAAACGGCTTGTATGTTATAGATGACAGCAGTTTTATTATTTTTAATCAGGAATTTAAACAGAGTTATAATTTTAACTATACGGTAAGCGGAAATAAACTTGTGCTTGATTATTGCGGAAAACAGATAGAAATAGAAAAACAGGGAGAAAATTAGAGGATATTTTTTAAATATAAATGCATTTTTATTGATAAATGGATTGTTTTGTGATATAATGCTAATTATTATGCGGTAGTATAGGCTAAAATGCCGATAATATAATTTACTGATATGAAATAAACTTAAAAATCAAGTCTTTTCTTCTGAATTTTGAAAGATATTAAATTGTTTTAGTGCAGAAAAGTCAGAGGTTCCAAGGTCACTGACCTTGTTCGTTTGGGGAAAGAGGATTTTTAAGGGGAAAGGGCATCGAAAACCCTTGTCCCTTAAATGTGCTTTCTTTTGGAGTTTTTCTTTTCACACAAAAGAAAAGCGGAATTAGTAGGCATTTTGAACAGAGAAAAAGAAGTTTAAGAGATAAATTTATTATTCCAAACATTTTACTGCGTTGATAATTTTAGGTTTATTTTATTAAAACAGTTGGAGGTAGTGCCTTGGTAATTTTCGGGATTGACCCCGGTTATGCAATCGTTGGCTGGGGAGCAATCAGTTTTAAATCAAATACTTATAAGGCACTCGGCTTTGGTGCGGTTGAAACTCAGGCTGGCACTGACTATAATTACAGACTTGAGTATATTTATGATGAAATTTACAATGTGCTTAACAGGTGCCGTCCTGATGCTCTTGCAATAGAAAAGCTGTATTTTCAGAATAACCAAAAAACAGCAATTATGGTTGCAGAGGCGAGGGGAGTTATTTTGCTTGCCGCCCAAAAACTTAAAATACCGATTTACGAATATACGCCTTTGCAGGTAAAAACCGCAGTAACGGGATACGGCAAGGCTAAAAAGCCGCAGGTTATGGAAATGACACGCAGACTTTTGCATTTAGCCGAAGTGCCTAAACCCGATGATACGGCAGACGCACTCGCAATAGCAATTTGCCATGCTCAGGCGGCAGGTTCGGCGCTGAGAAGAAAGATGTTTGAAAGGGGATAAACAATGATTTATTCGGTAAGAGGAAAACTTATTCATACAGAAAATTCAGCGGCAGTAGTTGAATGTGGCGGAGTAGGTTACCTTTGCCAAACTACATACAATACCCTCAGAACATTAAAACTCAACACTGAGGTAACGCTTTATACTTATCTCAATGTAAGAGAGGACGCAGTGGATTTGTTCGGCTTTGCCACACAAAGCGAGCTTGCAACCTTTAAAACATTGATAAGCGTAAGCGGAGTAGGCCCAAAAGCCGGACTTTCTATTTTATCCGAGCTTACCGCAGAACAGGTTGCTATGGCAATAGCGACAGATGATATTAAAACAATTACAAGGGCGCAGGGCATAGGCAAAAAAATTGCCCAGCGCATTATTCTTGAGCTAAAGGACAAGCTTGCAAAATCAGAACAGACTCAATCGGGCAGTGTGCAGATGCCGCAGGCTGCCGGCGGAAATGTTCCAAAGGCAATAGAGGCACTCGGTGTGCTTGGCTACACTCCGGCAGATGTTTCGCCTGTACTTGCACAGTTTGACGCAAGTTTGCCTGTTGAGCAGCTTATAGCAATGACATTAAAACAGATGGGAAGAAATTGATAAATGAGCAAGCCTGAGTTTTCGGATGAATTTGACTTTGAAAACAGAATACTTGATACATCAGAAATTCCTGAGGATAATATAGAAAGCGACAATCCTTTGCGACCCAAAACTCTGTCGGAATATATCGGACAGGAAACCGCAAAGGAAAATCTCAAGGTGTTTATTGAGGCGGCAAAACTCAGAGGAGAGTCACTCGACCATGTACTTTTATACGGTCCTCCCGGACTCGGTAAAACAACACTTGCGGGAATTATTGCAAACGAACTCGGAGTTTCTTTAAGAATCACCTCCGGTCCTGCAATAGAAAAACCGGGTGACCTTGCCGCTTTACTTACAAACCTTAATCAGGGCGATGTATTATTTATAGATGAAATTCATCGTTTGAGCCGTTCGGTAGAGGAAATCCTCTATCCGTCAATGGAAGATTTTTCAATAGATATTATTACGGGTAAGGGTCAGATGGCAGCTTCGTATCACTTGCCTTTGCCTAAATTTACGCTTGTAGGCGCTACAACAAGAGCAGGACAGCTTACAGCGCCCTTGCGTGACCGTTTTGGCGTAATTTTAAGACTTGAATTATACACGCCGCAGGAGCTTGCGCAAATAGTTACACGAAGCGCAGGTATTCTTGACATTCAAATCGAGCCTGACGGCGCACTTGAAATTGCATCTCGCTCAAGAGGTACGCCACGAATTGCAAACAGGCTTTTAAAGCGTGTGCGTGACTTTGCACAGGTTATGTCTGACGGAATTATTACCTGCGACACCGCTCGCCTTGCGCTTGACAGACTTGAGATAGATGAACTCGGACTTGACAGGAATGACCGACGACTTCTTGAGGCAATACTGAATTTCTACAACGGCGGCCCTGTTGGTGTTGAAACCCTCGCAGCGGCAATCGGTGAAGAGGCGGTAACCATTGAAGATGTTTACGAGCCGTATTTACTTCAAATCGGCTTTTTAAGCAGAACACCGAGGGGCAGATGCATTACGGCGGCGGCTTGCCGTCACCTCGGATATGATTTTCCGAAAGGTGCTGTAAATGCAATGCCGACACAACCTAATCTTTTTGATAAAAACTCACAAAATTAATAAATACAACTTTAAATACAAAACTTGGAGGAAAAACAATTATGGGCAGACTTTTTGGTACAGACGGCGCAAGAGGCGTAGCTAATACAGAGCTTACAGCCGAGCTTGCAATGAATATAGGCAGAGCAGCCGCAATGGTGCTTGTAAACGATGAAGTTAAGCATCCGACAATTCTTATCGGTAAAGACACAAGACTTTCGGGCGCTATGCTTGAGGGCGCACTTATTGCAGGTCTTTGCTCGGTAGGCGCAAATGTTAAACTTTTGGGTGTAGTTCCTACTCCTGCCGTTGCTTACCTTGTAAAGAAATACAATGCAGATGCAGGTGTTATGATTTCTGCATCTCACAACCCATTTGAGTTCAACGGAATTAAGATTTTCAGTTCAGAGGGATATAAACTCCCTGATGACCTTGAAAACAGAATTGAAGAAATTGTACTTGACCATGCAGTTCCGTATGCAACAGCAAAGGACGGCGAAATCGGCAGAGTAGCTGCTCTTGACTCGGCTGTCGATGATTACATTAATCATGTTGCAGAGGCTGTCGGCGAAGATTTAAGCGGTATGGAAGTTGCTCTTGACTGCTCTAACGGTTCATCTTCAAGAACCGCCGAAAAGCTCTTTACAAAGCTCGGAGTAAAGGTTCATATGCTCTTTGACGAGCCGGACGGAATTAATATCAACAAGGACTGCGGTTCAACCCATACAAAGAAATTACAGGAATATGTACGCAAAAATAAGCTTAGTGCAGGTCTTGCTTTTGACGGTGACGCTGATCGTTGTCTTGCTGTTGATGAAAACGGCAACCTTGTTGACGGCGACTTCCTCATTGCCATTTGCGCAAACGATATGAAGAAGAACGGCAAGCTCAAGAAGAACACAGCAGTTGGCACTGTTATGACCAATATGGGCTTTTCAAAATTCTGCGAGGCTAACGATATTGACTTTGTTTCAACAAAGGTTGGCGACCGTTATGTGCTTGAGTCAATGCTCCAGAACGGCTATAATATCGGCGGTGAGCAGAGCGGACATATTATTTTCCTTGACCACTCCACAACAGGCGACGGCGAGCTTTCAGGTGCTATGGTGCTTTCAATTATGAAACGCACAGGCGAAAAACTTAGCGACCTTGCAAAGATTATGGAGCGTTATCCGCAGGTACTTATCAATGTTAAGGTAAGCAACGAGGGCAAACTTTCTTTCTATACGGATAAGGAAGTTAAAGCGGAAATTAATCGTGTAACGGAAATTCTTGGCGACACAGGCAGAATTTTAGTTCGTGTATCAGGTACGGAACCACTCGTAAGAGTTATGCTTGAGGGCGAAAATCCTGAGCAGATTCAGACTCTTGCAGAAGAGGCAGCACAGGTAGTAAGGGAAAGATTGGCATAATGCGTTTATCTGAAAATTGGAAGGATTATGAGCTTATTGACGCTTCTGACGGAGAGCGACTTGAGCGTTGGGGCAATATTATTTTAATTCGTCCCGATCCGCAGATTATCTGGTCAACAGAAAAGAAAAATCCGCTTTGGTATTCGGCTCACGCACGCTATCACCGCAGCAATAAGGGCGGCGGCAGTTGGGAGCAGTACAAAAAAATCCCTGCGCAGTGGAGTATAAATTACGGCAGTCTTACATTTAACATTAAGCCGATGGGATTTAAGCACACAGGTGTTTTCCCTGAACAGGCAGTAAATTGGGACTTTGCCGCCGATAAAATAAAAAAAGAAGGCAGACCGCTTAAAATTCTCAACCTCTTTGGCTACACAGGATGTGCAACACTTGCCTGTATGAATGCAGGCGCAAGCGTATGTCATGTAGACGCATCTAAGGGAATGGTGCAGTGGGCAAAAGAAAATGCGGTATCAAGCGGTATTGCCGACAAGCCTGTAAGATGGCTTGTTGACGATTGTGCAAAATTCGTTCAGCGAGAAATCAGAAGAGGCAATCGCTATGACGGTATCATTATGGATCCGCCGTCTTACGGCAGAGGCCCCGGTGGTGAAGTTTGGAAACTTGAGGAACAGCTCTATCCGTTGGTTGAACTTTGCAGACAGGTTATGTCAGATGACCCTGCTTTCTTTATTCTTAATTCCTACACAACAGGTCTTTCGCCTGCCGTTATGGAGTATTTACTTGGTGTTTTACTTAAAACAAAATTCGGCGGTAAGGTTTCAAGCAGTGAAATCGGACTTCCTGTAACCGATACAGGACTTGTTTTGCCATGTGGCTCAACAGCTATCTGGGAGAAGTAATTAATGAAGTTTATCTCTATTCAAAATATAGTTTTTTCGTATATGTCCGAAGACGAGGGACAGCCTGTAAAAAATGCCGTTGATGGTGTTTCTATGGATATAGAAAAGGGCGAGTTTGTCGCTTTGCTCGGTCATAACGGATGCGGAAAGTCAACCGTTGCCAAACACCTCAACGCTATGATTGTACCCGACAGCGGAAAGGTATTTATAGACGGTGACGACACAGCAGATGAGGACAAAACCCTCGACATTCGAAAAAAGGTAGGACTTGTGCTGCAAAATCCGGATAATCAGCTTGTTGCAAGCGTTGTCGAAGAAGATGTTGCTTTTGGCCCTGAAAACCTCGGTGTTGAGCCGTCTGAAATCAGACAGCGAGTAGATGACGCACTCAAAGCGGTGGGTATGTATGAGTTCAGAAAAGACGCTCCGTACAAGCTTTCGGGCGGACAAAAGCAAAGAGTTGCCATAGCAGGCATACTTGCTATGCAGCCCGACTGCATTGTGCTTGACGAGCCTACCGCTATGCTTGACCCGAACGGCAGAGAAGAGGTTATGTCTACACTCTTAAAATTGAATAAAGAAAAGGGCATTACCGTTGTGCTCATTACTCATTATATGGACGAGGCGGTACTTGCCGACAGAGTAATTGTAATGGACAGCGGCAAGGTACTTACCGAGGGTACACCCGACAAGGTATTCTCTCAGGTAGAGCTTTTGAAAAAGCATAGGCTTGATGTTCCGCAGGCAACAGAACTTGTCTACCGACTTATCGGCTGCGGAGCAAAAATCAATAAAATGCCTCTCGATTGTGACGAATGTGTCGATTTGCTTATGGAGGTGCTGAAATGAGTATTCTTGAGCTAAAGAATGTTTGCTACACCTATGGCACAGGCACTCCTTTTGAAAAAAAAGCGGTAAACGATGTCAGCTTTTCTGTAAATAAAGGCGAGCTTATCGGCATTATCGGTCATACCGGTTCTGGCAAGTCAACCCTTGTGCAGATGCTTAACGGACTTATGAAACCTACAAGCGGACAGGTTTTGCTTGACGGTGTGGATATATGGGACAAGCCAAAGGAAATTCGTAAAATACGCTTTAAAGTGGGTATGGTTTTTCAGTATCCCGAATATCAGCTTTTTGAGGAAACCGTTTATAAGGATATCGCTTTCGGTCCAACCAATAAAGGACTTTCGGCAGAAGAAATTGATAAGGAAGTACGAAGAGCGGCGAGATTTACAGGACTAAAGGACGAGCTTTTGGACAAGTCACCGTTTGATTTATCGGGCGGAGAAAAGCGAAGAGCCGCCATTGCAGGCGTAATTGCAATGGATCCCGATGTGCTTGTGCTTGACGAGCCGACGGCAGGACTTGACCCAATGGGCAGAGATGTGCTTTTAAGCCAGATAATCCGCTATCATAAGGAAAGACAAAACACAGTTTTGCTTGTTTCTCACAGTATGGAGGATATTGCTCGTGTGGCAGACAGAATTGTGGTTATGAATAAATCAAAGCTCGTTATGTTTGACGAAACTCAAAAGGTTTTTGCGAGAGGTGACGAGCTTGAAAAAATAGGTCTGCGTATTCCACAGATAACAAAAATAATGTCACAGCTCAGAAAAAGGGGAGTAGATGTGCCTGAGGGCATACTGACTGTTGATTCAGCGGTTGATTACCTTCTTCCTTATATAAAAAAGGAGGCAAGGTAATGGTAAGAGATGTAGCTTTCGGTCAGTATTTCCCCGCAAAGAGCCTTATACACAAACTTGACCCACGAGCAAAAATTATTATGCTTATTGCTTTTCTGGCGCTTGTGTTCTGCACATTTAACTATGCGGCTCTTGCCGTTGTGGCAGTATGCACAGCCGCTATAGTTCTTATGAGCGGAGTGCCTGTAAAGTTTTATTTTAAAAGTTTAAAAATTATTATTTTCATAGTAATAGTAACTTCAATATTAAATCTGTTTTACGGTACGGGAGATCCGATATGGCAGTGGGGAATAATTAAAATTACGGTCAACGGAATTAACCGTTCCGTGTTTGTAACGGTTAGAATTATTTGTCTTATTCTCGCAAGCTCTGCTCTTACTTTTACAACATCTCCTACAGAGCTTACGGACGCAATCGAAAGATTGATGAAGCCTTTAAATAAAGTACATTTTCCTGTACACGAAATTGCTATGATGATGTCGCTTGCACTGCGATTTGTGCCTACTTTGCTTGAAGAAACCGATAAAATTATGCAGGCGCAGAAAGCAAGAGGAGCAGACCTTGAGGGAGGTAATGTCATTGCACGAATAAAAGCATTGATTCCTATTCTTGTTCCGTTGTTTGTTTCATCGTTCAGAAGAGCGTATGACCTTGCAACAGCTATGGAGTGTCGTTGCTATCACGGCGGCGAGGGCAGAACAAGAATGAAGAGTATTCATATGGCAAAACGAGATGTTATCGGTTTGATAACAGTTGGACTTGTAATTTGCGGAGTGGTTTTATGCAACATATTGATTCCGGCAGCACTTTAAGGAATTTTAAACTTACAATTTCATATGACGGCAGGCAGTTCCACGGTTGGCAGATTCAGAACAACGCAATGACTGTGCAGGAGGCTTTTCAGACTGCATTGTCTAAAATTATCGGTGATGATTTTGATTTAAAAGGGTGCAGCCGTACGGACAGCGGAGTTCACGCAAATATGTACTGTATAAGCCTTAAAACTTCACATCCGATTGCCGATGTAAGGTTAAAAGCGGCATTAAACCGATGGTTGCCGCTTAGTATTGCGGTGCTTGACTGTGAAGAGGCAGACATTGATTTTCACGCAAGATACAGTTGCACAAGCAAGGAATATATTTATAAAATATGGAACACCGAAGTGCGAAATCCGTTTCTTGACGGTTATGCTCTTCATTACAGATATAAGCTTGACGAAGATATGCTTAACAGTGCGGCTCAGGCTTATGTGGGTACTCACGATTTTACTTCTTTTTGCACTCTCGACAGCAGAGAAAAAGGAGATATGACACGAACAGTAAAAGCTTTTTCGGTTACAAGAGAGGGTAATCTTGTAACTATGAAAGTAGAGGCTGACGGATTCCTTTATAATATGGTAAGAATTATGGTCGGTACTCTTTTAAGAATTCAGCAGGGAAAGATACCTGTTGACGGAATTGCGGGTATAATCGAAAAAAAAGACAGAAAATTTGCAGGCCCTACAGCACAGCCCTGTGGTCTGTATCTTAACAGGGTTAATTACGATTAAGGGGTTATTTACCTGAAGGAGTGAACAGAAATGTTTTCCGGTAAATTTGAGAAATCTAAAGATAATTCAAAAACAAAATCAAAACCAAAGTCAAAAGGTCATCGCTTTGCCGAAACAAAAGCAAAAAAGACTGACCGTGATGTTATAAGTTACGAAGATGTACCGCTTGAGGACTATGAACTTGAAAAAACAGAAATGTCACCTGCGGCAGTCAAGAAAATAATTATTTCCGTATGTGTTGTACTTGCGGCAGGACTTGTAGTATTTGCTTTTGCCAACAGAGACAGACTTTCGCCCGAAAGTATTGCAAACTGGTGGACATACGATGTACTCGGCAATGCGGGTAACGGGTATCCCGTATCTATTACGGGAACAGAGGTTAATACAAATAACTTTGTGCTTTCTGACGGACACATAGCTTATGCATCTGATACTTCCTTTGTCACTTTAAATTCATCGGGAAGTGATATATTCAGTACACAGCTTAAGTATTCAAAGCCGATTCTCGTAAGCAACAAAAATATGTTCCTTACATATGACCTCGGCGGCAAAGGATACGAAGTAAACTCGCTTGATAAGCAGCTTTTTGCATCAAATACGGATGATGATATTTACACTGCCGATATTGCATCTAACGGTGTATATGCAATTGTTACCGAGGGCAACGGTTATCTTTCTACACTTTTGGCTTTTAATAAAGATAATAACAGAATTTTCAAATATTCTTTTTCGGAATATTATATTACTTCGGTTACATTAAACAGTAACGGTACAGGCTGTGCTGCAACGGGTATAACTACTGAAAACGGTAAAGTCATTTCCGCAGTATATATGCTCGATTTTTCAAAGCAAGAGCCTGAACAGGTTATAAAAATTGACGGTGATGTAATTATCGCATCAAAATATTTGACCGACAACAGAGTTGCACTTGTGGGCAATACAGCGTCTTATGTTGTAAAAAAAGGCGATGAGAATTTTGTAACAAATTCTTATGAGTCAATGACACTTTCAAATTATTATTTTAATATGGATACATTGACATATGCGGTTGCACTCTCAAGAAGCGGCGACGGCAGAAGTTGCTCGGTTTATACATATGATTCAAACGGCTCTCAAAAATCTAAAATCGATACAGACAGCAAAGCTGATGCCATTTCGGTTTACAAGGACAAAATCGCTTTGCTTGACGGAAATACCGCAAATGTTTACAATACAAGGGGCGATAAAGTATTCGCAACCGAAACGGGCGCAGGTTCTAAAAATATAATTCTTTCTTCCGATACTACAGCTTATGTGCTGAGTGTAAATCAGATAAGATTTATTGAACTTAACAATAATCAGAAAGCAACCGAGAAAGTTGCGACTGATGATAAAGCCTAAAGAGGGGAATTTATGATACTTGACATAATTTTTCTTGCTGTTATAATTATCTTTATTATCAGCGGAGCAATAAGAGGTTTTGCAAGAGCAATTATGAATATAGCTGCGGTTGTAGCTTCGGCTATACTCTCAAATTTGCTTTCGGGTGTAATATCTGACTGGATTTTTAATTCTTTTGTCAGAAATGATTTAATAGCAAACCTCAACAATGCGGTAACAAATACAGAAATTTCCGTAAACAGTGCACTCGGCGATTTGCCGGGATGGGTGTCTTCTGTAGTTTCTTTTTTCTGCAACCTGTTTAATTTTGATGAACAAAGACTTGTAGATTGCTTTGTGGGAACGGCATCAACAGCTAAACTTACAGCCGTTCAGGTTACCGATAATTTTGTAAAACCGATTGTAACGGGTATATTCTCATTTTTTATTGCAATAATATTATTTATACTTCTGATAATTATTTTTAAATTGATTATTAAACTTGTAAATAAATTATTTGAATTACCTGTAATAAGTCCGATTAACAGAGTGCTCGGCGCTGTTTTCGGTGCTGCCGAGGGTATAGTTGTTGCTTTAATATGCCTTGCAGTGCTTGCGGTAATAATGGACTTTACAAATTCAACCGCTGTGCTCAATGAGGGAATAAGCGGAGTTGCTTTTTCAATTTTCAAACGCTGAATATAATAAAGGGGAATGAAAATGGACAACGAAAATAAAAAGATAATTAAGCAAAAATCAGATTTATGGACAGTACCGAACATACTTACATATTTGAGATTTGCACTTGTCGTACCGTTTGTTATTTTGTTTTTAAATGAAAAATATTTGGAGTCAGCAATATGTATTGGTTTGTCGGGTATTTCGGATTGTCTTGACGGATTTTTTGCAAGAAAATTAAATCAGGTAACTCAACTCGGAAAGCTGCTTGATCCTATTGCGGATAAAATTACTTTAATTTCGGTTATGTTTTGTATGGCTTTTTATGCGCCTAATGTAATACCGATTCTTGTAGTTTTAATAGCAAAAGATGTGGCAATGCTGATTGGCGGTGTTTCTCTTTTAAAAAGGAAAATAACTCCTCCTGCCGCCGAATGGTTTGGTAAACTTGCAACAATAGTTTTTTATTTTGCTGTATGTATAATAGTCTTTTTAAAGGCGGTTATAAATTACGAAAATTTGTTAATAGACGATATTTTACTTTCGATTACAGCTGTTGTTATGCTTTACGCTCTTTACAGATATGCTAAGATTTATATGGCACTTATAAAAGAGGACAAGGCAAAAAAGAAAGAAAAAAGCAAACAATAATCTCATTTTACTAAAAAATTTAGAAAAAACGACAAAAAAGAATTGCAAAATTTTCTGTTATGATATATTATATATGGTAACAGATTTAAATAGTGTTTAATTTTAACGATGTTTAAACTTGCGGTATTGTTTATCGCTTAAATAATTTATGTATAAAGGAGCAGACTATGCTTTGTAGCAGATGCGGAAAACGACCTGCTGTCGTTTTTGTTTCAACAAACAATCCACAGGATGAAGCCACAAAGGGTTATTGCCTTACTTGCGCAAAAGAGCTTGGCATAAAGCCTGTTGAGGACTTAATAAATAAGATGGGAATTTCAGATGATGATCTTGAAAATGTGCAGGATCAGATGGATTCCCTTATGGAGAATATGGGTGAAAACGGCGACCTTTCTCAACTTATGCAGCAGCTTGGTGCAGACAACCTTGCTGAAAGTATGGGCGAGTTAGGCGAAGACGGAGGCAGTGAGGACGATGATTTCTCACACGGCGCACCGACATTCCCGGCTTTCTTCAATAATATTTTCGGTGCTAAAAACGGTGAAAACAATACCGACGGTTCCGCTAAGAGCGGCGGCAAAAAGAAAGAGAAAAAAGATAAAAACAGAAAACACCTCAACCTTTATTGTGAGGATCTTACCAGAAAGGCAAGAGAGGGCAAAATTGACAATATTGTCGGCAGAGATAAAGAAATTGAGCGTGTTATTCAGATTCTTTCACGCCGTACAAAGAATAACCCTTGTCTTATCGGTGAGCCGGGTGTAGGTAAAACAGCGATTGCAGAGGGGCTTGCTTTAAGAATTGCAGACGGCAATGTTCCGCAGCGCCTTAAGAATAAAGAAATTCATCTTCTTGACCTTGCTTCACTTGTTGCGGGAACACAGTTCAGAGGACAGTTTGAAAGCCGTATTAAAGGACTTGTTGCCGAGGTTAAGGAAAACGGAAATATTATTCTTTTCATTGATGAAGTACATACACTTGTCGGTACAGGTGATAATGAGGGAACAATGAATGCTGCCAATATTCTTAAACCCGCACTTTCAAGGGGCGAGGTTCAGGTTATCGGCGCAACCACATTTAACGAATACAGAAAATATATTGAAAAAGACTCTGCGCTTGAGAGGCGTTTCCAGCCTGTAAAGGTAGGCGAGCCTACTATTGCGCAGACTGTTGACATTATTGCAGGCGTAAAAGGATATTATGAACAGCATCACCATGTTACTGTTGATAATGAAATTGTACGCAAGACTGTTGTGCTTTCAGAGAGATACATTACAGACAGATTCCTACCTGATAAAGCAATCGACCTTCTTGACGAAAGCTGTGCGTGTGCCGCTCTCCGTAATAAGAATATGGAAAAACACGACAAACTTATTGACGAACAGCAAAAACTTAATTTGCAGAAAGAGGCAATCTCCACTGCTGATGAAATCGACTACGAAAAACTTGCAAATGTAAATACTGCTCTTGCAAGAGTTGATTCTGAACTTTCAAAAATTGACCCTGAAACCCTTGTTTCTAAGGTTACAGAAGAAGATATTGCTACAGTAATCGAATTGTGGACAGGTATCCCTGCATCAAGAATCAGAGAAAACGAACTTGCTAAACTTGCAGGTATTGAAGATGCTCTTAAAAAGAAAATTATCGGTCAGGACGAGGCGGTGGAAGTTCTCGCATCTGCAATTAAACGCAGCAGAGTGCAGATTTCTCCAAGACGCAGACCTGCATCGTTTATTTTCGTAGGTCCTACAGGCGTCGGTAAAACCGAACTTGTAAAGGTACTCAGTCAGGAGCTTTTCGATACTCCTGAAACTCTCATACGACTTGATATGTCGGAATTTATGGAGAAACACTCCGTGTCTAAGATTATCGGTTCACCTCCGGGATATGTAGGTTATGACGAGGCAGGACAGGTTACTGAAAAAGTAAGACGCAGACCGTACTCCGTACTTCTTTTCGATGAAATCGAAAAAGCACATCCTGATGTACTCAACATTCTTCTTCAGATTCTCGATGAAGGTAAAGTTACAGACGCGCACGGCAGAGCAGTAAACTTTGAGAATACTGTAATTGTAATGACTTCTAATGCGGGTTCGGCAAATAAAGAGAATGCTCTCGGCTTCGGTAAGTCATCGGAAGAGGCGTCTAAAGAAAAGGTAATGAAGGCTCTTTCAGAGTTTCTTCGCCCAGAGTTTATTGCCCGTGTTGATGAAATCATTGTGTTTAACAGCCTTAAGGAAGATGATTTTGTAAAGATAGCCAACCTTATGCTTTCAGAGTATGTTCCTACAATGGAAGAAAAGCACATCAAGTTTAGCTTTGATGAAAAGGCTTGCGAGTACCTTGCAAAAAAATCTTGCAACGGCAGCAGTGGTGCAAGAGATCTTAGAAATACTATCAGAAGAGAAGTAGAAGAAAAGATTGCCAACGCAATGATAGAGGCAGGCTCGGCATCGCTTTCAGCAATTAATATTACATCTGACGGCGAAAGCATTAAACTTGAGTCGGTTTAATAAATTTATTTATAGTTAATAATTAAAGGAGCTGTAAAAAACAGCCTAAATAAAAAATGACTGCATTTCTACCTTTCGGTTATAATGCAGTCGTTTTTTATTTGATCTTATTTGCTAAGAAAATCAGAATTTAATTTTTTCTGCAATGTACTCGTTAAGTTTGTCGATAGCAACTCTTTCTTGAGCCATTGTGTCACGATCACGGACTGTCACGCAGCCGTCATCAACTGATTCAAAGTCATATGTGATGCAGAACGGTGTACCGATTTCGTCCTGTCTTCTGTAACGCTTACCGATTGAACCTGCATCATCGTAATCAACCATAAAGTCTTTGGCAAGCATATCATAAACTTCCTGTGCTTTATCGTTGAGCTTTTTAGAAAGAGGAAGAACAGTTGCCTTGAACGGTGCAAGTGCAGGGTGGAGGTGGAGAACAACTCTTGTGTCTTTCTCGTCGATAACTTCTTCATCGTAAGCCTCAACCACAATTGCAAGGAACAGACGCTCAACACCGAGTGACGGTTCAATTACATATGGAATGTACTTTTCATTTGTCTGTGGGTCAAAGTATTCAAGTGACTTGCCGCTTGTGTTCATATGCTGTGTAAGGTCATAGTCGGTTCTGTCAGCAACGCCCCAAAGTTCGCCCCAACCGAATGGGAAGAGGTATTCAAAGTCTGTAGTAGCTTTTGAATAGAAGCAAAGCTCTTCTTTTGCATGGTCACGAAGTCTTAAGTTTTCGGCTTTCATACCAAGTGAGTAGAGCCAGTCACGGCAGAAACCTCTCCAGTATTCAAACCACTCAAGGTCTGTACCCGGCTTGCAGAAGAACTCAAGTTCCATCTGCTCAAATTCACGAACACGGAAAATAAAGTTGCCCGGTGTAATCTCGTTTCTGAAAGACTTACCGATCTGCGCAACGCCGAAAGGTACTTTCTTACGGCTTGTTCTCTGAATATTTGCAAAGTTTACGAAAATACCCTGTGCAGTTTCCGGACGAAGATAAATTTCGTTTTTGCTGTCCTCTGTAACACCCTGGAATGTTTTAAACATAAGGTTGAACTGACGGATATCTGTAAAGTTGTGCTTACCGCACTGTGGGCAAGGAATTTGCTTTTCTTTAATATATTCAGTCATTTTCTCGTTTGACCAGCCGCTTACATTTGTACCGTCAAAATCTTCGATAAGGTTGTCTGCACGGTGACGGGTTTTACATTCCTTACAATCCATAAGCGGGTCAGAGAAACCGCCGAGGTGACCCGAAGCTACCCATGTCTGCGGATTCATGAGAATTGCAGAGTCAAGCCCTACATTATACTTGTTTTCCTGAACAAACTTTTTAAGCCAAGCCTGCTTGATATTATTCTTGAGAGCCATACCGAGTGGGCCGTAGTCCCATGTGTTTGCAAGTCCGCCGTATATTTCCGAACCCGGATATACAAAGCCTCTGCCTTTACAAAGAGCAACAATTTTGTCCATAGTCTTTTTTGAATTGTCCATATCTGTAACCTCATTTCAAATATTTACAAAATCATATACATAAAATTATACTATTAAATAATACTACAAACTGCCGCTTATGTCAATTAAAATGTGGTAATATACTTTTATTTAGTTGTTAAAATAGTTGTTAAAATAGTTGTTAAAATTTTGATAAAAAATTTATTAATTTATATAAAATACCTTGCATTTCTTTTAAAAATAGTGTATAATAATTATACTCACAAATTTGAGTAAATAAAAGGAGGATTTTCCAATGAGAAAAACAAATAAGGTTCTCAGTCTTACAGTTGCAGGACTTATGGCATTTTCTACATCTGCCGTAACCGCTTTTTCAGTATCAGCAGCTGAAGATGTAACCGAAACAAAAATTTATTTTGAAGTTCCGACCGAGATTTGGGCAGACGCTTTAGTAAAAACAGATGTAAGTGCACTTAAGGTTTACGCTCATACATATGCAGTTGCCGGAGACCCTGATTATAAGGAAACGACATGGCAGAATAAGGGTGAGGTCTGTAAATATGTCGGTGGCAACATCTATTCGTACGATATTGATGCAAAATATAAAAGAACGCTTAAAGATGGTGCGGATTATGTAGCTATTTTCTCAATTGTAGGCGACAAGGGCTATCAGACATGTAATGTAACCATGGGCAAGTCATGCTACGGCGATACAATCGTTGTTACAGGCGAAACATACGAAAACTCTCAAGACTCACAGAAAAAGGACTATAGATCAGTTTGGAAGAGCGAGGCTAATGCCGCTGTTTACGGTCCTAAGCTCGAAATCACATCAACAGGTCGTGTAGTAGGCGAGAGCATTCCTACAAGTATCACAGCTGAAGAAATGGTAGCTCAGTTCCTCCATGACTATGGTGTAAAGAATGCTTCTATCCTTACTCCTGAAAAGGTACAGGAAACTTGTGCAAACGAGTTCATCAATGCAGCTCCTAAGGATGTTTACGATTTATATGTATCTAAGTATGCCGACGAGCTTGCTGATCCTGAAGCATATCCTAACACAGCATCTGCTGAAAAAATTGCTGAATACCTCGGCGTTACACCTGAAGCTGAATCTACATATGTAGTAGCAGGTTCAGAAGAGATTTGCGGTGTTTTATGGAAGGGCAGTCCTGCTGAAGCACCTGAAAATGTAATGACAAAGAATGCTGACGGTACATATACAAAGGTATTTAGCGGAGTTGCTCCTGCTGAAAAGCTCCAGATTAAAGTTGTAGAAAATACAGCTGACGGCGAGCAGAACTGGATTGGCGATGCTACAGGCAATAATATAACATTTGATGTAACAGATACATGCGATGTTACTGTTACATACAACCCATCAACAAGCGAAATTACAGTAACAGGCGATGCAGTAAAGCTTGTTACAGATATTGTAATCACAAGCATGCATGCTGTTGGTAACGGTGATCCTGATGATGAATCATGGTTAAACGGTGCAGCTTGGGATGTAACAGCTAATGAGATGGAGCAGGTTGCAGATAAGGTTTATGAGATTACATATCACAATGTAACTGCGTTTGACAACTACCAGGTTAAGTTCGCAGCTAACGGCAAATGGGCTGACAGCTGGGGCGGTGCAGAAGAGAAATTCACACCTGAATCCGGCGTTGCATTTGACGCTGTATACAATGGTGAGAACCTCACTGTAAATGTACCATATGAGCTTGCTGATGTAACACTCAGAATTGACCTTTCAAACTTCAACTATGCTACAAAGACAGGTGCAGTTGCAACTGTTACTGTTACAGATGCTGTACCTAAGACATATATTGGCGATGTAAACGGCGACGGCAAGATTGATGCTAACGACGTCACAACTCTCCAGATGTATATTGCTAAATATGCTGATGTAACTGTTAATGAGGTAGTTGCTGATGTTGACGGCAATGGCAAAATCAATGTTCTTGATGTAACTGCTATCCAGAAGTATGTTGCAGGCGGTTTTGACGGAACAGGCAATGCAGGCAAGGTTCTTGAGAATATTGCTTAATCTGCTGATTAAATAAAATAATTTATTAAATTTCAGGCGATGGCTCAGGCTGTCGCCTGTTTTTTATAAAAAAATAATACATTTAAAATAATCTCTTGATTTAAAGTTGACTTTAAGTTGTAATATAATATTGTAAAAATAAAGTATATTATATCTATCATATTGGTGGTACTTATGTCAAAGCTTTTAACTGTATATTATTCGCAAATTGTAAAATGAAAGAATAAAAAAGAATATCAATAGAAACGATTTCGTAGTAGAATTAACTTACCACACAAAAATCCGAAAGGAATCGTCACTATGGATACACTTAATTTTACACCAACACAAGAAAGGTCACCATTTAATAAGAGAAGAACGATACTATATATCAATCAGGCTTAATATAGACCACCGGTCCGGTTTACAAAATAGCAAAAGAACTTCATAGTCCATACAATACAATCAAACAAGAGGTACAGTGCAGAACGGAGTATTTGTATACAGGAACGGATTTTATGTGTGACGGCGGAGCAACCGCAAGTTATTACTAAGGCCCTTTAAAACCGAATAATTGATAAAAACGCAGCTGTCAAAAAGATAGCTGCGTTTTTTATATTTTACTTGATTTTATCGGCGTTTTAGGCTATACTTTTATTAAATGAAAAAAGACAGGGTGATATTTTTGGCTGATAAGAATAAATCTGTTCAGAACGAATTTAACGAAGACGGCGCTTTGATTGCTTTGACAGACGAAAACGGCAAAGAAGTTGTTTTTGAAATTCTCGGCGTTGTTGATTATGACAATGATGAATTTGCTGTTTTGATTGAGAACAGTGCAAATGCTGATGAGGTCGTTATTTTCAAGATTCAATCTCTTGATGATGAAAACGAAGAATTTGTCAGCATTGAGGACGAAGAGCTTTTGAATAAGGTTTTTGAGCTTTTTAAAGCTCAGTATGACGGCTATATGAAATTTGAATAATGCCAATTATTAAACGGATTTTTAATAATTGAAAATTTATTGATTCTGACTTGCCAAAAGCCGATTTTTATCTGACTGTTGGCAAGTTTTTTGTATGGAGGTCATTGTGGATTTATTAAAGGACAGTGTAAAAAATTTATATTTCAGGTATCTTTTTCCGTCAATGGGCAGTGCTGTTGTAGCGTCTGTATATTTGATGACTGACGCTGTTGTAATAGGCAAAGGAATTGGCGATAACGCACTTGCGGCGCTCAATATGACAACCCCGATAATCAGCTTTATGCTGTCAATCGGTATATTGTTTGGTATTGGCGGCTCGGTGTTATTCAGTGTACATAAGGGTACGGGTGATGACGAAAAAGCAAATAAATGCTTTACCACAGCTTTGCTCGGTGTTTTGACGGCTGCGATAATTATTTGCGTGTTATTTAATATTCTTGACAAGCAAATACTTTCGCTTATGGGTGCAAAAGACGAACTTTTTGATTTGGCTTTTGATTATGTACGGTTTTATTACTATTTTGCAATTCCGAGTGTGTTGGTTAATTTTTGTTCCGCTTTTGTACGAAGTGACAAAGACCCTAACCGTGCCATGATTGCTGTTACAGCCGGCGGAATTTTCAATGTAGTGTTCGACATTGTTCTTGTTTATCCTGCGCAGATGGGAATGGCAGGTGCGGCTATTGCGTCGGTATCGGGTATTACGGTGCAGTTGTTGGTTTGTCTTACTCATTTTCTTTCAAAGAAAAATACAATCAGAATATCTAAACCGATTAAGGTATTAAAAAATACTTTTCAAATTCTAAAAGGCGGTTTGTCAGGATTTATTACCGAACTTTCAAATGCGATTATTATATTTGTATTTAATTTACAATTGTTAAATTATTGCTCAAATGCGGAGCTTGCCGTGTATGGTGTTCTTGCAAACTGTGCAATACTTTTCAATGCTTTGTTTGTGGGTGTAGGTCAGGCTGTACAGCCTGTTTCAGCATTCAACTTTGGTGCAGGACAGAACGGCAGAATAGCAAAATTGCGTAAATATGCCTACTCAACAGTGCTTATAATGGGCGTTGTTTTTGCATTATCGGGAATACTTTTCCCTGAATTTGTTGCATCGTGCTTTATCGACCTTACAGATGCAACACGAGAGGTAACTAAAACCGCAATGCCGATTTACTTTATTGCGTTCCTTGCAATGGGTGTAAATGTGCTTTCAACCTACTATTTCCAGTCATTGATGAAAGGCGGTTATTCGCTTGCGGTGTCAATGCTTAGAAATATTATTATAAGTTCGGTTTTGCTTATTACATTGCCTATGCTTTTCGGTGGTTTTGCAATATGGTTTGCAATTCCGATTACCGAGGCAGTTGTTGCGGTTATAAGTTTTATATTGCTAATTAAGAATAATAAACAAATGAAATCAAAAGTATAATGGAGAAAATATGGACTATTCAAAAGTATTATCACAACAGTTTCAAATTAAAGAAGAGTATGCAAATAACATAATTTCTTTGCTTGATGACGGCAATACAATTCCGTTTATTGCCCGCTATCGTAAAGAAATGCACGGCTCAATGGACGACCAGCTTATTCGTGAATTCAGCGAAAAACTTGAGTATCTGCGTTCTCTTGATAAAAGGAGAGAGGAAATTCGCACCCTTATTGACGGTCAGGAAAAACTTACCGACGAAATAAGTCTTGCGCTTGACAAGGCTGAAACTCTAAGCGAGCTTGAAGATATTTACAGACCTTATCGACCAAAGAGAAAGACAAGAGCCTCTGTGGCTAAGGAAAAAGGACTTGAGCCGCTTGCCGAAATTATCCTTAAGCAGGAGAGCAAATGTGACCCTGTTGCTGTGGCAGAGGAGTATGTTGATGAGGAAAAAGGGGTTGCAAATGTTGAAGACGCATTGCAAGGCGCAATGGATATTATTGCGGAAACGGTTTCGGATAATGCGGAAATCAGAAAGCGCATAAGAAACCTTGCGAATGTGAACGGTGTAATTTCTTCCGTTGCCGTAGATGCAGAAAAGGACAGCGTTTACAGACAGTATTACGACTACAAAGAGCCTGTTAAAAAGATTGCCGACCACCGTTTGCTTGCTGTAAACAGGGGCGAGAAAGAGGGATTTTTAAAAGTCAGCGTTGAAATGGATAACGAAAGACCGCTTAATTCCATTGCAAAGGTTATGATTACCAATCCTGCCTGTGCGTGTGCAGACATTGTAAAAACCGCTTGCGAGGATGCATACACAAGACTTATTTTCCCGTCTATTGAGCGAGAAATCAGAAATGATTTAACGGAAAATGCCTGCGAAAATTCAATGAAAGTTTTTGGTGTAAATCTTCGTCAACTGCTTATGCAGCCGCCTGTTAAGGGCAAAACTGTACTCGGACTTGACCCGGGCTACCGTACAGGCTGTAAAGTAGCGGTTGTTGACGGCACGGGAAAGGTACTCGACACAGCGGTAATTTATCCTACACATTCAGAGGCAAAGGTCAAAGAATCAAAGCAAAAACTTTTGCAGCTTATTAAAAAGCACAATGTAGATATTATTTCAATCGGCAACGGCACAGCAAGTAAGGAAACCGAAATGTTTGCGGCAGATGCAATCAAAGAGGCTGACCACCCCGTTTATTATATGGTAGTCAGCGAGGCAGGCGCTTCGGTTTATTCGGCATCAAAACTTGCGGCAAAGGAATTACCGCAGCTTGACCTTACACTTAGAAGTGCGGTTTCCATTGCAAGAAGATTACAAGACCCGCTCGCAGAGCTTGTAAAAATTGAACCAAAGGCAATCGGAGTCGGACAGTATCAGCACGATATGCCGCAGAAAAGACTTGGCGAAACACTTGACGGTGTGGTTGAGGGTTGCGTAAACTCTGTAGGCGCCGACCTTAACACAGCATCTCCTGCATTGCTTTCAAGAATTTCAGGTCTTAACAGTACGGTTTGCAATAATATTGTTGCTTATCGTGAGGAAAACGGTGCGTTTACTTCTCGTGCCGAATTAAAGAAAGTTCCAAAGCTCGGACCAAAGGCTTTTGAGCAGTGCGCAGGCTTTTTAAGAGTGCCTGAAAGCAAAAATCCACTCGACAACACAGGTGTTCACCCTGAAAGTTATAAAAGTGCAAAAGAGTTGCTTGCACTTCTTGATTATTCGGATAAAGAAATTAAAGACGGTAAATTTACCGATTTGGCAAACAGAGTTGCGGCAAAGGGAACTAAAAGCCTTGCCGATACACTTAAAATCGGTTTGCCTACTCTTGACGATATTGTAAAGGAGCTTTCAAAGCCAGGCAGAGATCCCCGTGACGAACTGCCTGCACCAATGCTCCGTTCCGACATTCTCGACATCAAAGACTTAAAGCCTGATATGGTGCTCAAAGGAACTGTCAGAAATGTAATTGACTTCGGTGCATTTATCGACATCGGTGTTCATCAGGACGGACTTGTTCATATCTCGCAGATTTGCGATAAGTACATTAAGCACCCGTCGGAGGTTCTCAAGGTTGGCGATGTGGTAGATGTAAAAATCATAAGCGTTGACCCCGAAAAGAACAGAATCAGCCTTACAATGCGCTTCTAAGCATAACAAATAAGCCACTTTATCGTATGATAAGGTGGCTTTAATAATTTGCAAACGGCTGTCTAAATAAGTGACAGCCGTTTAAGTTTGGTTATTTAGTTGTTTTGTGTAAGGTAGGTTTGCAGTGCTGTAACATCATTGACAGTCAGCTTACCGTCATTGGTCATATCAATACTGTCAAACAATTGCTTGTTTGTTTCGTCAATAAGCGGTGAACCGTCAGTATTCTTGTTGCCGGCAATATGCATTTGCAGATATGTAACATCTTTAATATTTACGGTATCGTCTTGGTTAGCGTCACCTGTGAGAATTTGCTCGCCCAACGAAATAAATTCAAAACCGTTTTCTTTTGCATATGTTTCGGCGGCAGTGTTTGAATATCCTGTTATTTTAAAATCTTGTATTGAATTCTCTTCGCCGTATTCATAATCTTCTTCATCAAAAATGTTTCCTTGGTAGCCGAATGCATTTTTACCTATTTCCTTTACTTTCACAGGTATAGTCACAGTATTTAATTCGGGGCAATTATAAAAGGCTCTGTTGTCAATTTTAATTTCTGTGTTAGGGATAGTTACTTCCTGCAAATTTTGACAGTTGTTGAAAGCGTATTCTCCTATACTTTCAAGACTTGCAGGCAATTCGATTTTCTGAATAATTGTTGATTGAAAAGCACCTTTACCTATTGATGTTACATTATTTGAAATATTAATGTCTGAAAGATTATAACACGCAGAAAAAGCGTAATCTCCGATATGTTTTATATGATTGTCTATGGATACACTTTTTAGTTGCATACAACGGTAAAAAGTACCTTCTTCAATAGTTGTTATTCCTTTTGGAATATGTATTGTTTCGATACCGGATAAATCAAATGCATATCTACCAATATATTCTACACTTTCCGGAATAGATAAACTTTTTAATGAAATTCCTTGAAATGCACTTTCGTCTATATATTTTAAATTGTCAGGTAAATTTAGTTTACTTAATTTGCAATCGTTAAATGAAACTTTAGCTAATTTTGTTACTGTGCTTGGAACAGTATATATGGTATCTTCTTTTCCAAATGGATAGTAAATTAATTCCGTTTTATTTTTATTAAATAATACTCCGTTCTCAGACGAAAAATTTTTATTTGCCTTTGATACTGTTATACTCTTTAGTTTACCATCAATACTAAAGTTTAATAAGGCACAATCACCTATTATCTCGACACTTGCAGGAATTGTTATGCTTTCTAAATTTTCAATTTCACGAAGAGAACTGTCAGCTAAAAGTCTTGTACCATCTTTTATGTTAAAATTGCCGTTTAATTTATTATCTGCACCTATTAAACAGTTACCGATATAGTATCCGTAATTTTCTTTTGAACAAACAGAGAAATCAAAAGCATCTCTGCCAATACTTTTTACACTTGTTGGTATTGAAACATTTTTTAAGTTACTACATAAATAAAACGCATTTTCTTTTATGGTCGTTACACCGTTAGGTATAACAATACTATTTAAATTGCTTGTACCCATAAAAGCAGTAGATTCAATAATTTTAACACCGTCAGGTATTATATAAGATGTAGCGGAGTTTTCTTTTGGATAAGCTAAAAGTACAGTTTTATCTTTAATGAATAAAACTCCGTTTATAGAGGTATAGTTTAAATTGTTTTTGTCAACATCTATCTTATTAAAGCCTGAAAATTTAAAAGCATTTGGTTTTATATCAGTTATGCTTGCAGGGATATGTAAACATCCCAAGCCTGTTTGTGCAAAAGCATTTTTACCAATAGTCGTTACAGTTAAACCGTTAATTTTTGCCGGAATTGTTGCATTTGTTTCATCACCAATATATCTTGAAATGCAGATTGTATTATCATCAAGCACCTTATATTGATAATTGCCACTTGTTAAAGTTGAATTTACCGACACAACAGTCGTATCATTTCCGACTGTAGCCGCACTTACAGGCAAAACGGAAAATGAACTTGACAATATAAGTGCCGACAGCAGAATTGCTGCAAATTTCTTTGTTTTTCTCATTAATTATACCACTCCTTATGGAAAAATAATTGTAACAACTGTCAATTGTTTATTTATATTTTAAGACTATTTGTCCTAAATGTCAATAGGTTATAATGTCCTATTTTATAATTGAATCGGTGATAAAAGTGAAACTAAGAATTAAGGACTTGCGTGAAGATCATGACCTAACGCAAAAGCAGATTGCAAATGTACTTATGTGCGACCAATCGTTATATTCAAAATACGAAAGGGGAGAGCGTGAAATTCCGTTGTCCCTGCTTATTGTGCTTGCCGATTTCTATAAAACAAGTCTTGATTATCTTACCTGTCGCACCAATAATCCCAAAATCTTAAAATGAACAGCAAAAGCGGTATCGAAAAACGATACCGCTGAATTTTATGCTATATTAAATTACTCAATACCAAGTAGCTTTTTAGATGCGTCTACAAGACTGTCTTTAATGCTTTCTGCATCGTTGAAGTCTTTTCCGACTGCTGTGATGTAAGCCTTAATCTTTGGCTCTGTACCGCTCGGACGAATAATTACGCCGTTGTCACCCTCAAGACCAAATGAAATTACATTTGAAGTCGGGAGATCAATAGCAGTCTTTTCGCCTGTTACTGTGTCAAGCTCATACTTAAGGAGATAGTCGGAAACCTTAACAACCTTTTTGCCGTCAATTTCAGTAGGAATATTCTCTCTGATTTCAGCCATAATGTTGTTCATCTTCTCCATACCTGCTGCACCGTCAAATTCAAATGCAGATGTATGGTTGAGGTAGTAGCCGTATTCCTCGTAAAGTGAGTCAATAACCTGTGCAAGTGACTTGCCATGTTTCTTATAGAAAGCAGCCATTTCGCAAACAAGCATTGATGCAACTACTGCATCCTTATCACGAACATAAGTACCTGCAAGGTAGCCGTAGCTCTCTTCAAAGCCGAACACATATCTGTCCTCTTCGCCTTTCTTTTCAAGGTTGAGGATAACTTCACCGATGTACTTAAAACCTGTAAGAACATTTTTAAGTTCACAGCCGTACTTTTCACAAAGCTTGTTGATAAGTTTTGTTGTAACGATTGTCTTAACCAAAACAGGCTTTTCGGGAAGTGTGCCGTTTGCCTTGCGTGAAGAAAGAATATAGTCTGTAAGCATAATGCCGTCTTCATTACCTGAAATAAGGCGGTAGCTGCCGTCATAATCTTTAACCGCAATACCTACACGGTCTGCGTCAGGGTCTGTTGCAAGAAGAAGGTCAGGCTGTACTTTTTCGCAAAGTTCAATACCTTTTTGGAGAGCCTCTTTAATTTCAGGGTTCGGGTACGGGCAAGTGGTAAAGTTGCCGTCAGGAAGCTCCTGCTCAGGTACAACTGTAATTTCTTCAACACCGATTTTCTTAAGAACTTTTCTTACAAGTTTGTTGCCTGTACCGTTGAGTGGGGTATAAACTACCTTTAAGCCTGCACCCTCGCAAACGCCCGGGTTTACCTGCTGTTCCATAACTTTTTCAAGGTAGCTGTCATAAACATCATCGGAAACATATTCAATAAGACCGCTCTTAACTGCCTCGTCAAGGTCAGCAATCTTTACATCTTTAAACATATCAAGTTTGCAGATTTCGTCATATACAATACCTGCGGCAACATCTGTCATCTGACAACCGTCTTCGCCGTATGCCTTGTAACCGTTGTACTTAGCAGGGTTGTGGCTTGCTGTAACCATAATACCTGCCTGACACTTGAAGTAACGAACAAGGTATGAAAGTACAGGTGTAGGCTGTAATTCAGATGTGATGTAAACCTTAATGCCGTTGCCTGCAAGAACTCTTGCTGCCTCAAGCATAAAGAGGTCGGCTTTAATTCTGCTGTCGTGAGAAATAGCAACAGAGCCTTTGCCGTACTTCTGAATGATGTAATTTGCAAGTCCCTGTGTAGCCTGACGAACAACATAGATGTTCATTCTGTTAGTACCTGCTCCGATTACGCCTCTAAGACCTGCTGTACCAAAGGTGAGAGCCTTGTAAAAGCGATCATAAATCTCGTCCTCGTTGCCCTTTATGCTTTCAAGCTCAGCAATAAGGTCAGCGTCTTCGGTAGCGCTTTCTAACCATTCATTGTAAAGTTTCATAAAATCCATAAATAACCCCCGAGATATACTTTCACAGCACAAATATTGTGTGTAAAAATGGTATAAATTTATTTATTTTAAAAATTTTCACTATTTAGTATAACATAATTACATAGGAAATTCAAGTAAATTATTTATGCCCGGCGATTTTTCAAGAGGCGGGCATAAATGGTTATATGTTTTTGTAAATTTCTGTTAAATAATTAAAATTTTAATATTAATGTCAATCTTTATCATTAACGATAATCTCGGATTTGTTTTTTCTTTTAAAAACAAATCTGAAAAAACAACATATTTTTTCCCAACAAAATTCAATGCCTGCGGCTATAATATTGAGTATTGCAGAGCTTAACAGAGCGCTGACAAATACCCAGAGTACCATAAGCGGCATAAACGGAAAACGGGCATAAAAATCAGGCGTATTTATATTAAGAATTTCGTAATAATAAATTGAATCAAAAATAAACGACACAAGGTAAGTGCCGAGCACCAAATCCGAAATTTTCCAAAGTGCAAATTTTGATTTTACATTAATATTTTCGAGTTTGAGCTTGCTTATTATCAAGAAAATCAGAACAGACATTACATACGGTTCAATACCGTACCAATACACATAATTTGCTGTGGTGAATGTACTGCCGTAGCATCTGTAAAAATTAAATGTGCCAAATCCGAAAATTGCAATTACAAGTGCGATTATAAGAAAAACATTTTTTATTTTCGTGCCGTATTCACGGATATAACAGCCTGTAAAGTAATAGGTGATAGGGTAAATGCCAACCCACCAGCTTGGCATAAGTTTTTGAGTATCGGTATCGGCTGCGGGATTTGCCCACCATTCGTAAGAGTCAAATTTAAAAGCATTAAATAACGACGGCAGAATAGTAATCGCAATCAAAGTAATAAGTAAAATATTTTTTTGCTTTCTGCTGTCAAGATTTTTATAGATAATGTTAAGAAACGGTATAATTAAAAACAGACCTATGTACATTTCTATGTACCAGGAATAATTTGCACCCGAAAAATCAAAAATACCCGTAAAAAATGTAAGCGTAGTCAGTGTGTAACTTCCGTTACAGGATTTATAAATTATGCATGCGATTGCCACAAGAATATAAACTATAATTGTTTTTCGTATTCCTGAGTAATAGCCTTTTTTCAGCGTTTTGTTACACAAAAGAAATCCCGACAGTATCATAAACAGCGGTACGCAAACAGAAAACAGAGTGCGCAGAACCGTTGCAAAATACATCGGAACATTGTCTGCGGTTGTGCTGTAGTAGCCTGTATGGTAAAAAAAGTGAATACTTATTACACAAAGCACAGCAACTATTCGCAGGATGTCCATGGCAGGATTTCGGTTTTGCAGCTTTTCAAGATTCATTGTTACCTCTCATTAAATGCCCTCCGTAAAATTACGAAAGGCATTTTTAAATCATTACATATTATTGTATAAGCCTTGTCAGTCCTCAAGAAATTCCTCAACAATAAATCTCGGGCGCCTTTTGACTTCCAAATAAATTTTTCCGATATACTCGCCGATAATACCGATTGCAAGAATTTGAAGTCCGCCGATAGCCCAGATAGAACACAAAATACTTGCCCAGCCGCTAACCGCAAAGCCCATAAAGTAGCTTACAAGGCTGTAAATAATCATAATAATGCTTATGGCAAATACAATTGTGCCAAGACCCGTTATCATTCTTATTGGCTGAATACTTAGAGAAGTAATGCCCTCCCAAGCAAGAGCAAGCATTTTTTTAAGCGGATATTTGCTTTCACCCGCAAGTCTTTCAAAACGCTCGTATGTAACTATATCCGACTTATAGCCGATAAGCGGAACCATACCTCTTAAAAAGATGTTTGTTTCTTTATATTCTGCAAAAGCGTTCAGAGCTCTTTTGCTCATAAGTCTGAAATCGGCATGGTTAAAAATAACTTTTGCACCCATTTTATTAAGAATTTTGTAAAACGCCTCGGCTGTAAATCTCTTGAAAAATGTGTCGGTTTCACGCTTTGAACGCACACCGTAAACAACATCGCAGCCGTTTTCGTATTTTTCAACCATTTCGTCAAATGTGTTGATGTCATCCTGTAAGTCTGCGTCAATTGAAATAACAGCGTCTGCCTTGTCTTTTAATGTAATAAGACCGCAGAGCAGAGCATTTTGATGTCCTCTGTTGCGTGTGAGTTTGATTCCCTGAAATACAGGATTTTCTTTGTGAAGGTCGCTGATAATACTCCAGGTTTTGTCTTTTGAGCCGTCATCTATAAATACAATTTTACTGTCATCGGTAATTTTGCCTTCAAGCATCATTTTACTGAACTTGTCAGAGAGCTTTTGCGCCGAATCTCTTAGTACTTCTTCTTCGTTGTAGCAGGGAATGGCAAGATATAATTTTGTCATATATGATATGCCTCCAAAAATAAATAATATGAAGAATTATCCATTAAATTAATAATACTATTATATAACTTATATAATTTAAAGTCAATAACGCACAAAACCAAGAAAATGTATCTTTACTGATGTAAAAATGCCGCCAAAAAAGAAAATTTTAATAAAATAGTAAATTTAGTCTTGTAAAGGGTGAAATATTGTATTATAATTAAGAAGTAAAAAACCTTATGGAGGTATAATCAAATGGCTCAGAAATCAATAGCAGTATTAACAAGTGGCGGTGACGCTCCCGGTATGAATGCCGCTGTAAGAGCAGTAGTTCGTGCAGGTATAAATAAAGGAATGAGAGTTTACGGTGTTTACCGTGGATACAACGGATTACTTAACGGCGATGTTCAGGAAATGAATCTTCGCAGTGTATCTGATATAATCGGTTTTGGCGGTACAATGCTTTACACAGCAAGAAGTGAAGAGTTTGCTACTCCTGCAGGTATTAAGAAAGCAGCGGATTTTTGCAGAAGCATTGATGTATCGGGCGTTGTTGTAATCGGCGGTGACGGTTCTTTCAAGGGTGCTCGTGCTCTTACCAATGCAGGTATTAACTGTATCGGTATTCCAGGTACTATTGATAATGATATTGCTTGTTCGGAATATACAGTAGGCTTTGACACAGCAATGAATACAGCAATTCAGATGGTAGACCGTATTCGTGATACAGCACAGTCACATGACCGTTGTTCAATCGTAGAGGTTATGGGCAGACGCTGCGGTGATATTGCTTTGCAGACAGGTATCGCAACAGGCGCAACAGCTATCCTTGTTCCTGAAATTCCTTACAACATTGAAAGAGATGTTATTCAGAGAATTGTCAACACTCAGAAAACAGGTAAGAAACACTTTATCGTTGTTGTTGCCGAGGGTGTAGGTAAGGTTGCTGAACTTGCTAATTATATAGAAAACAGACTTGGTATTGAAACTCGTGCCACAATTCTCGGTCATGTTCAGCGTGGCGGTTCACCTACACTTCGTGACAGAGTTGTTGCAAGTGAGATGGGATTCAGAGCAGTAGAGTTGCTTGAGAAGAATCTCGGTAACCGTGTAGTAGCAATGAAAGACGGCAAAATCGTTGATCTCGACATCAATGAGGCTCTTGATATGCAGCGTGTATTTGATGAAGATCTTTACAAGATTGCTATGACAATTTCTATCTGATAATTTATTCGGATTAATTTAATCGGTATTTAAAATGTCGGGGCGGACTATGTTCGCCCTGACTTTGTATTCTTATTTATTTGAAAGGATTTTCGCCTTATGATAACCTCTCAACAGGAATTGACAAGGGATTTGATTTTTTATTCTGTTTGTGTGTCGGATTTTGAAAAACTTGACTTTAAAAATGACGCACTTGCAGGAGTTCGTGCAAATTATTTTAATTCAAATCATCGTCCGCAAGCAGATGATACGGATATTTCCTTGGATGATGTTTCGTACAAGCTCTCTTACAAAATGAGTAAAAATCAGCCTTTATCGTGGAAAGTAACGAAAAACCTCCGCCCATATCAATCTGTAAAGCGTGAAACAGGCGGAATTTACTGTGTGAGATATTATACAGAAAATGCAACAGTCTATAAAAAGCAATTTTTTGACAGTTCGCATTTATGGATAAGGACGGAATATTTTGACAAAAGCATAGAGGGAGAAAGACTTTGTACTGTTTCTCCTAAAAAAATTGACGGTGTTATCGCAATTGAAAAAATACTTTTCAGCAATAACCATATGGTCGCCGGTGTTACTCTTTTTCCGTCAGACAAAAATCCCGAGAATAACAGTGCCGCACTTGTGTATTCAAATAACGGAATGATTTGGTATGACAGTGCGTTTGCTCCCGCTTCTTTAAATAAAGTCAATGCAAATTATAAGTCGAAACACGCTAAACTTATGCTTGATGCAGATAAATTTTTGCCTGATTACAAACCTGAAAATCCTATAGATTTATCATCGCTTGAATATCTTGACGATACATTTACAGAACCAAAGCCACAGGTTACGGCTTATGACAGAATTGAGAAAATTCTTGAGGAGGCACATAAGACAAATAAAAATCTGTTCGGTCAGGTTATTGAACATTCGGGTGTCGAAGTAGCAGATGAAGAAACCGATGTTCTCGCACAAACCGATGAAAGCGTTGAAGAAAAAGTTACCGAAAATCACGATGATGAAGTTATCGAACAGGCTGAAAAGTTTGAAAAATCCGACGAAACGGAAAGTAAAGACGATAATAATTTACAAAATACCGTTGTTGAGGAAGGTGATGTTATAACTGCAGAAGAAGAAAGAAAATCTGACGCAGTGGTAAGCACTACTTCGGGCAATTATGAGTATTTTGGTGCGGTTGATGAAAACGGTTTGCGTACAGGCAGAGGAAGAACCGTATCTCCAAGCGGAATTACAGCGTATGACGGTGAATATGCACAAGGCAAGCGTGACGGCTTTGGTGTATTTTACTATAAAAACGGTGATATTAACTATGTTGGTGATTGGAAAGAGAATCAACGCAGCGGCGCAGGTGTAGGATACAGAACTTCTGACGGAACAATGCATATAGGTAAATGGGAGAATAATTCTCCGACAAACTACGGCGCAAGGTTTAATAAAGACGGTACATTTATTGATGTTGCCGATTATGCAAACGGAGTTAAAAACGGAAAATGCATTTCTTTAGACGAGAACGGCAATTTCTATATTTCAATATGGGAAAACGGAAAGAAAATTTCAGAACATATTATTGAATGGTGATAAAATGGACGATTTTGATTTTATTTCTGCACTAAATTCTTTTAATGAAAAATATTTGCCGAAAATTCTTATTTTTCTGCTTGTATTTGTTGTAGGCAGTTTAATTGTAAAATTACTGTTAAAGCTGATCAGAAAAATTATTAATAAAAGTAAGATTGAGCGTACTGTTATTACATTTTTCTTTTCTATATTGAAAATAGTTTTATATTTGGTTGTTGTTATGACAGCGCTCTCTACAATCGGAGTTAATGTTTCTTCAATCATAACTACATTTGCCGCTGCGGCAATTACTGCCGGTCTTGCATTGCAGGAATCACTGGGAAATGTGGCGAGTGGCGTGGTAATTCTTATAAGTAAACCTTTTGTTGCAGGAGATATTCTTGAATTTGAGGGCATAAAAGGATATGTTAGAAGTATTCGTGTTTTTTCAACTCAAATTCATACTTTTGACAATAAAATTGTAAATATTCCAAATTCAAGACTTACCGCAAACAATGTAACAAACTGTACAGGTCAGACAAACCGCAGAATTAATTTGTCATATACTGTAGGCTATGATGATGACATTGACCTTGTTCGTAAGATAATTCTTGACCTTGCAAAGTCAGATGAAAGGGTTTTAAAAGATCCCGAACCAAAGGTATATGTTGATAAATATCTTGACAGCGGTATTCAAATTGTTGCTTGGGTGTGGGTAGAACCTGATGATTATTACGGTGTTTATTATATGATGCAGGAAAATGTACTAAAAGAATTTAAAAAGAACGGAGTAACAATTCCGTATCCGCATATTCAACTTGTTAAAGAATAAAAATTCATAAAAGCAAAACTATTGCTAAAAATAATAGTGCCTTCATTTGAGGGCACTATTTTTATTTATTAAGGATGGTTTTATGAAAAAAATAATTGCTGCATTGTTTGCAACCATTGCATTTGCTACGGCACTTACAGGTTGCGGCGGTAATAAGAATAATTCTAAAAACGAAACTTCTACACATAGTTCCGCAACTTCCGAGAATTCCAAAAACGAAGACTCTAAATCAGACGATAAAAACAAAGTCGAGAGTAAAGCCGATTCTATGACAGATGATGCCGAGCGTAACGGCAGAGTTCGTGACGGTGACGGAATTATCGGAAATGAAGAATACGAAAATCGTGACGACGGTTTAACAGACGGTGTTGAAGATTATGTAGAGGGCAGAATGGAAAACGGCTCTACACTTGCTGATGATGCGATTTTTTAATGAAAAACGGGCGTTTTTAAGCGTCCGTTTCATCTTATGAATTATTTATTGAAAAATGAAGAATTATAGTTTAGTGTATAGTTTTAATTAAGAATTAAAAATTTAGGTTAAGTTATATATTCATTATACAGCCTTTTCAAGTTCATGCTTAAGCCTGCGAATAATTTTTTTTTCTAATCGAGAAATATATGATTGCGATATACCGAGTTTGTCGGCAACCTGTTTTTGTGTATGTTCTTTTCTGCCGTTAAGACCGAATCGCAATTCCATAATCAAACATTCTCTTTGATTAAGTTTTGATACCGCTTGCAGTACAAGCCTTTTTTCAAGTTCATTTTCAATATCTTTATTTACAAGGTCAGGGTCACTTCCTAAAATATCACATAATAACAGTTCGTTGCCGTCCCAATCTGTATTTAACGGTTCATCAATAGATACTTCGTTTTTCAATTGAGAGGATTTTCGCAGAAACATCAGTATTTCATTTTCAATACAGCGTGAAGCATATGTAGCAAGTTTTATGTTTTTTTCGGGTGAAAATGTTTTTACCGCTTTTATAAGCCCTATAGTTCCTATTGAAATTAAATCCTCTGCGCTTGCGCTCGGCGAATCGTATTTCTTGGCAATATATACAACAAGTCTTAAGTTATGGGTAATCAATTCTTCTCTGGCACTGTTGTCACCGTCTGTTATTCTTTGCATTATTTCGGCTTCTTCTGATTTTGTAAGAGGCGGAGGCAGAGTTTCACTTCCGTTAATATAAAATACTTCATCGTCAAAATTAAAAAATAATCTTATTTTTCTTAGAATCTGCATAATGTTCATTGCAATTTCTCCTGTCAGTTATTGATAAGTTCACTTGGTATTATTGCCTTTATATCATCTTTAAAGATGTTTTCGCAAATTCCTATATAAACCGAATTATCCGCTTCCTTTCCGTCAATAATAATGTTGTCGGCACAAAAGCCTTGTAGTATTCCGCTGCCGCCAAGGCTTGTGAACGGAATTAATCTGACCTTTGTTTTGTCGGGGACAAAATCATTAAACACCTCTTTTTCGGCTACTATCACGCTCTTGCCCGAAAACGGCTCTTTTACATTGCAGCCTGTATCAAGTTTTGCGTTAAATATATAGCACTTGTCATTTATTTTTATTTCTATATTATGAATATCTGACTTGTAAACGCTTTTCGTCACTTTTTTTATAAGTAAAAGAATATAATAGCATACGAGGGTAAGAATTATCAGCAAAACAGGGGAGATGTCAAAGTAAATTACATCATTGTATATTCCCATACCTTTTGGTTTAAAAGCGAGGTATATAAAAATCATAAGTCCGCCAAAAGAAAATGAAAGTGCAAAGAAAATAAGTACCCGCTTTATGTATGTTTTAATTTTGCATTTTCCAAAGGTAATAAAAATTATTAACATAGCGACCGCCAAATCGGTGAGAATATTTAATCCGAACGGCAGTACAGGGAGCAGAGCGGTGAGGCTGAAAAGTCCGCCGACAATACTTCCTATTATTACTCTGAAATATTTTATATTTGAACCGATGATTTTCTTTGTCAGCATCAGTAAAAAATAATCTATAAATATGTTTACCGTGATAAGAACATCAATGTAAATATTATTCATAAAAAGCCCCTTTACTATTATTACATACATTCAAAATAATAAATGTCAAATTGTGTATAGGAGGTAAAATATGATTGTTGGTATAATTATAGGTGTATTTATAGGAGGCATTATCGGAGTAAGCGTAATGTGTCTGCTGTATTATCATAATTGAAGAAAATAAAAACGGCTGAGTCTTCGCTTTGAAAACTCAGCCGTATATTTTGCCTGAATATTAAGATTTTAAATTTCTTGTGCCGAGGAAAAGAATAGCAAGCATGCCTGAACCTACATGAGAACCGATAACCGGACCTATATCGCAGATAATTGATTTTTTGCACATACCCTTGATTCTTTTTTGAAGTTCAAGAGCACCTTCTTTGTTGTCTGCATGACCTATAAATACAGTCTGCTCTTTCGGGTTTTCAGCGTCACGCTCAAAATGCGAAACAAGAGAATTATACACATTGCTTGCGCCTCTTACTTTACCTACATTAATAAGATGACCTCCTTCATCTACACTTATAAGAGGTTTAATCTGCAAAGCCTTACCGAATGTAGCCGCAACGGCGGAAATTCTGCCGCCTCTCTTAAGATGGTCGAGGTCTTCAACAATGAACCAGTGGCAAACCTTGAGTTTAATATCATTGATATACTGTTCAAGCTCTTCGATTGAAACACCTTCTGTGTACTTCTGACCTGCAAGGTAAATAAGCAGGCCAAGTCCGACAGAGTCGCACATAGAATCAATAATAACAATTTTTCTGTCAGAATATTTTTCCTGCAAATCTTTTACAGCCATAAGACAAGTGTTATAAGTTCCGCTAAGACCTGTACAGATACCTGTATAAAGTATATCCTTTCCGGCTTTTAAATACGGTTCAAAATAATTTATAAAATTATTGTAGTTAATTTGGGTGGTTTTTGAGTCAATGCCGCTTTTGAGCTTAGAATAAAAGTCATCAAGACTCATCATTCTTGCATCTGCATAGTGGAGGTAAGACTTGTCCTCCATAGTAAATTCCATTGGCAGAATTTCAACATTAATCTCCTTGGCAATTTCAGCAGAAAGGTCACAGGAGGAATCGGTCATAAAAATATAATCCATAAAAACATCTCCTTTGTAGTGTACATTTGTCATATAAGTTTATTCTATCAAATATATATATAAAAGTCAATGAATGGAGGCTTTTTTTATGAATTGCAGACTTACAGATATAAGACATAAGGAAGTAATAAGTGCGTGTGACGGCTGCAGAATAGGTTTTGTGGATGATGTTATAGTAGATACCAAGTGTGCAAAAATAGTGTCGCTTATTATATTCGGCAGGAGCAGTTTTCTGGGCTTTATAGGTAAATGTGAGGATTATATAATTCCGTGGGAGAAAATTGAACTTATAGGTGAAGATACAATTATCATATCCTGTTCCATGCCGAATCCCGTAAAAAGGTGCAAAAAGCCAAGATTTAAAGAGAAATTCTAAAAAAATTGATTTTCTACCTATTTTGCACAATCCACTAAGAAGTATTCTCTAATTTATGCAAATTAAACAATTATTTGTGTTTATGAGAAAATTAAAATTTGATTGTTACAACAATATAACAAAAGTAACAAAAAATAACAGGGCTGAAAATTTGCATTTTTCAAAAAAATGTGGTTTAATAACAACGAATTGTGTGTTTGATAAAATTTTAACGACTAAAGGAAGTCGCATAAAACACAGCCGAATATTGGTTTTGAATTATGCTAATCACAGGGAGGATAAATTTTTGAGAACAAATAATAAACATACAGAAAATGGCAAAAAACAGGTTACTGCAAAAAAGACAAGCAGAGCACTTAAACCTATTTCTTTTATAAGTGCTATAATACTGGCATCTGCTTGCCTGCTTATTCCTACCACAACACTTGCGCCAAGTGTTGATGCTTATGCTGACAGCAGAGCGGCTGCATACTCCGTTGGCGGTATTGATACTTTCTCACAGTCAATTGCTGAAAATTGTGCGGAAACAGTACCTACGGAAACTGCTGACAAAAAAGCAGAGGAAAGCACAGCGGCAACCAAAACGACAGAAAAGGCTACCAAGCCTACAACAGCTCCCGCAAAGGAGAACAAAACAGAAACTAAGGCAACTACTAAGCCTGTTGAAGAAAAAGAAGAAGAAACACAGCCTACAGAGAGTGCACAGACTTATCTTGTAAGTATTGATAATCCTGACACATCTTATTCTCCGAGCAGGGTAACTCTTTCTGATTATGACAGAGCAAAACTCGAGCGCCTTGTAATGGGTGAGGCAGGTACTATGGGTTATGAGGGATGTGCTCTCGTTGCCCAATCAATCAGAGATGCTATGAACCTTTCCGGTAATACATCTATTGATTACATTATAGATGAATATAAGTACTATGCCCCGACAAACATTGAGCCAAACTCAGATGTTAAAGCAGCGGTTTCTTATATTTTTGACAACAACGGTTCGGCTGTTCAGCACAGAATCATCTGTTTCTACACAGGTGAAAGTAAATGGCACGAAACACAGAATTTCATTATCAGCTGCGGTAATGTAAGGTTTTTTGATCTGGCAGTCTGATACATACAATATGCAAAAAATCAAGTGTTATTTCAAAAAAACACTTGATTTTTTTGCATTTTATGGTATAATAATATAGCATTTCGCACGTTGGGCTTGTCGGAACGGTGGTAAATTGCTCTTAACCCGATAAAAATCAAGGCCCGGCGGAGGTTTTAACCTAAGGAGGATATTTAAAATGGCAGTAGTTTCAATGAAACAGCTCTTAGAAGCAGGTGTACACTTTGGTCACCAGACAAGAAGATGGAACCCTAAGATGGCTGAATACATCTTCACAGAGCGTAACGGTATTTACATTATTGACCTTCAGAAGAGCGTTAAGAAGCTCGAAGAGGCTTACAACTTTGTTCGTGAGCTTTCAGCAGAAGGCAAGAGCGTACTCTTTGTAGGTACAAAGAAGCAGGCTCAGGATTCAGTTAAAGAAGAGGCTCTCCGTGCAGGCGCTTACTATGTAAACGCAAGATGGCTCGGCGGTATGCTCACAAACTTTGCTACAATCCGCAGAAGAATTGCTCGTTTAAAGCAGCTCCGCACAATGCAGGAGGACGGTACATTTGATCTTCTTCCTAAGAAGGAAGTTATCAAGCTTAACCTTGAGATTGAAAAGCTTGAGAAGTTTATGGGCGGTATTAAGGATATGACTTCAATGCCGGGCGCACTCTTTATTGTTGACCCAAGAAAAGAGAGAATCGCCGTTGCTGAAGCTAAGAAACTCAACATTCCGATTGTTGCTATTGTTGATACAAACTGTGACCCTGATGAAATCGACTATGTTATCCCAGGTAACGATGACGCTATCCGTGCAGTAAAGCTTATTGCAGGTGCTATGGCTGACGCTATCATTGAGGGTAAAGAAGGTCAGATGGGTGCAGCTGCTGTTGAAGAAGAAACAGCAGAAGAGGCAGCTGAATAATTTTATTTATCTTATAATTATATCAATCGAAAGGATGTAATATAAATGGCAGCATTTACAGCTCAGGATGTTAAAACATTAAGAGAAAAAACAGGTTGCGGCATGATGGATTGCAAAAAGGCTCTCACAAATGCCGATGGTGATATGGACAAGGCTATTGACTTCTTAAGAGAGCAGGGCCTTGCAAAAGCAGCTAAAAAGGCAAGCAGAATTGCTGCTGAAGGTGTTGCTTATGCAACAACTAATGCAGACGCTTCTGTTGGCGTAGTTATCGAAGTAAACGCTGAAACAGACTTCGTTGCTAAGAACGATTCATTTATGGATTTTGTTAAGGCTTGTGCTCAGACAGTTATCGAGCAGAATCCTGCTGATGTTGATGAGCTTCTTACACTTAAGGCAGCAGGCTCAGAGCAGACAGTTGCTGAACTTCTCCAGGAGAAGATTCAGACAATCGGCGAGAACATCAAGATCCGTCGTTTTGAGCGTATGGAAGGTGCTTGCGTAGCTTATGTTCATGCAGGCGGTAAGATTGGCGTTCTTGTAAACTTCACAACTGACATTGCTGTAAACGATGAGTTCATTGCTTACGGTAAGGATGTAGCTATGCAGATTGCAGCTCTCAACACTCCATACCTTACAGAGGCTGATGTTCCGGCTGAAGTTATTGAGCATGAGAAAGAAGTTATGCGTCAGCAGGTTATTAACGAGGGTAAGCCTGAGGCAATTGCTGATAAGATCGTTATGGGTAAGATCGGCAAATTCTATAAGGAGAACTGCCTTGTAGATCAGGAGTTCGTTAAGGACAACAAGCAGACAATTAAGCAGTACACTAACAACACAGCTAAGGCTCTCGGCGGTAGCATTGAGATTGCTAAGTTCGTTCGTTTTGAAAAGGGCGAAGGCATTGAGAAGCGTCAGGACGATTTCGCAGCTGAAGTTGCAAGTATGGTTAAATAATTAATTATTTATTAATATTGCATAATTAATCCCACTCAAATTTTTGAGTGGGATTTTTGCATTTGGAAATAAAGCAATATAAGTATCTTTAGGTACTTTATCAAATGTTTGTTGGGTGAATTATTGATTATCGCACAGCTTTAGCTAAATAATTAAAAATTTGGTTTGGGCAGTGCCCCTAATATAGTCCAATATAACAATGTATCAGGCTCAAACAGCGAGCTGTTTGGCTATCAAGAAATTGTGTAAGAGTAAAGTGTTTGTGGCTTTGCCTACACCCCACGACCTTTGAAAAAGTCGACCAAACTTTTATAATTGCTTTGCAGTTGTATTAAGCCAAACTATAATTTATTAATGTTACCTCGACTTTTAGAATAGAAGCGATTTCTATAAGACAGCAATTATCAAATTAATTACAAAGAGAGCGATTGCAAGGCACATAAAAACAAAGGCGACCTTTTTTTGATTAGTAACATTAATAACAACTTTCTTTTTAATATTAGGAGATTTACTGAATATGTAAGAAATAAAATCTACATTATTGATGTTGCTTTTAATATCTTTACCTATAATCAAAAACAAATTAAACTGTAATTTTAAAAGAATGTATTTTTCGGTTTCGTAAACGCCCGTAATGCTTGAATAATCAAATTCTCTTGATATATTCTTTGTTACGGTAATAATTTTTTCGCCAAAGTAAGTAGTGTGAGTAATATACTTTTCGCCGGTAGTAAACAAAGCTCTTTTATAGCTGTTTTTGATATTTCTCTGTGTTTTAAAATATATTACTCCCATAAGCAAAATTATTACTGCGGATAATATCAGATATAATTGCATATCATCTGTAGTTTCACTTTGAAAATAATAATTAAAAGATTTTAATATTAATATTCGTGTTGTTATAAAACCCGTTATGATAAATTCAATTATAAATATTATTGCCAATCTTTTATAGCTTACATTGTTAAAGTCTAAATAATCTTGTTCGTTCATTACAATTTTTGATTCAAAATCGTATTTATAATCACTGTAATTAATATTTTCATTATCCATTTTTAACACCTCAATACAATGTTATCATAATTATAAGTAAAAGTAAATAAAATGTTATAAAACAATCAAATTACAGCTGATTGTTTATAGAAAAATAATAAAAAGGACATCGGTATATGAACAGCCGATGTCCTTTGAGCTTTTAAGATTAAAATCAGTCAGCAAAATATCTCTTTAAAAGACCTGCAAAGCCTGCACCGTGTCTTGCCTCGTCTTTAGCCATCTCATGAACTGTATCATGGATAGCGTCAAGATTTTGAGCCTTTGCTCTCTTAGCAAGATCAAATTTGCCTTCGCAAGCGCCTGCTTCTGCCTCTGCACGCATTTGGAGGTTCTTCTTTGTGCTGTCTGTAATTACTTCACCGAGGAGTTCTGCAAACTTTGCAGCGTGCTCTGCCTCTTCAAAAGCATACTTAGTAAAAGCGGCTGAAATTTCAGGATAACCTTCTCTGTCAGCAACTCTTGCCATTGCAAGGTACATACCTACTTCTGAACATTCACCCTCAAAGTTAGCTCTGAGATCCTTTAAAATATCTTCGCTAACGCCCTGAGCTACGCCAACCTCGTGAACTGTTGCAAAAGACGCGCCCTCTACAACCTCTTTGAATTTGCTTGCAGGAGCTTTACACTGTGGGCAAAACTCCGGAGCTGTAGGTCCTTCATAAACATATCCGCATACTGTACAATACCATTTCATAATTTTTTCTCCTTTATAATAAATATATATTGTTAATTAAATACCGCTGTTCGGTATTAGTTATTACAGCAATCTGAACATTTGCCGTAGTAGATAACAAGTTTGCTCTCAATAGTAAAGCCTTTATTTAAAAGTGCAAGGCTTTCCGACGATTTGCTGCCGTCATCTGCTACATCAATTACCCTGCCGCAACAATTGCACACAAAATGTGTATGTGGGGAAGTGTTACCGTCAATGCGTTCTTCACCGTTTACATTACACACAACGCTTACCTTGCCTTCATTTTTAAATAATGAAATGTTACGGTAAACTGTGCCAAGGCTGAGATCCGGATAATCGGGCTTAAGCTGTTCGTATATCCAACGGGCACTTGGGTGTGTCGTTGTACTGAGAATTGTGTTGTATATAGCGTTTCTTTTTGAGCTGAAATTTCTTTTCATTGCAACATTTTCTCCAAAAAATTGATAATGATTACTGATTGCAAATATATTATCATAACTTTAAATTATTATATTTACATAAAAGAATAATAAAAATTATTTTTATAAAAAAATTTGGAGGTATTTATGGGTAAAATATACAAAAACAGATTAAAACTGCTTTTAATGTGTCTTACCACAGTAATTCTGTCAATTTTTATACTTGCATCTCTTAGCGGTGCAAGCGAAATTTCGGAAAATGCTATAAAAATGCCGATTATAATGTATCATTCGGTATTAAAGAATAAATCAAGCCAAAATGATTATGTGATTTCACCTGATTTATTTGAAAGCGATTTAAAATATTTTCAGGAAAACGGTTATACAACCGTAACGGTAAATGATTTAATTGACTATGTTTATTCCGATAAACCCTTACCTGACAAATGTGTGATGCTGACATTTGATGACGGATACTACAATAACTATAAATATGTTTTTCCGTTGTTAAAAAAATACAACGCAAAAGCTGTAATTTCACCCGTTGCAAAGTTCAGTGAGGACTTTACGGCAACAGGTGAAGAAAATGCAAACTACGGTCATCTTTTGAAAAAGAATATTAAAGAAATGTATGATTCCGGGCTTGTGGAATTTCAGAATCATTCATACAATATGCACACTTTGACGCCAAGAAAGGGAATAGGTAAAAAATATAAGGAAAGTGATGATGAATATAAAACTGCAATTACAAATGATATAAATAAGGCTCAGGAATATATAAAATCTATTACGGGCAACGCACCTACCGCATTTATTTATCCGTTTGGTGAAGAAAGCGGCTCAAGTCTTGAAATTCTTAAAGAGGCAGGCTTTTTGTCTACTTTAAATTGTACCGAAAAACTTAATTATGTAACTAAAAATCCCGAAAGTCTTTATGAACTCGGAAGATTTCGCCGAGATAATGCGGAATCAACCGCACAACTTATGGAAAAAATAAGCAAAAAATAAATTGCGGAATAATATATTGTATGGTGCGTGAGCATTATTTTTATAAAAGGAGAATTATTATGCCAAAGGTATATTTAAGTCCGTCACTTCAGGAGTATAATCCTTATGTTGACGGCGGAAATGAAGAATATTATATGAATCTTGTAGCCGACGCTATTGAGCCGTATTTGCTTGCAAGCGGAATAGAATTTGACAGAAACAGTCCCGAAATGACTTTGTCACAGGCGATAAAGGACTCTAATAATTCTGCAAATGATTTACATCTTGCAGTACACAGTAATGCTGCACCGGAGGGCTCGGCAGGCAGATATACCGGTGCTGACATATATTATTATCCGTCAAGCCTTAACGGAAAAAGGTTCGCTGAAATCTTACAACGAAATTATGAAAACATCTATCCGTATCCTGACGATGTAGATATTATTCCGACCACAAGCCTTGCGGAAGTCCGCAGAACCAAAGCACCGTCAGCATTGATAGAAGTAGCGTACCACGATAATCCCGAAGAGGCACAGTGGATAAGAGAAAATGTCGGAGCAATCGGAAGAAATCTTGCACAGTCGATTGCGGAGTATTTTGGAGTACCGTTTGTAGAGGCTTGAAATAGACGGCTATATAGTGTATAATTTAACAAAAAGCTAACGGAAGTGTAAGTATGAACGCTTTGAGCAACGAAACTAAACTTAAAATTGAAAAAACAATAAAAAATTTGAAAGCAAACAAGATGGATGCTTATTATTGTGATAACAAAGAAGACGCCTGCAATCTTGTAAAAACTCTGATTAAAAAGGGCGATGTAATATCAAGCGGCGGTTCTGTTACTCTTAAAGAAACAGGAGTGTATGATATTATTACTTCTTCCGATTATAAGTATCTTGACAGAGCGGCAGAGGGAATTACACCCGAAGAGGTGGAAGAGGTTTATCATAAGACTTTTTCTTCCGATGTTTACTTTGCGAGCAGTAATGCGATTACAGAAAACGGAGAACTGTATAATGTTGACGGCAATTCTAACCGTGTTGCGGCAATTTTATATGGTCCTAAGAGTGTTATACTTGTTTGCGGTTATAATAAAATTGTAAAAAACATTGATGAGGCAATTGACAGAGTAAAGAGAATTGCCGCACCGAGCAATACAATAAGATTGAATATTGAAACTCCATGCGACAAAACAGGTAAATGTATTACAGCAGACAAAGAGGGCGCAGAACTTTGTTCGGGATGCAAAAGTGACAGAAGAATTTGCTGTAACTATGTAGTTTGCGCTCAACAAAGACATAAGGACAGAATTAAGGTAATAATTATAGGTGAAAAATACGGATATTGATATATTAAAATTTAATTAAATAACAATAGAATTATTCCGCTAATTGTTTTTGTGAATTATTGATTTTAAAAAATATGTACTGTTTAAGGCAAGCCATACCTTTGTTTCTAAAAATATGGCTTGCCGCACAGCTATGAACCCGATTAGTGAAAGTTGTTATTCTGATTCTTGTTCTGGCTGTTCTTCTGGTTTTTATTCTGGTTGTTATTCTGATTTTTGTTCTGATTCTGGTTATTGTTCTGGTTCTGATTGTTATTCTGATTCTGGTTGAAGTTCATATTAGCACCTCCCTCCGATATGCTTATTATTATCGTTTCTAAGGAATTTATACAATGAATATTTTTTTAGATAAAATGAAAGCTCTGCTCGGTGACGAGTTTGACGATTTTTTAAAATTTTATAATTCAAGCGGAGAACATTACAGAGGTTTAAGAGTAAATACTCTGAAATGTTCTGTGGAAAAACTTGAAAAATTACTTGATTTTGATTTAAAATCCGCTCCTTTTTGCAGTGAAAGTTTTTATATTCCGAATGAAATTACTTCGCTCGGTAATAACCCTTTGCATCATGCAGGCGCTTTTTATATACAAGAGCCGTCTGCTTCTTCGGCAGTAACAATGCTTGATGTGCAGGAGGGCGACTATGTACTTGACCTTTGCGCCGCACCGGGAGGCAAGAGTACGCAAATTGCCGCAAAGCTCAATTCAAAAGGCTTTTTATGGAGCAATGAAATTGTCAAAAACAGAGCTAATATTCTGCTCTCTAATATTGAAAGAATGGGTATAAGAAATGCCACGGTTTCAAATGCGTATCCCGAGGTGCTTTGTGACAGGCTTGCCGGCTGTTTTGACAAAGTGCTTGTTGACGCTCCTTGCAGCGGTGAGGGAATGTTCAGAAAAGACTCAACTGCCGAAAGCGAGTGGAGTGACGAGCATGTAAAAAGCTGTGCGGAGAGACAGTTAAAAATTTTGAACAGTGCTAAGAATGCGCTTAAAGACGGCGGAGTTATGGTGTATTCCACCTGTACCTTTTCAGTCGAAGAAAATGAGGGCGTTATCGGCAGGTTTTTAGAGGAAAATCCTGATTTTGAACTTGAAGACGCAAATGTAAATTTTGGCAGACCGACGCTTGAATATGCACGAAGAATTTTTCCGATGGACGGCGGCGAGGGACATTTTGCCGCAAGATTGAAAAAATCGGGTGAATTATATAAAAATTCTTTTACGGAAAACAGTAAAAAGAAAATTGACAGTAAATTTTTTGATTTTTACGACAGCCTGTTTATAGGCAGACCGTTTGGTGAAAATATTGAAGTGATAGGCGATAAAATTATTGTTTTGCCGCAGGAATATGTACCGTATGAAAAGCTGCCCGTTTTGCGCAGCGGAATAATTTTGGGACAAATAGTTAAAAACAGAATCGAACCGCATCATTCGGCATTTATGGCGGCAAGAGCAGACGAGTGTGTTTCAAAGGTGGATTTTGATGTAAATTCTGCGGAAATTAAAGCGTTTCTTCACGGCGAAGAAGTTGCCGTTGACAATAATATTAAAGGATACACTGCTGTCTGCGTAAACGGAATTACTGCGGGATTTGGCAAATGCTCAAACGGCAGACTAAAAAATAAATATCCGAAAGGACTTAGACTTTTATAATGAATAACTTATCTGATATAGGAAAAATTAAAGAGATACTTTCAAAACACGGCTTTACATTTTCAAAATCACTTGGTCAGAACTTTCTGATTAATCCGTCTGTATGCCCGAGAATGGCAGAGTACAGCGGTGCAGGCGAGGGTGTAGGTGTAATTGAAGTCGGTCCCGGTATCGGTGTACTTACAAATGAACTTTGTCAGCTTGCCGATAAGGTAGTGGCAGTAGAACTTGATAAAAGACTTCTGCCTGTTCTTGAAGAAACCCTTGGCGAATACGATAACTTAAAAGTAGTAAACGAAGATGTACTTAAACTTGATTTACACAAGCTGATTGCGGAAGAATTTGCGGGAATGAAGGTTGTTGTCTGTGCTAACTTACCTTATTACATAACATCTCCCGTTATTATGAAACTGCTTGAGGACAGACTGCCGATAGAGGCAATAACCGTAATGGTTCAGAAAGAGGCGGCACAGAGGATTTGTGCGGAAGTCGGTACAAGACAGAGCGGTGCGGTCACTGTGTCTGTAAATTATTATGCCGAGCCTGAAATGCTGTTTGGCGTAAGCGCAGGTTCTTTTATGCCTGCCCCGAAAGTCGATTCGGCAGTAATAAGACTTAATGTAAGAAAAGAGCCGCCTGTAAAGGTTAAGAGTGAAAAACTGTTATTCAATGTAATAAAAGCGGCTTTTTCACAGAGAAGAAAAACTCTTGCAAATTCGCTTAGTTCGGGACTTTCTGTTGAAAAAGGCAAGATAAATGAGCTTTTGATTAATTCGGGAGTAGAAACAAACGCAAGAGCGGAAAAGCTGACTCTTGATGACTTTGCGAATATTACAAACAATTTGCAGGAGATGATGTAATGAAAAAGCAAAAAATGAATGTTCTTTTTAAAATTGCGTTTATTTTACTTATAATATGCGTATTGCTTATATTAGCATCAATTATTATTGCCTATGCTTTTGACAGTGAAAAATGGTCGGCAATTACTTCCGCAAGCGGAGTTTTGCTTGCAACCGTAGGAATAATTCTCGGAATGTTAAGCAAACCTAAGAAAGTAAAGTTAAAAGATGAAAATAAAGAAAAACAGTTGACAAAAACCGAATAATCTGATAGAATAAAACCACTGTAAAGGGGAGTAGTTTGCAGATAATCTGTGGTACAATTCGTCAATCTCATACCTTATGGTATCGGTTGTATCTTAAAAAACGAGACTTTTATTGTATGATAATTGCGTTTGCAATATTTTACAATAAAAGTCTTTTTTGTTTGCTTACTTTCTTTTATTAAGAAAAAATATGGAGGAATTATGATGAACTGGTATCAGTTGACCAAAGAACAAGTGCTTGAAAAGCTCGGTGTTACAAAGGACGGACTGAGCTCAAAAAAAGCCGAAGAATTATTGCAAAAAAACGGCGAAAATGTTTTGCAGGAGGGAAAGCGAAAAACCGCTTTGCAAGTGTTTCTCAGTCAGTTTGCGGATTTGCTTGTAATTATTCTTATTATTGCTGCAATTATTTCAATGTTTTCGGGTAATATTGAAAGCACTATAGTAATTTTTGCGGTAATTACACTTAATGCCATTCTCGGTACAGTCCAGCATATTAATGCGGAAAAATCACTTGACAGTTTAAAGTCACTTTCATCTCCGAATGCAAAAGTAATTCGTGACGGACAGAAAATTGAAATTCCGTCAAAAGAAGTGGTTGAGGGTGATATGGTTGTGCTTGAGGCGGGTGACCTTGTAGTAGCTGACGGCAGAATTATAAATAATTATTCTTTACAGGTAAACGAAAGCTCCCTTACGGGCGAATCAACTAATGTTGATAAAAACGATGATAACATTACTGCGGAAGTCCCGCTCGCAGACAGAACAAATATGGTATATTCGGGCAGTTTGGTAATCTACGGCAGAGCTATTGTAGCTGTTACAGGCACAGGTATGAATACCGAAATAGGCAAGATTGCAAGCCTTATGAATGCGGCAAAAGAAAAGAAAACTCCTTTGCAGGAGAGCCTTGATAAATTCTCAAGCAAACTTGCGATTATTATTCTTATTATTTCTGCGCTCGTATTCGGTTTAAGCCTTTTAAATCATATGGCAATTATTGATGCGCTTATGTTTGCTGTTGCCCTTGCCGTTGCCGCTATTCCTGAAGCTTTGGGTTCAATTGTTACTATTGTACAGGCAATTGGTACTCAAAAAATGGCTAAGGAAAATGCCGTTATAAAAGATTTGAAAGCGGTTGAAAGCCTCGGTTGTGTATCTGTAATTTGTTCCGACAAAACAGGTACGCTTACTCAAAATAAAATGACTGTTCAGAAAATATATATCAACGGTGAAAGTATTTTTGAAGAAGAACTTGACCTTAATAATCAAAGCCACCGCTATTTACTTTACGATATGGTGCTTAATAACGATTCAAGCATTGTTGACGGAAAGGGAATAGGCGACCCTACAGAGTATGCGCTGCTTGAAACTCTAAGAAAACTCGGATACAACGAAGATGATTTGCGTTCGGGACTTAAAAGACTCGAGGAAGTGCCGTTTGATTCCGACCGTAAGATGATGAGCACAAAGTATAAACTTCACGGTGTGAATCATATATTGACTAAAGGTGCTATTGACGCTATTCTTGACAGATGTGACAGTATTGCGACAAAGGACGGTGTTCGTCCGATTACTCAAGCCGACAAGGCAGATATACTCAAGCAGAATACAGAGTATTCCGAAAACGGCTTGCGTGTGCTTACTTTTGCTTACAAGGAGTCTGATGAAGAACTCAATGTAAATACGGAGTACGGATATACTTTCTTAGGACTTGTTTCTATGATTGACCCGCCTCGTGAGGAGTCAAAAGCAGCGGTTGCAGATGCTGTCAGAGCAGGTATTAAGCCTGTTATGATAACAGGTGACCATAAGATTACCGCCACTGCCATTGCAAGACAGATTGGTATTTTCAGAGAGGGAGATATTGCCGTAACAGGTATGGAGCTTGACGCAATGAGCGACAGTGAGCTTGACCAAAAGATTGAAAAAATATCTGTCTATGCTCGTGTTTCACCCGAAAATAAAATCAGAATTGTTGAGGCTTGGCAGAGAAAGGGCAACATCGTTTCTATGACAGGTGACGGCGTAAATGACGCACCTGCACTCAAAAAAGCCGACATCGGTGTTGCAATGGGCATTACAGGTACAGAGGTATCTAAGGATGCAGCGTCTATGGTACTTCAGGATGATAACTTTGCAACAATTATTAAAGCTGTTGCAAACGGCAGAAATGTTTACAGGAATATTAAAAATGCAATTCTGTTCCTGCTTTCGGGCAATATGGCAGCTATATTTGCGGTAGTTTACGCATCACTTCTTGCTTTGCCTGTGCCTTTTGAGGCAGTTCATCTTCTCTTTATAAATCTTTTAACCGACTCGCTTCCGGCTATTGCTATCGGTATGGAGAAGCCCGAAAAAGATTTACTCTCGCAAAAACCGAGAGATCCTAAACAGGGTATTTTGACTAAAGAATTTTCCGCACTAATGCTTTTGCAGGGTGCACTGATTGCCGTTGTTGTAATGACTGCTTTCTATATAGGTTTGCAGGTTAATGCCGCAACTGCAAGTACAATGGCTTTTGCAACACTTACCCTTGCTCGTTTGTTCCACGGCTTTAACTGTCGCAGTAAGCATTCGATTTTTAAAATCGGTCTTGCCTCAAATGTATATAGCCTGCTTGCTTTTGCGGCAGGTGTAGGACTTCTTGCTTTTGTAATTTTTGTACCGTTTATGCATCCGCTGTTTAAGATTGCGGAACTTACAGGCGCACAAATCGGATTTATTGCTCTGCTTGCTTTTATTCCGACTGTAATTATTCAGATTACTAAGGTAATTGCTGAAAACATTAAAAAGAGTAAATAAAAGCAAAATCAACCAAAGTCGAGCGAATAATTATCTCTTTAAATAAAATAAATATTTCAAACCGCAGTTTTGTTGTTAAATTATTCAAAAATAATTCTTGACAACTAACTGCGGTTTATTTATAATTAAGTTAAATAAATTTGTGAGGTGGCTTTATTATGAATATTTGGCACGATATATCACCAAAAAGGATTACATCAGAAAAATTTTACGCTGTTATTGAGATTTCAAAGGGCGGTAAAAATAAATATGAGCTTGATAAAGAAACAGGTATGTTAAAACTTGACCGTGTGCTTTTTACTTCAACTCATTATCCCGCAAACTACGGTTTTATTCCGAGAACTTATGCAGATGACGGAGATCCGCTTGACGTGCTTGTTCTTTGCTCCGAAACAATTCAGCCTATGACACTTGTTGAGTGCAAGCCTATCGGTGTACTCAATATGATTGATAATGACAGCTGTGACGAAAAAATCATTGCCGTTCCTGTTAATGACCCTAACTATTGCGGTTACAATGACATTGCTGACCTTCCTCGTCACTATTTTGACGAAATTCAGCACTTTTTCCAGGTATATAAGAGCCTTGAAAGCGGCAAGGTTACATCTGTAACTGAAACCAACGGTGTTGAGATGGCTAAGGATATTATTAAAAAGTCAATCGACAGCTACATTAAAGATTTCCAGATGGCATAAACAGAGGTATTAAGTGACAGAAAAAGAAAAAATGATTGCCGGCAAGGTATATAATTCTCAAGACAGCGAGCTTGTTGCTGCTTTGAATAAATCTAAGTCGCTTTGCCGTCAATACAATAATCTTGATTTTTCAAATGTTGCCGCTCGTAAGGTTATTATTGATGAACTTTTACAAGAAGAGCATAACGATGGATATTGTGTTTTTACCCCTCCGTTTTGGTGTGACTACGGATTTAATGTAAAAGTGGGTAAGAATTTCTATTCAAACCATAACCTTGTTATACTTGATTGCGCAGAGGTTACTTTTGGTGACAATGTTTTTGTCGGTCCTAACTGCGGATTTTATACTGCAATTCATCCTATTGATGCTCATCAGAGAAATACAGGAATTGAACTTGCAAAACCGATAAAAGTCGGCAGTGATGTTTGGTTTGGCGGCGGCGTAACCGTACTTCCCGGTGTTACTATCGGAGATAATGTTGTAATCGGTGCAGGCTCGGTTGTTGTAAAAGACATTCCGTCAGGTGTTGTAGCGGTCGGCAATCCTTGCAAACCTATCAGAAAAATTACCGAGGCTGACAAGCTTGATTTAGACGATCCGAATATCTAAAAATATTAATGCATAACAAAAGGCTTTCTTGAGTTTTTAAGAAAGCCTTGATATTTTTTTATAAAAATATTAAAATAATTATAGTTTGAAGTCATCTAAGGTGTACTCGTGAAGAGTCGGCGCTGACTGCGGAACACGCATAAGCGGGTCATATTTAAAGCTTTTGCATTTGTCATCAATAATTGTTTTGTTTTTTATGCAATGACAGGTATCATTTTCATAAACCGAATTTAAGCAGTATGTACAGCTTGGTTTTATGTTTTTGCCGAAAAGCTTTTTCTTCAACATAATATCACCTCATTCTTTAATCATTATAACATTAACAGTTGTCATTTTCAAGCGAAACTACGCATAAGGAGAAGTATAATGAAATTTAATTCAAAAACTATGACTATCCATAATGCGGACAGTGTGCCGTATTTAACATATAATTCTTTATCGGAAATTGATTTTATAAATCATGCCTTTTCCACAAAACTCGGCGGTGCGTCGACGGGTGAGTTTACATCAATGAACTTTGCGTTTAACAGGGGAGATAATCCCGACAGTGTTACTGAAAACTATAAACGCTTTTGCAAAAGTGCGGGATTTGATTATAATACGCTTACGGCTTCTGCTCAAGACCATAATACTTATGTTCGTGCGGTTACAACAGAAAATATTGGAACAGGTATTTATAAGCCGAGAGATATTGAAAGCGTAGACGCTTTGATAACAAATCAGAAAGGTGTAACTTTGGTCACTTATTATGCCGATTGTACTCCGCTTTTCTTTGTTGATACAAACAAAAAAGCAATAGGACTTGCTCACGCAGGCTGGAGAGGTACTGTCGGCAGAATAGGCGAAAAGGTTGTGCAAAAAATGACCGAGCTTTACGGAACAAACCCGTCTGATTTAAAATGTGCGATTGGCCCTGCTATTTCCGTGTGCTGTTATGAGGTTGACAAACCTTGTGCCGACCATTTTCTTGCACTTAAAAATGTAAATCCGTCAGATTTTGTTCATCCTAAAGAAAACGGCAAGTATATGGTTGACTTGCTTGAAACCAACAGACAAATTCTTACGGCAGCAGGTGTAAAGCCGGAGAATATCACGGTTTCTGATGTATGTACAAACTGTAACAGTGATTTGTTGTGGAGTCACAGGGCAACCAAAGGGCATAGAGGCACAATGTGTGCGTTTATGTGTATAAAATAATTCTTAAATCGAAATATGCTTATTCTTTGCAAACCATACTTCTTTTACGGAAAATTCTTTGCCGTTAAGATAATTAAGAATACCTGCGTCGGTGTCAAATGAAAATTTAAGTTTATAGCTGTAAAGTGCCTGATACTTAATGTTATCAGGTGCTTTTCTGTTTTTTCCGTATTTAGTATCGCCCACAAGCGGATGACCGATATATGCCATATGCGCTCTTATCTGATGCGTTCTGCCTGTCAGAAGTTCAACTTCCGCAAGACTGTATTTGCCGTTGAAATCAAGAATTTCATATTTTGTTATAATTTCTTTTGAGCCGTCAACCTGTTTACTGAAAACTTTAACTTTATTTTGCGCTTCGTTTTTAATAAGATAATCGTGAAGAATATCGCAATCTTTTTTAGGTTTGCCGTGCAGCAGGCAAAGATAGTATTTTTCAAGTTCTCTTGTTTTGATTTTGGCATTGAGAACCCGCAAACTTTCGGCATTTTTTGCCGCAATTACTATACCGCCCGTGTTTCTGTCAATTCTGTTTGCAAGAGCGGGAGCGAATGCTTTTTCTTCTTTTGGGTTGTATTCGCCCTTATTATAAAGGTAGTGCTGAACTCTTGCCACAAGCGAATCAAAATGGTAACTCTTGTCCTGATGTACGATAATACCGGGCTTTTTGTCAATCAGAATTATGTTCTCATCCTCATATACTATATCAAGTTTGTCGGGCGCTTTTAAAAATTCGTAGTTTTCCTGCTCGCTTTCCTCAAAAAATTCATCTTTTATGTACAGAGTAAGCACATCGCCCTCTTTGAGCATATCTTTTATATCGCACTTTTTGCCGTTTAGTTTAATGTACTTTGTACGGATATATTTATACATAAGCGACTTTGGCATAGTTTTGAATCTTTTTGAAAGGAACTTGTCAAGTCTTTGGTTTGCATCGTTTTTCTTTATATCAATAGTTCTCATTGCTTTCTCCTTAACCTTAATCAATTTAATTTTATATTATTATAAAATTTTTTTCAACCGATTTTTCACACTTTTTAAAAAGCTGTGTAAACTGATACAGGGTGATAAAGTGAATTGCTACTCACACAGGCTAAGGTCGGCTGTATTTTTCGGGCTTGGACTTCTGACTGCAAGTTTACTGCCTTCCGAATGTGTGCTTGTGGTTGCAGCTGCAGCACTTATTGTGGTCAGTCTGACTTGCATACGAAGATAATATGAGAGGAGATTTGCAATGAAAGTTGTACTTATTGAACGACCAAAATTCTTATCGGCAATTTTACGGAAGATTTACGGAATTAAAAAGGTAATAAATCCGCAATAAAACTTTCTTATATGTAAAATAAAATGAAATTTTATTGGTAATCATTAATAACATAATTAAACAAAAGATGTGCATATCAACAAAAAGATATGCACATCTTAATTTATTATTGAGTTCTTTTGGAAAAAATATTATAATAGGACTGAAATTTTATTATGGAGGTTTTGAATTAACACATGAAACTAATCAAGAAAAGCGTAAGTATCCTTCTTTCTTCAATGATGCTTGTTGGTTGTACAGTTACTGCGCTTACAGCTAATGCCTCAACAGGCGGTCAGCTTTGCAGTAAGTATGCCACAAACGCTCTCGCTCGTTCTGATAATCAAATATGCCTTTTGGTCAGCTTTGCAGTAAGTATGCCACAAACCCTAACGGCAAGGTAGGTATTCAGAAGATTATCACTATTGACGGTAATGTTACTGTAGACGACGTAACATTACTCCAGCTTTACGTTGCCGGTGACAAGTCACTTGACGCTAATGCTCAACTCAAAGCTGATGTAAACAGAGATGGCATTATTGAAATTATCGATTGTACAGAAATTCAGCTTTATGTTGCGGGTAATATTCCAAACCTCGGTTGATACCTGATATAATTTAACAGCTTTTACAGCATCGGATTGATTAATTTCAGTCCGATGCTTTTTATTGTAATATTTTCATTACCTTTCTAATATATTTTGAGTATAAATATAAAAGGAGAGATAAAATATGGAGTTTAATCAGGATAACCGATCGTTTTGCACAACTGTTGCGGTGCTTGACACGGTTGCCGAACAGCTTGCTGATGTCGATTTAACTTTACCCGATTATTGTCCGGATATCGAAAAAATTTTGAAATGTACTCTTATCCCTAAAATTCAGACAAGAACCTTATCGGGCGGACAACTGCAAATTGACGGTAACTGTGTTGTTAATGTGCTGTATGTTGACAGTATCAAAAAAAGTATTCGTTGCTGTGAGCAGTCGGTTAATTTTTCTCAAAGCTTTTCTGTTAAAGAAGCGCCTGATAATCCTGTTATATTAACAAGAACAAAGCCCGAGTACATAAACTGTAGGGCATTAAGCCCTCGCAGACTTGTAATGCACGGTGCATTTTCGTTATATGCAAAGGTGCTTTCCTCGGCAAAAACAAGTATCTACTCACCGCCTGTCGAAAATTGTCTTGAAGCACAGCTGATGAATATAAAATGTGCAAGCCTGACTTCTCTTTGCCAAGAACAGTTCAGCGTGGTAGAAGAAGTTTCTGTGGGAGATAAGCCTGTAATTGAATCAATCTTGAGTACCGATATAAGTGTGAATATTACCGATACCAAAGCTGTTACAGGTAAACTTATGGCGAACGGCGAAATCAACTTAAAACTATTATATATAACTGATGTTGAGAGTGGCGAAACAGGAAAACTTGATTACTTATTGCCCTTTAATCAAATTATAGATTGCGAGGGTATCGACGAATATACAATTAACTGTGTTTCCTGCGATATTATGTCTTATGACATCAGACTTAAGAATGATGTTATGTCAGATAAACCTCTTTTACTGCTTGATTTAAAACTTTGTCTTACAGAAGAAGGCTATGTAATAGCTGACGAAAATGTAGTTACAGACGCATATTCTGTTAAATGTGCAACTCAACCCGCTTTTACACAATTGAATATAGTGAGTGATCTTGCAAAACTTAATGATTCTCATATTGAAAAATCTTCGGTTGCTGTCGATAACGGAAAAATCAGCAAAGTAATAAACATATCATCAAACCAAATTACTGCTGATTATTCTTGCGACGATAAGGGTATAACTGTTTCGGGTAAGGTAAATATTTGTATTCTTGCCGAAAACGAAGATAAAATACCTGTGTTTATTGAACGCAATATAGACTATTCTCATCTTATGACATCAAGCAGTGAGTATAACTGTGCATTGTATGTTGAACCCCGTGTAGCAAGTATAAGCTATCGACTTGCCGATGACAGCACAGTTGAAATCAGGTGTGAAATTAAATTTGCCGTTTCGGCTGCCGCAAAAGAAAATATAAGGGCGGTTTCCGATGTAGAGATATTTGAAGATAAACCTGTAAAGCCCGAAGAGTGTGCTCTGACTTTGTACTTTGCGCAAGCGGGGGAGAGTCTGTGGAGTATTGCCAAATCGCATAATACGGCACTTGATAAACTGATTGAAGAAAATTCGGCAGCGGCACAAAATGAGGATATTTCTCGAATGCTGCTTATTCCGAGAGTTTAGGAGGTACAAAAATGGAAGAAAGAAATGTGTATCGTGACATTTCACGCCGAACAGACGGAGATGTATATATCGGTGTTGTAGGTCCTGTGCGAACAGGTAAGTCAACTTTTATAAAAAAATTTATGGACTCTCTGGTATTGCCGAATATAACGGATGAGGCGGTATATCGCAGAACTCTCGATGAACTTCCGCAGTCGGCATCGGGAAAAACCATAATGACAACCGAACCTAAATTCATACCGGAAGAATCAGTTGAAGTTGATCTGGGAAACAACACTTCTTTCAGGGTAAGAATGATTGATTGCGTAGGTTATATAGTTGACAGTGCAATCGGCTACAGTGAAGACGAACAGCCGAGAATGGTTAAAACGCCTTGGTTCGATAAGGAAATTCCTTTTGATGACGCTGCCGAAATCGGCACAAAAAAGGTTATTACAGATCATTCGACAATCGGCTTGGTAATAACAACTGACGGTACAATCAGTGATATTGACAGGGAAGACTACATTGAGAGCGAACAGCGGGTTATTAACGAACTGAAAGAGATTAACAAACCTTTTATTGTTTTGCTCAACTCAACCGAACCCGAAAGCGAAAGAGCAAAAAATCTCGCTGCTCAAATGGCGTCAATTTACAATGTGCCTGTAATTCCCGTAAGCTGTATGGAACTTGACGAATTTGAAATTAAGCGCATTCTTGCCCAGCTTTTGTTTGAGTTTCACATAAAAGAAATCAAAGTAGATATTCCTAAATGGCTCGTAATGCTTGATAAAGATCACTGGCTCAAAACCAATATCTTTGACGCAATCAAAAAGAGTGCGGGAAAAATCGAAAAAATCCGTCAGGTTCAGGATATAATGCAGGAACTTGACAACTGCGAATATATTAATTCTACCGAAATAAAAAGTCTTGATTTGGGCAGAGGCTTTGCGACTATCGGAATTAATATTGACAGTAAATTGTTTTATAAGGTGCTTTCCGAAGAATCGGGTATTGACATTACCGACGAATGTGAGCTGTTCAGTTGCGTAAAAGAGCTTTCCAAAAAGCAGAAAGACTTTGATAAACTTGCGCAGGCTTATGAACAGGTGCAGGAAAACGGTTACGGAATTGTTATGCCGACTATTGAAGAGTTATCGCTTGAAGAGCCTGAAATTATTAAACAGAGCGGAAAGTACGGTATAAGGCTCAAAGCAAGCGCACCGAGTATTCATATGATGAAGATTTATACAAAGACAGAGGTAACTCCGATTGTAGGCTCGGAACAGCAGTCCGAGGAGCTTGTATCTTATCTTTTGAAAGAATTTGAGGAAAATCCGGAAAAAATTTGGGAAAGCAATATCTTCGGCAAATCCGTGCATGAACTTGTCAACGAGGGACTGCACAATAAATTGTACAGAATGCCGTCCGACGCAAGAGCAAAAATAGGTGAAACCATTGAAAAAATTATAAATGACGGTTGCAACGGTCTTATATGTATAATTCTGTAATTGAAATATAATGCTTTAAAATTAAACAAATTATATTTTAAAATATTTAATATGATTAGGTAAACCGCCAAAAATTATTCCCCCCCGTATTTATTATTGAAAATTTTACAGGAATAAAGTATAATAATCCTGTATGAAAATAATAAATATGGGGGTTATTTTATGAATCTTTCCGATGTAGCTTTAGCAGCTCAGACAGCCCAGAAAGAAAGTCTTACGCTTGCTGAAAAAGGCATAACATCCGCAAAGGTTGTTCTCACAGGCTTTGTTGTTGTATTTGCCATGCTTATTCTGTTGATTTTTATTATTAAAATCTACAGTGCTATTGTTCAGAAGGCTCAAAGTGCCGGCAGCAACAGCAAAAAAGGCAAGAAAAATAAAGATGAAAAACCTGCTGAAAAGCCGGCTGCGGCGCCTGCTCCTGTTGTTACCGCAAGCGCAGCAACAGACGGAATTTCAGACGAAGTTGTAGCTGTTATTTCAGCTGCCGCGGCAACAATGTACGGTTCATCTGAAAAAGCACGAATCAAGAGTATTAAAAAGTCATCTGACGGTGGTCGTTCTGCTTGGGCAAAAGCCGGTGTACTTGATAATACCCGCCCATTTTAAGGCATATTTTAAGGGAAAGGATGTTATCTAATGGAAATTTTACAAGGCTTTGTAGATGCCGTTGTAGGTATCTTTAACAGTTCAGGCCTTACAACTCTTAACTGGCAGAACTATGTTATGATTGGTGTTTCAATCGTTTTGCTTTATCTTGCTATCAAAAAGCAATATGAGCCGCTCTTGCTTCTTCCTATCGCTTTTGGTATGCTTCTTGTAAACCTTTATCCGAGCATTATGGCTCCTCAGTCAACTGAACTTCTTACCGAGGCTCAGTGTGCGGCACGAGATATTGCAACATCGGGTCACGCCACACAGGTTATTGACGGCGTAACTTATTATGAAAACCCAACATACGGCGGATTGCTTTATTATTTATATCAGGGCGTTAAGCTTGGTATTTACCCACCGCTTATCTTCCTTGGTATTGGTTGTATGACAGACTTTGGTCCGCTTATTTCAAACCCAAAGAGCCTTATCCTCGGTGCTGCCGCTCAGATTGGTATTTTCGTAACATTTACAGGTGCTATCTTCCTCGGCTTTACAGCTAAAGAGGCTGGCGCTATCGGTATTATCGGTGGTGCAGACGGTCCTACCGCTATTTTCGTTACAACAAAGCTCGCACCTCACCTTTTAGGTTCAATTGCGATTGCCGCATATTCATATATGGCGCTCGTTCCTATTATTCAGCCGCCTATTATGAAAGCTCTTACAACAAAGAAAGAGCGTTCTGTAGTTATGGAACAGCTTCGTCCTGTATCTAAACTTGAGAAGATTATGTTCCCTGTAATTGTTGTAATTATCATTGCAATCTTCCTTCCTGACGCTGCTCCGCTTGTTGGTATGCTTATGCTTGGTAACCTCTTTAAGGAATCAGGCGTTGTTGAAAGAATTAACAAGACAGCTCAGAATGAACTTATGAACATTATTACAATCTTCCTTGGTACTACTGTCGGTGCAACTGCATCGGGACAGACATTCCTTACATTCGCTACAATCAAGATTATCGTTCTTGGTCTTATCGCATTCTGTATGGGTACTGCATTCGGTGTACTCTTTGGTAAGATTATGTATGTTGCAACAGGTGGCAAGGTAAACCCACTTATCGGTTCAGCAGGTGTATCTGCCGTTCCAATGGCTGCTCGTGTATCACAGAAGGTTGGTCAGCAGGAAAATCCAGGTAACTTCCTCCTTATGCACGCTATGGGTCCTAATGTTGCCGGTGTTATCGGTTCAGCAGTTGCAGCAGGTGTATTGCTCAATGTTGTTGGCTAAAAACAAATATATATAATTTCAATAAAGGAAGTCGTTATGGCTTCCTTTAATTTTATTGTTAATAATTCATTATTAGAATTAATTAGTGCATTTAATGAATTATAATATATATTATTGTATTTTTTATTGTATTTTTATGCTGATTTTGGGAGGACGAGTAATGCCAACTAATATAACAATTCAGAGAATTTTAGTCATTGTCTTACAGAGAATAAAATTTATTATTCTTTTGACACTTGTATGTATGCTTTCGTTTTTTCTTTATTCTAAGTTTTTTATAACTCCTATGTACAGTACATCTGCTATGCTTTATGTGCAGAACTATAATGCTAAAAGCCAGAGCAATCAGGAAAACGGAAAAATCTTTAGCTCCGATATTTCAGGTTCCGCTTCTCTTGCCGAGGCATACATAGTTTTTCTTAATAATTCGGACAGCATTACTTCGCTTTTTAACGACTGCGATGTTTCAATAACAAACGATTCTTTCTTTATTACGGTTACGGTTTCGGGTTCAGACCCGCAAACTTGTGCGAATGTAGCAAATCAGATTTGCGAGACTGCAGGCGATGTTTTTGCCGATCGCTTTGCATACGGACAGATTGGTATTGTAAGATCTGCGAAACTTCCCAGTGCACCGTATGAACCAAACAATCTAAAAAACGCATTGATTGGTTTAGTAATCGGTCTTGTTGCTTCTGTGCTTATTTCAATTTTACTTGAACTTATTGACCTTACTGTTAAGCCTGATGACGATTTACAGGAAATGTACGATATTCCTATATTTGCGGAAATACCTGATTTTGGTAATTAAGGGGGGATAGCGTATGAAGTTAAGATTACCTTTTAAAAAGGATTTAAGTAAAAAAAGCAAGTCACAAGTAACTGTCAACAATAAAAATAAATTTGCAATTGTTGAGTCTTACAAAATTGCAAGAACCAATATTATGTTTTCTCTTTCTGCGTCTGAAAAGAAAGCCTTTGCGGTAACAAGTTATTCAAAGGGCGAGGGTAAAAGTACAGTTGCGTCTAACCTTGCAATTTCTTTTTCAAAAATGGAAAGTAAAGTATTGCTTGTTGACTGTGACCTTCGCCGACCTAATGTTCATAATATTTTTAAAATTGATAATACCAAAGGTCTTGCGGATGTAATCGGTAAGATGATTAATTTCGATCAGGCGGTTCAGAAAAATGTTCTTCCCGGACTTGATATTCTCGTTTCGGGTACTATTCCGCCAAACCCGTCGGAACTTATGTGTTCCTCAACATTTATTTCTTTGGTTGAGCAGTTAAAGGAAGAGTATGATTATATCATATTCGATACTCCGCCTATCGGAGTGGTTGCCGATGCACTTCTTCTAAAAGAATTAATTGCAGGCTTTATTGTTGTAGTAAGAGAAAGAGCCACAACTCATGGCGATTTACGAAATCTTACGGAAAGCATTAAGCTTGCCGATTCAAGAGTCCTTGGTATAGTCAAGGTAGGCTGTTCGCAGAACGAGAGAAGAAAAGGCAAGTATTACTACAAATACTATTACAATTATTATTAATTATTTTACAGCTTACGAAAACATATCAATTGTTTTTCGTAAGCTGTTGTTTTATGGTATAAAATTATGATTTTTAAAATAAAATGCAAGATTTTTAAAAAACACTTGCATTTTTCTTCCTTTTGGATTACAATATAACAGTAATATTTTGTATTTTTTGCAATTTGAATTTAAGGAGAAAGCAAAATGAATTATGTGAATTGTAACAAAGAAGACCTCGAAAAAGAATATGCGGCACTTGTTGCTGAATATGAAGAGGTAAAAGGTAAGGGTTTAAAACTTAATATGGCAAGAGGTAAGCCGGGTGAAGATCAGCTTAACCTTTCAAGACCGTTGCTTGATGTAATCAACAGCAGCACTGACTGTATTACAGCACACGGTGCAGATTGCCGTAACTACGGTGAGCTTGCAGGCATTGACGAGTGCAAAAACTTTTTTGCGGAGATTTTTGATGTAGATCCGTCAGATGTAATGGTTGGCGGTAACTCAAGCCTTAATATGATGTTTGATACAATTGCAGGTTTTATGACAAAGCCTGTTGTTGAGGGCTGCAAGCCTTGGTATGAGGTAAAGAACAGAAAATTCCTTTGCCCGGCACCGGGTTATGACCGTCACTTTGCTATTACCGAATATTTTGATTTTGATCTGATTCCTGTTCCGATGACAGAGAATGGCCCTGATATGGATGTTGTTGAAAAACTTGTTGAGAATGACGATTCAATCAAGGGTATTTGGTGTGTTCCTAAGTATTCAAATCCGCTCGGCATTACTTTCAGCGATGAAACAGTTAAGCGTTTTGCCGCTTTAAAGCCTGCCGCAAAGGATTTCAGAATTATGTGGGATAACGCTTACTGTGTTCACGATGTAACAGATACTCCCGATGAACTTTTGAGTCTTATGGCTGAATGCAGAAAAACAGGTAATGTTGATCTTCCTATCATGTTTACATCAACATCAAAGATTACTTTCCCAGGTTCAGGTGTAGCTGCAATGGCTGCTTCCGATAACAATATGAAAGTAATTAAGAACAGATACCAGTATCAGGTTATCAGTTATGATAAGATGAATATGCTCCGTCACGCTCGTTTCTTTGGTGACCTTAACGGTGTTAAAGAGCATATGAAACTGCATAAAGCTGTTCTTAAGCCAAAATTTGAAATTGTTTTAAATGCTCTTGAGTCACAGCTTAAGGAAACAGGTACAGCTGATTGGACAAATCCAAACGGCGGTTATTTTGTAAGTGTAGATGTACTTGAGGGTACAGCAAAAGAGGTTGTTCGTCTTTGTAAAGAAGCAGGCGTTGTACTTACAGGTGCAGGCGCTACTTATCCTTACGGCAAGGACCCTAAGGACAGCAACATCAGAATTGCCCCTTCGTTCCCGCCAAACGATGAACTTAAGGAAGCAATGGATGTATTCTGCATTTGCGCTAAGCTTGCAGCTTGTGCAAAAATTCTTAATAAATAAGCAATATATTAAACATTAATTTGCTTATTTATCTAAATGCAATGTAAAATTTCCAACTAAAAAGAATTTTTTTATCAAAAATTCCCTTATCCGTTGACTTTTTATCAAAAAAATTATATAATAACTCTGTTATGTCTGTATGTGTGTCTTTCGTAACAGAGTTATTTTTATGAAAGCAACTACAGTCAATTAAAAAATGGAGGTTCCTAAGGCATGAAAAGAATACCAAAGCCTGTATTCTTCATTGTAGCCTTGCTGGTGCTTGCTTTTACATTTACAGCAGTTTTCGGAGTATCCTACTATACAGGTGACAACAAAAACACTGTCGTTAAAGGCATTAGCGATATACGATGGGGAATAGACATCAGAGGCGGTGTTGAAGCAACATTTAAGCCTGCCGGCGATGTTGACGCTACTGATGAGCAGTTAGAATCTGCTAAAGCAATCATTGAGCTTCGTATGGTATCTGACGGTATTACCGACTATGAACTTTACGCTGACTCTTCAAACGACAGAATTATTGTTCGTTTCCCGTGGAAATCTGACGAAAAAGATTTCGACCCTGCAACTGCTATTGAAGAAATATCATCAACAGCAGAGCTTACTTTCAGACCGGGTAAAAGCTATGAAACTACCGAAGTAGGTTCGGACGGCAACCCTGTTTACAAAACTCCTAAAGACGATACAACTGAAGTTCTTATGAACGGCTCTTACATAAAGTCGGCGCAGGCAGTTGTAAATCAGGAAGATAACTCATACGCTGTAAGCATTGAGTTTAACGATGAAGGTAAACAGCTTTTTGGCGATATTACAACTAAGTATCTTAAAAAGACAATCTCAATTTGGATGGATGATGTTATGATTTCCGCACCTACTGTAAATGCGGCAATCACAGACGGCAAAGCACAGATTACAGGTGACTTTGACGCTGAATCTGCAACTGCTCTTGCAAACAAGATTAACGCAGGTGCTCTTCCGTTTAAACTTGAAACTGTAAGTTCAAGCAACATCAGCCCGACACTCGGTGAGAATTCACTTACAGCTATGGCTTATGCAGGTGTTATTGCATTTGCGGTTATTGCTGTTATTATGATTGTAATGTACAGACTTACAGGTGTTATCGCAGTTATTTCTCTTGCAGGTCAGATGGGCCTTGCAATTGCGGCTGTATCAGGTTACTTTACAACTATTTCGTCATTCACAATGACACTTCCTGGTATTGCAGGTCTTATTCTTTCAATCGGTATGGGCGTTGACTGTAACGTAATTACAGCAGAGCGTATTAAGGAAGAATTAAAGCAGGGCAGAACTCTTGACGGTGCTCTCGAGCGTGGTACAAAGAATTCACTTTCTGCTATTATCGACGGTAATATGACAGTTATTATTGTATCTGTTATTCTTATGCTTGTATTCGGTCCTTCAAATATTCTCTCAATCATCTTTGGTGAATCAACAACTGGTACAATCTACTCATTCGGTTACACACTCCTTGTTGGTGTAATTGCTAACTTTATTATGGGCGTATTCCTTACCCGTGTAATGCTCAGAAGTATTTCAGGCTTTAAGGTATTCCGCAAAAAAGGCTTGTACGGAGGTGTTAAGAATGGCTAATGAAAGCACAAAATCCGCTAAGGTTAATGGTCAGCTTTCTGTTGAAGAAGTAAGTGAAAAATTCAACGGCGGCAGAAAGATTATTGACTTTACAGGTCACTGCAAAATTTTCTTTGGCATTTCCATTGCAATTATTGTAATCGGTATCATTTGTAACTTCATTTTCGGTACTACACTTGACATACAGTTTTCGGGCGGTGCGTCAGTAAAATACAGTTATTCCACAGATATTTCCGAATCCGAACTTACTGATTTTATTCAGTCACATACAGAGGCAAGAATTACTACTTCTTATTCAACAGATATGGTTGGTAATTCCGGTCATAATGTTGCTGTTCAGTTCTCCGGAAACAAGGCTATTGATACTAACATTCAGTCGACACTTCTTGAAGATCTCAATAAACAGTATCCTGATGCAGGCTTTAAAATTCTTGAGTCGGGTTCTATTGACGCTTCAATGGGCTTTAACTTCCTCTTAAAGTGTCTTACAGCTGTTGCAATCGCAAGTATACTTATGGTTATTTATGTAACACTCAGATTTAAGAAAATCGGCGGTCTTTCAGCCGGTGTTACAGCTCTTATAGCACTTTTCCACGATGTTGTTATGATTTACTTTATGTATGTAATCTTCCGTATGCCGATTGATTCCAACTTCATTGCCGTAGTTCTTATGATTCTCGGTTACTCACTTAACGATACAATCGTTATTTACGACCGTGTTCGTGAAGAACGAAAAGCACTTGGCAGAAAAACGGATGCAGGTATGGTATTTAATCTCAGTGCTACAAAGTCGCTTAAGAGAACAATTATTACTTCTGTAACAACTCTTTCAGCAATCTTGATTGTATATATTGTTGCCTTAGTATATAATATCTCTTCGGTACAGGCTTTCGCACTTCCGATGATTATCGGTATCATTTCAGGTTGTTATTCTTCTATCTGTATTGCAGGTCCTCTTTGGGTACTCTGGCAGAGAAAGAAAAAGAACAGCAAAAAGAAATAATGCGTTTGCTTTAAATTTTATTTAATAATTATGGGCTGCGATATGAATAAATTTCGCAGCCCTGAATTTATATGTAAATGTATAATTTTTTATCAGCTTTGGTAAAACTATTTTGGGGTAATTTTTATATCTTAGGAGTGTTTTATGAAAAAAATCTTTTCACTATTATTGGTATCTGTATTGATGTTATCTTCTTTACTTAGCGGCTGTTCGAGTAGCGAACCGAGCAGCAAATCTTCCGATAAAATCAGCATAGTAACCTCGATTTTCCCTTATTATGATTTTGCAAGGAATATTGCAGGGGATAAGGCAGATGTAAAGTTATTGCTTTCACCCGGTAACGAACCGCATCATTACGAACCGTCACCGTCCGACATTGTTGCCATAGAAGAATGTGATATATTTATCTATAACGGCGGTGAAAGTGACGAGTGGGTTGAAAATGTGCTCGACTCGCTTGAAAATAAAAATATTACTGTTTTGAAGATGACCGATTATGTGTCACTTCTTAATGAAAAAAATCCTGACCATACTGACGGTGATGAGGCAGATGAACATATATGGACTTCTGTCAGAAATGCCGAGCAGCTTGTAAAGAAAATATCGGATGTTGTTACGGAAAAGGATAATAAAAATAAATCTGAATATGAAAACAATACAAATCAGTATCTTTTAAGTCTTGACGAACTTGACAAAGAATTTACCGATGTTGTTAATAATAAAAAGCGTGACACTGTTGTATTCGGCGACAGATTTCCGTTTTTGTATTTTATGACCGATTACGGACTTAACTACGAATGTGCGTTTCCGGGCTGCAGCAGTGAAACCGAACCGAGTCTTGAAGTAGTGACAAGACTTATTGATTATGTAAGAGATAATAATATACCTGTTGTGTTTCACCTTGAAATGTCAAACGGCAAAATTGCACAGCTGATCGGTGATGATACCGGAGCTGAAATTTTGCAGTTTTCGTCGTGCCATAATATTACAAAAGATGAATTTAATAACGGAGAAGATTATATTTCTGTTATGAAACAAAATTGCAGTGCATTAAAGGAGGCTTTATCTTAATGTCATTAATTGATTTTAATAAGGTAACTATTGGCTATGACGGCAAAAGTGTAATTTCGGATCTTAGTTTTCAGATAAAGCCGAATGAATATGTTTGCATAGTTGGCGAAAACGGTTCAGGTAAGACAACACTTATGAAATGCTTACTTGGACTTATTCCGCCTTTATCGGGTAAGATTACATTCGGTGACGGATTAACTCAAAATGAAATCGGTTATCTTCCGCAAAAGACTGTTTTGCAAAAGGATTTTCCTGCTTCGGTTGAAGAAGTTGTGTTATCCGGCTGTCTGAATAAAAAACATACCTTGTTTTATTCAAAAGAACAGAAAAAAACCGCTGAAAAAAATATGAAACTTACAGGAATTACCGATATTCGTAAAAACTGTTTTCGTGAACTTTCTGGTGGTCAGCAACAAAGGGCATTGCTTGCAAGAGCATTGTGTGCAACAACAAAACTTTTGATTCTTGATGAACCTGTTACGGGACTTGACCCTGTTGCAAGTGCGGATATGTACAACCTTGTAAAGAATCTGTATAAAGAGGGAATAACGGTAATTATGGTATCACACGATATTACCGCCGCAGTAAACAACGCAACAAAAATTCTTCATCTTTCAAAAGACAATTACTTTTTCGGCAGTACGCATCAGTATCTTCATTCCGATGTAGGCAAGAAGTTTTTGATTACCGATTGCCCATGCGATGACTGCCAACATCACCATATTCATAATTTAGCGTAAAGGAGGCGGTAAGATGTTTGAAACTATTGCTGAAATGTTTTCGTACGGTTTTATTGTAAGAGCTTTTATTGTCGGTACTCTTGTTTCGCTTTGCGCCGCCTTGCTCGGTGTAACCCTTGTGCTGAAACGCTACTCCATGATAGGTGACGGACTTTCGCATGTTGGTTTTGGTGCGTTAGCTATTGCCGCATCGCTCAATCTTGCACCACTTCAGGTGGCAGTACCTGTTATTATTATTGCCGCATTCCTGCTTTTAAGACTTTCCGAAAAAAGCAAAATCCGTGGAGATGCGGCTATCGCCATTATTTCAAGTACAGCGCTTGCAATCGGTGTTGTCTGTGTAAGTATTTCGGGAGTAAATACCGACCTTAATTCTTATTTGTTCGGCAGTATTCTTGCCACAACAAACGCTGATGCTGTAATGTGTGCCGTTCTTGCTTTGATAGTAATTGTGATTTTCGTGCTGTTTTACAATAAGATTTTTGCGGTTACATTCGATGAAACATTTTCAAAGGCTACAGGACTTAAAACAGGTGTTTATAATACTGTAATTGCCTTGCTCACAGCACTTACAATCGTAATCGGTATGAGAATTATGGGTACACTTTTAATTTCGGCTCTTATCATTTTCCCTGCACTTTCTTCAATGAGAGTGTGCAAAAAATTTAAAGCGGTAATTATTTGTTCGGGTGTACTTTCGCTTATTTGTTTCTTCGTTGGAATGTATGCATCTTACACAATGGATACTCCGACGGGAGCAAGCGTAGTAATTGTAAATGCCTTTGTATTTGTAATTTTCTGGCTTATTGAAGTTATTAATACAAGAGTAAGAAAACACAATTAATTATAAAATATTTTCAATTTTAACAAGCTCACTGTCCTTTACGGAGGTGAGCTGTTTTTTTATGCCCGCACTTTCGGCAAGGTAATTGTCGTTGCTCTGTGTAGCGACATATGACCGCATTGCAGATAGGTTTACACTGATTTCATCAACATAATCGTGAATAAGAAGAATATCAAAAATGCTTAGATTCTTTTGCCATTTTGATTCTGCAGCTGCAAGCACATCTTTTGCACCGTCATAATTCTCACTTTTAACAAGGTTGTCGGCAGATACAATTTCTTCGTTAAGTTCGTCAATTCTATTTGTTACATAGAACATTTCAAAAATGCCTGTTGCTATTGATAAAATAAAAAAAGCCAATGATATATATATTCTTTTCATATTAATTTTCCTTTGTAATTATTTTATAATTTCCTGCTCCGTCAAGCGTCATAATAAATATATCGTCTATGGCGACTTTTTCTTTGTAAAGAATTTTATCTACGGTTTCTTTTCTGTTTTTGCAAAGTCTGAGTGAATTTTGTAAAAGCTGTCCGTCGCTGATTACCACGGTTTCAAGTTTTGTGTCGGGAACTTTAATATCGAGGTTTTCAAGTGTTACCGTGCGCTTTTCGGGCTTTTGCAAAACGCTTATTTTTCCGTTGGTTTCTACGATACAATATTGTACCTCGTCGAGCGAAAAAATATCCTGTTGTCTTAGCTGAATACATAAATCTTCGGTTGACATTCTAAGCCGTTTCATTTCGTTTTGCATCAGTTTTCCGTCCTCTATTACGGTTATGGGCGAACCGCAGATAAGACCTCGGAATTTTCTGTTTTTCAGCATTATTATACTTGCTATTATTTCACAGGCAATAAGAACGAGTACGGGAATTATGCCCGAAAGCAACGGTTGTGAAGTATTTGACATAGGAATTGCCGCAATATCGGATACAATCAGAGTTACTACAAGTTCGCTCGGCTGCATATCGCTTATTTGCCTTTTGCCCATAAGCCGAATTGCAAGAATAACAAATGCATACAAAAGCAGAGTTCTTATAATTGAAATAATCATTTTATCACCATTACTAATGTTTGCAATAAATGTAATTATATACAAATTTCGGAATAATTGAGATAACTTTGTAAAGCCTAATATTGGTGATAGAATGTATAATTCATTAAAAGAAAATTTATCTTCCCTTAAATCGGCTTTCGCAAATTCCGCCGATTTTACGGTGAGAGATATGATTTTAAATTCAAATAAAAAAACAGCCGCCGCCGTTATCACGATTGAGGGAATGTGCAGTAAAGAGGTGATTGCACTTTCTATAATTAATCCGATTTTTGATTTTGATTTTAAAAATGCAGACGGTACACAAATTCTTGATGAAATTCGACTTTCGGTTCTCTCTGCAAGTGAAATTGTGGAATTTGAGAGCTTTGATGAGGCAATAATGTTTTTAACTTCAGGTTTTGCTGTAATTGCTGTTGACGGATGCAGTAAAATGCTTGCAATCGGTGTGCAGGGCTTTTCTTTCAGAGGAGTTACCGAACCCGAGAGCGAAGTGGTACAGCGTGGTTCAAAGGAAGGCTTTACCGAACCTTTGAGAATTAATATGACGCTTATCAGACGAAGAATAAAAAGTCCTGACCTTGTATTTGAAACCGCAACAGTCGGTACAACTTCAAAAACTCAACTCTGTATTTGCTATCTGCAAAATTCGGTGTCTAAAATTATCCTTGATAAAATAAGAAAAAGACTGCAGTCAAGTGACCTTGAAATGGTGCTTGCATCGGGTTATTTATCTGAATATCTTGAGGATAAGGGGACAAAGTCTATATTTTCGGGAGTGGGAATTTCAGAGCGCCCCGATACCGTATGCGGCAAGCTGATGGAGGGCAGGGTTGCGATTTTGGTTGACGGTACTCCGACCGCAATTATTATTCCGCATATTTTTGTGGAGGAATTTCAGAGTGTGGACGATTATTCAAACCGCCCGTATTATGCAACCTTTATCAGAATATTAAAGTATATTTCATTTTTCACGGCAATATTTGTACCGGGTATTTATACTGCATTTGCTCAATTTCATCCCGAGTATTTTCCGAAAGGCTTGCTTTTAAAAGCGTCAACGGCACTTGCGGATACTCCTTTGCCTGTTGCGCTTGAAGTGCTGATAATTATGTTTGTTTATGAAATTATGAGAGAGGCGGGATTGCGGATCCCAAAACCGCTCGGTCACGCCGTCAGCATTGTGGGTGCGCTTGTAATTGGTGAAAGTGCGGTAAATGCAGGGTTTATTGCCTCATCTACCCTTATGATAGTTGCAGTTGCGGCAATCAGCAGTTATGTTACTTCGTCGCTTTATGCACCTATTACAGTGCTTAGATTTGCTTTTGTTGCAGTCGGAGGGATTTTCGGAATGTGGGGGATTGTTCTTATAAGTTGCTTTGTGCTTGCAAATATATGTGCAAAAACTTCTGTCGGTGTTCCGTATATGTCTTCGCTTGCTCCTTTTTCTGTAAGAAGAATGAGAGATGTTTTTGTGCGTGCGGATTGGAAAAGATTATCCCGACATACAATAAGAGTTCAAAAGTTTGCTCAAACAAAGGAGAGTGACTCTGATGAAGGGTAAGATAACCCAGGTATATGCAGGGCTGTTTGCCGTTTTTGTTTTTCTATTTTTGGGGGTAAAATATAATTATCTCGGCACACTTCCTTTGTGGGCGGTTGTTCTTGAAATTTTATTTATGGCGGTTGTACTCGCAGTGCTTATGCTTCCGTCTTACATTCTCCATAAGTCAACAGGCTGTGATGTGTTTAATGTGTTTTTAAATAAAAGCTCATTGACAAAAATTATATTTTCTTCTCTTTATTGTATATTGTTTGTATTTGCAAGCGTGCGATTTCTTTCACTGTATGTTGATATTCTTATTACTGCGCTGAACTCGAATGCAAACAGGTTTGTACTTGCTGTCGGAATACTTTTTGTATGCGCATACAGTGCGTACAAAGGTGTGTTTACCGCATCAAGATGTGCTCTTATCAGTTCGGTTGTTACGGCAATTTTTATAATAATATTTCTGCTTGGCAATATTTCTGATGTGGAATTAAGCAATCTTTATCGCAGTAACAGTACAGATGATTTTTTTGCCGCACTTTTTTCTTTGCTGCCTGTTTGTGTGTTGCCTGTAATTTTTTCTGTAATATCGGGAAGTTTCAGTCAAAGTAAATCCGCTTTTGTATGGTTTCTTGTAATTGCCTTTGTAAGCAGTGCTGTGCTTGTATTTTTTATGAATACAGTTCTTGCTGATTATGCAGACGACAGGGAGTTTCCGTATTTCATACTTGCCCAAAATGCCTCCTTCGGACAAATGACGAGTTTTGATTTTCTTTATATGATTTGTATTTCTTTTTGCTCTTTTATAATTGTTTCACTGCTTTTATGCTGTATAAATGAGAGTACAGGTGTAAAGAGAAGAGGAAAAAATACCTTTATATTTACATCGTTGATTTTTGTAATGTATATATGTACCGAGGTTTTTCCGAAAGCAAAGGAGCTTGTGCAGAATGATATTATTTTTGCAGTTATGTGTGCCATATACGCAGTTGTATTACCGATTTATGCTTTGTTCAGATTGAAAGGAGGCAAACAGGGTGATTAAAAAAGTTTTGGCATTAATGCTTGTTTTAAGCAGTGTATTTTTGTGCGGTTGCGACAACAGTAAAAGGATAGATAAAGCTGTTATTATTGAGTGCGTTATAGTTGATAAAAGCGATTACAAATTTATTTATATTTCTGATGAAGAAAAAAGCGAAACTGTCAAAATCGAAGAAGAAAGCCTTGAAAAAGCGCTCAAGACTTTAAAAACCGAGCATAAACCCGAAATTGTACTTTCTAAGCTTGAGCTTATAGCATTTGCGGAAAATGTTGACAGCGAAAAATATTACTCTGCATTACAGTATATAAAGAATAATTATGCGGTATCGCCGTCTGTATATACAGCGGTATGCAGTAACGACATTTTAAAATTTCTTGATGAACCGAAAACGCTTGAAAAATGTACTGAACAAATAATGATTTTAGAGAAAAAAGATACCGACATTTCATCAACTCTATTAAAAATGAACAACAACCTTAATAAATCTAAGAAATCATTGCTATATTTACCTCATATTAGTAAAAATAACGGAGTTACAGGCGAAAAAGTTGAAATTATGATAAAAAAATGAAAAATAATTCATAAAAAGACTTTATACTATAAGCGTTTTGTTGTATAATAATTGATGTATAGAATGGAAAGGCTATATACTTTGGGCAAAACTTTTGAATATATTTACCAAAGTAATTTGCGATAATGTAATTAAATTGAGAATAAAATACTTTAATATAACTTTGTAAACATAAGCCTGTGCAATGAGTAAACATAAGTTGCGGACAGCATAGTCAAAAAATTATTTTTAAAGCGGATTTTTAAAAATCTCGGTTCAATATCATTATTACTGATACAAAGCCTTTCACGAGCATATATTTTAATTATTGAACGGCGGTGGATTTATGGCTAGTGATTTTTCGGTTGCATTATCAAAAATGACTGAAGATTTAGATTTGCAAAAGGTTTATATTGCTGAAAATTTTGAAGAAATCAAAGTTTCAACATTTGAAGTAAATCGTCCGGGACTTGAGCTTACAGGATATTTTGACTTTTTCGACAGCAGCCGACTGCTCCTTTTTGGTACAACAGAGTTTTCGTATCTCTCTCGTTTCGGCTCGGAGGCTCAAAAAATGGTTATTGACTCAATATTGAGCTTTGGCCCACCTGCGATTATCATTTCAAGAAATATCGAACCACCTATAGCTATGATGGAAAGTGCAAAAACACATAAGGTGTCAATTTTGCGCTCGGCAGAAACAACATCACAGGTTACAGCGGCACTTTTCCAATATCTTAACAAAGAACTTGCGCCTCGAATTACAAGACACGGTGTTCTTGTGGAAGTTTACGGTGAGGGTTGTCTGCTGCTCGGTGACAGCGGTGTAGGTAAGAGTGAAACCGCTATTGAACTTATTAAGCGTGGACACCGTCTTGTTGCCGATGACGCAGTGGAAATCCGAAAAACCTCCACTCACACGCTTATGGGACAGTCACCTGAAAATATCCGACATTTTATTGAACTTAGAGGTATCGGTATTATTAATGCAAGACAGCTTTTCGGTATGGGTTCGGTAAAGATTACGGAAAAAATAGATATTGTTATCAATCTTGAAATTTGGGACAACACCAAGGTTTACGACAGAATGGGACTTGATAATCAGTATATGGATATTTTGGGCGTTGAAGTGCCGACCTTGACCATACCTGTAAAGCCGGGTAGAAACCTTGCTGTTATTATTGAGGTTGCGGCCATGAACAACCGTCAGAAAAAGCTCGGTTATAATGCCGCACAGGAGCTTTTGAGCGCACTCGGTATGGATTTTGATATGTCGCAGACAGAGAAAGTCATCGTTGACAAATGGGAGTAATAACGGGGTGAGCAAGTGAAATTAGTTGCCGATATGCATACACATTCAATAGCGTCTACACACGCTTATGCCACTATAACGGAAATGGCACAGGAGGCGCACGATCTCGGACTTTTTGCCATTGCAATCACTGACCATGCAAGAACTATGCCGGGAGCACCGGGTCCGTTCTATTTTGAATCCCTTGCCATTTTACCCGCATACATAAAGGGAGTAAGAGTGCTGCACGGAATAGAGGCTAATATATGCGATTACAACGGTAATCTTGATATTGAGCCGCAGTTGCAGGATAATCTTGAATGGGTGGTAGCTTCACTTCACACTTTAACTATTGAGGGCGAGGCAACTGTTGAAAAATGTACACAGGCTTACCTCGGTCTTGCAAAAAATCCTAATGTAAATGTCATTGGTCACAGTGGCAGTGAATACTTTAAATATGACTACGAAAGAGTTATCCCTCAGCTTGCAAAAGAGGGCAAACTTATTGAAATTAACGATTCCGCATTCAGATATAAAAAGAGTTGCGCCTCAAATTGTACGCAGATTGCAAAACTTTGTAAAAAATACAAAGCAAGAATTTGCGTGAATACCGATTCGCACTATCCCCATACCCTTGGCAGAGGCACCGAAACTCTGAAAATGCTTGAAGATATAGATTTTCCGCAGGAGCTTATTGTTAATGCGAACGAAGAAACCCTGAAAGCATACTTTAAGGAGAAAAATATTTATTATTAACTGGAGTAATTCGATGGATAATATTGAAAATATATATAAATTTGCAGACAGTCTTGCTTGTGAAACAAAGCTTAACGAGCCGATGAAAAAACACACAAGTTTTAAAATCGGTGGCAATGCGGCAGTTTACATAAAGGTTGACAGTCTAAGTAAGCTTTGCAAATTTGTAAGAGAATGTAAACTTACAGATACAAAATATTTCTTGCTCGGTAACGGCAGTAATATACTTGTAGACGATAATGGCATGGATTGCGCTGTTATTAAACTTGACGGCGATTTCAAAGAGATAAGAATGATAGACAGCGAAACCGTTTATTGCGGCGCAGGCGCTACACTTGCTGCTCTTTGTAAATTTGCGCTTAACAACAGTCTTTCCGGACTTGAGTTTGCATGGGGAATTCCGGGCTCTGTAGGCGGTGCGGCATTTATGAATGCGGGCGCTTACGGCGGAGAAATGAAAGATGTTGTCGTGTCGGTAAATCATATTACAGATGACGGCGCTATCGGCAGAATTGATAAAGAAAATCTTGAATTCGGCTATCGCACAAGTGCTTACCGTAAAAATAACTGCATAATCACAGGCATTACACTCAAACTTAAGAGCGATAATCCCGATGATATTCGTCACAGAATGGACGATTTTATGAGCAGACGAATTGATAAACAGCCGCTTGAATTTCCGAGTGCGGGCAGTGTTTTCAAGCGACCCGAGGGAAATTACGCAGGTGCTTTGATAGAACAGTGCGGATTTAAAGGTAAGGGTGTCGGCGGTGCCGAAGTATCGGAAAAACACGCAGGCTTTATTATTAATAAAAGCAATGCCACTGCTAAAGATGTAAAAGAGCTTATTTCTCAAATTCAGACAACTGTTAAAAAAGAAACAGGTTATGATCTTGAATGTGAATTGATAATGCTTTGAAAATAATTATTTATGCAATAATTAAGGCGTAATAGAGGAAGTTGATATTATGGAATTTGTAATTATTTCGGGTATGTCGGGTGCAGGCAAAACAAGTGCGCTGCACATTATGGAGGATATAGGATACTACTGCGTTGACAATATCCCCACCTCACTTTTGCAGACATTATACAAACTTTGCAAAGATTCTTCGGACAAAGCAATGAAAAGAGTTGCGGTTGTGGTTGATGTCAGAGGCAACGGTGATTATGAGGTTATGTACGACGACCTTGAAAACTTCAAGAAAAATAACGAGGGCGTAAGTATTCTTTATATTGACGCAAAAGTCGACAGCCTGATTGTGCGCTATAAAGAAACAAGAAGAAGACATCCGCTTACCGAAAGACTTAAGGACGGCTCTGTTGCCGCCGCCGTAAAGGAAGAACAAAGATTGCTTGTTCCCGTAAAAACACTTGCTGATTACAGTATTGATACGACATTTATGTCAATTAAACAGCTTAGAGAACGCATTATTTCGATGTTTCTTGAGAACAGCTCCAACAGTATTATGATTACTTTTATGTCTTTTGGATTTAAGTACGGTATTCCGCTTGAATCTGATTTGATTATAGATGTTCGTTGTTTGCCGAATCCGTTTTATATTGCGGAACTTAAGGAACATACGGGACTTGAAAAATGTATTCAGGACTATGTGCTTGACAGTGAAGAAACACAGGAATTTGTAAAAAGACTTATTGACTGGCTTGACTATTCATTGCCTTTGTATCTTAAAGAAGGCAAAAGCGAGCTTGTAGTCGGCATAGGCTGTACAGGCGGCAAACACCGCAGTGTTACAATTGCGGAATTGCTTGATAACTATTTTATGGAAAAAGGTTACAAGTGCATTGTACAGCACAGAGATGTAAAAAAATAACGAGGTGTAAATAGTGTCGTTTTCCTCCGAAGTTAAAAAGGAGCTTTGCTCTGTTAATGCTGTAGATACCGAACAAAAAAAGGCAGAGCTTTACGGCCTACTTATTTTCTCTAAGGTATTTAAAAAAGATAAAATTGTTCTTACAACCGAAAACAGTGATGTTTCTAAAAAAGTGACGGATTTGCTTGAAGAACTTTATATGCCGATTATCGAAAAAGAAACCACTTTGCGTGTCAGAACCACAGAGCATCACCTTTCTAAAATTTCACTTATAAATGCCGACGACTGTTTAAGAATTTTTGATGATTACGGTCATCACGACAATGATATATCGCTAAGAGTAAACAGAGCCAATATAAGCAGTGACGAACTTGTGGCGGCTTTTTTACGAGGAGCTTTTGAGGGCTGCGGTTCGGTGTCTGACCCAATGAAAAGTTACCACGCCGAGTTTTGTGTGCCGCATAAAAATCTGTCGGTCGATTTGTGTAAAATTCTTTCGGAAATACCCGAATGTGATTTTACGCCGAAAACAGTTGTGCGCAACGGCAGTTATGTTGTCTATTTTAAAGGCAGTGAGCAAATTTGTGATTTGCTTACATACATAGGCGCAACAAATTGTGCTATGGAAATTATGGGTACAAAGGCTGTAAAACAGGTGCGCAATAACATTAACAGGCGCATAAACAGTGAGGTTGCCAATATAACCAAAATTGCGTCTGCTTCGGCAAAGCAGCTTGCGGCGATACAAAAAATCAAAGACAAAAAGGGAATAGAGTCTTTGCCCGACGATTTAAGAGAAATAGCCGTGTTAAGACTTGAAAATCCCGAAATGTCGCTGAGAGATTTGGGACAAAACCTTTCTGTGCCGATAAGCCGCAGCGGCGCAAACCACAGAATGAACAGATTACTTGAATATGCAGAGGACCTTGAATAATGAATAAAAAATTAACTTTTGAACAAGCTGACGCTAAACTTGACGAGATTGTGGCTAAACTTGAAAATTCACAACTTCCGCTCAAAGAAAGTGTTGATTGCTACACAGAGGCTTGCGAATTACTTGCTTTTTGTATGCAGGAACTTTCGGAAAGCAAAGGCAAAATTGAAGATATTAATACAAAGTTAAATAATATTTGTACTACAGACGGTGATGAATAATGACTGATTATATAAAACAAACCGAACAGGCTCTTTATGATTATTTGCCTGACTTAAATTGCAGAGAAAAAGAACTTATTGAGTCTATGAAATACAGCCTTGAGGCAGGCGGAAAAAGAGTAAGACCTAATCTTGTATTCAGTTTTAACGAACTTTGCAATGGCAAGACCGAGGCTGCGGTACCTTTTGCTTGTGCGATTGAGATGATACACACATATTCGCTTATTCACGATGATCTGCCTTGTATGGATAATGACGATATGCGCAGAGGCAAACCGTCAAATCATAAGGTGTACGGTGAAGATATTGCTTTGCTTGCGGGAGATGCATTGCAGTCGCTCGCTTTTGAAATTATGACAAGCGACAAGGCAATCAGCCAAAGCTCGGCTGCTGCGTGTTGTAAAGCTGTAAATACCCTTGCGGCTTATTGCGGTGCAAGAGGTATGGTCGGCGGTCAGGTTATTGACCTTATTAACGAAAATAAATCCGCACCTATTGAAGTGCTCAGAGAAATGGATTATAAAAAAACAGCTTGCCTTATAAAGGCGGCGTGTGAGCTTGGATGTATTTCTGCGAATGCTGATGATAAACTTATAAAATCAGCATCTGAATACGGCGAGTGTATAGGTATTGCTTTCCAGATTCAGGACGATATTCTTGATGTTACTTCCACTGACGAAGAACTCGGAAAACCTGTAGGCAGTGACAACGAAAACGCTAAGTCAACATATGTGTCGCTTCTCGGTATAGAAAAGTGCAGAGAACTTGTTGCTGAACTTACAGATAAGGCAAAAACGGCTCTTAATGCTTTTGACGGTGATACAACGGCTTTGTGCGATTTTGCGGATTACCTTGCAAGCCGTAAAAAATAATTTATTATGAATATGAAAAAGGATAAGGAGGGAGAAAATGGGTGACTATGAGTTACTGTCAAAAATAAAATCGCCTGCCGATGTAAAAAGACTTGATGAAAAAGATTTGGCAAAATTATGCAGTGAAATACGAGAAAAATTGATTGAAACCGTATCACTCAACGGCGGTCACCTTTCTCCGAATTTAGGCGTTGTGGAACTTACCGTGGCACTCCACAGAACTTTTAATTTGCCCAAAGACAGCATTGTATGGGATGTTGGACATCAGAGTTATACTCATAAATTGCTTACGGGAAGATTTGACGATTTTTATACATTGCGCCAAAAAGGCGGCATTTCGGGTTTCCCTAAACGCAGTGAAAGCAAGTATGATGATTTTAATACAGGCCACAGCAGTACATCTATTTCTGCGGCATACGGTATTGCAAGAGCAAAGATGTTAAGCGGAGATCAGAGCCATACGGTTGCCGTAATCGGTGACGGCTCATTTACGGGCGGACTTGCTTTTGAGGCAATGAACAATGCCGGACGATTCAAAAAGAATTTTATTGTTATTCTTAATGACAATAAAATGTCAATTTCTAAAAATGTCGGTGCTTTTCCGAGATATCTTACCACAGTAAGAATACAGCCGTGGTATATAAGAGTAAAGAAAAATACGGAAAAGGTGCTTTCTAAAATTCCTCTGTTCGGCAGACCGATAAGCGCATTTTTAAGAAGAAGTAAGTCAAAAATTAAAAATCTTGTGTACAAAAACACCCTGTTTGACTGCTTTGGATTTACATATATCGGGCCGATTGACGGTCACGATATAAACGAGCTTGAAAATGCCCTTTCGGCGGCTAAAAAATTCAATTCGCCTGTTCTTTTGCATGTGGTTACCAAAAAGGGCAAGGGATATTTGCCGGCAGAGGAGAACCCCGGTGCTTTCCACGGAATCGGCAAATTCGATATTGATTCGGGCGAACCTATATCTTCTCATAAAGGATTTTCTGCTGAATTCGGTAACACACTTTGTGAACTTGCGGAAAAAGATAAAAAAATCTGTGCTATTACCGCCGCAATGGCAAAGGGCACAGGACTTGAGAAATTTTCTATCTATCATAAAGAAAGATTTTTTGATGTCGGAATTGCGGAAGAACACGCCGTGACTTTTGCGTGCGGACTTGCCTCAAAGGGTATGCGTCCTGTATTTGCGGTTTATTCGACATTTTTACAGAGGTCATATGACCAGATTATACACGATGCGGCAATGAGCGGACTGCACATTGTTCTTGCTATTGACAGAGCGGGAATTGTCGGTGATGACGGCGAAACACATCAGGGCGTATTTGATGTATCTATGCTTAATTCAATTCCGAATGTCACAATTTTTTCTCCGACATATTTTGACGGACTGAAATGTGCGCTTAATTCCGCAATTTATGTTTGCAACAATGTTGCCGCCGTAAGATACCCTCGTGGCGGTGAACTTTATAAGCCCGATGATTTTGGCGAAGAAAGCATTACTTATGATGTTTACGGCAACAAAGATTGCGGCAAGCTGATTATCACTTACGGCAGATTATTCTCTTATGCCTGCAAAGCAAAAGAAATGCTTGCGGAAAAAGGCATAGAAGTTTGTATTTTAAAACTTTGTAAAATCAAACCGATTGACCCGTTGGCATTTGATTTTGCAACCGAATTTAATACGGTGTGGTTTTTTGAAGAGGGAATAAAAACAGGCAGTGTTGCCAGAAATTTCGGTGATGCTTTGCTTGCAAGACAGTTTAACGGCTGTTATCATATAAAAACCATTGGCGATAAATTTGTAAAACAGATGTCGGTATCCGAGGCTTTGCATATGCTCAAACTCGATGCAGAGGGTATGGCTGATGTAGTCTTGGAAGACCTTGACAGGATTGGAAACAGATAATGAAAAAAAGACTTGATATACTCGTATATGAAAACGGATTTACTGACAGCCGTGAAAAGGCAAAAGCTGTAATTATGGCAGGTCAGGTATATGTGGATAACCAGAAAGCCGACAAATGCGGTCAGAGTTATGACGAAAACTGCAAAATTGAAGTGCGTGGTTCAACTCAAAAATATGTAAGTCGTGGCGGACTCAAACTTGAAAAAGCTATAAATAATTTTGACTTTGATTTAAACGGCAAAATCACAATGGATATTGGAGCATCTACGGGTGGATTTACTGACTGTATGCTCCAAAACGGCGCAAAGAAAGTTTATTCCATTGATGTAGGTTACGGTCAGCTTGCTTGGAAACTCAGAAACGATGAAAGGGTTGTAAACCTTGAACGCACAAATATGAGAAAGGTTACAAGGGAGCAAGTGCCTGATGAAATTGACTTTTTCTCGGTTGATGTTTCTTTTATTTCTCTCAAACTTATTTTACCTGTGGCAAGGCAACTTATGGCTGAAAACGCACAGGCTGTTTGCCTTATTAAGCCGCAGTTTGAGGCAGGCAGAGAAAAGGTAGGCAAAAAGGGCGTTGTGCGTGATCCTGCCGTGCATATTGAAGTTGTACGGAATATTTTTAATTTCTGCCTTGAAAACGGCTTTGATGTTTTAAATCTTGATTATTCACCGATCAAAGGTCCGGAGGGCAATATAGAGTATCTCATTCACTTGAGAAAGAGTGATGACCCCAAGTCATATACAGAGATTACTCCTGAAGAACTTGTCAAAAATTCTCATAGTCAGCTTGATAAATAAGCAATAAGATATTATTGTCTGTACAAGAAAGGAAGGGCAGTTATGAAAATAGCTGTAGTGGTTAATCTCAGCAAGGAAAAAGCAATTTCCTGTGCAAAAGAGATAGCAATACTTTTTCTTGGAGAAAACGCTGATGTAGTTATGCTCAGCGAATGTAAACCTTTTTATAAAGGAATAAATATAAGTTATGTCGATACCATTGACGAGCTTTTCGGCTGTTGCGATGCGGCGGTTACGGCGGGCGGTGACGGTACTATTATTCATGCCGCAAAATATGCTGCGGTAAATAATGTTCCGCTTATAGGCGTAAATGTAGGCAGGCTCGGTTTTGCCGCAGACCTTGAACCCGATGATATCGGCAGATTAAAAAAGCTTGTAAATAAAGAATATACAACAGAAAAAAGAATACTTCTTGATGTCGAGGTAAACAAAGACGGTGAAACAAAGCATTATCTTGCGGTAAATGACGCTGTAATTGCAAGAGGTCAGTTTTCAAAAATAATTGATATTAATTTGTATCTGGATGATGAATGGATTGCAAAATACAGAGCCGACGGTTTGCTTTTTGCTACCCCTACAGGTTCAACGGCTTATTCTCTTTCGGCAGGCGGTCCTATAGTTGCACCGCAGACGGACTGCATTATTGCCACTCCTGTCTGTCCCCATTCATTACATTCACGCTCGGTCTTGTTTGACGGCAGTGCAAGTCTTGCGGTTACGGTTCAAATTCCTGCCGATTGCTGCTGCTTACTTACTGTTGACGGCGAAAAAAATGTTGATATTCTTTCGGAAGACACAGTCAAAATCAAAAAATCAGAGCTTTGTCTTGAGCTTATTTCGTTGAGAAAGCGTAATTTCTTTAAGCTGCTTAACGAAAAGCTGAAAGAGAGGGAAATGTAATGAAATCAGGACGACACGCAAGAATACTTGAGCTTATTTCAGAACAGTCTATAGAAACTCAAGACGATCTTCTTAATTGCCTTAAGCGTGACGGTTACAAGGCTACGCAGGCGACAATTTCAAGAGATATAAAAGACCTTCGTCTTGTAAAGGCACTTGATTCAGACGGAAAATACCGTTATATGTCACCCGCAAAAAATCAAAATGAAAAAAAATCAAGTCTTAAGTCAATGTTTTCCACAGCCGTAAATTCCATAGACGCGGCTCAAAACATTGTTGTTATAAGAACTATGGTAGGTATGGCACAGGCGGTTTGTACTTCGCTTGATTCACTTGACCACTCGGAAATTGTAGGAACTATTGCAGGCGACGATACTATTTTTGTTGCTTGCCGTACCGTAAATGACGCAGTTAATCTTACCGAGGAGCTTAAAAAGCTGCTCTGAACAGGGATGATGTTATATGCTTACAACTTTATATATAGAAAATATAGCGGTTATCGAAAAGACTTCAATTGACTTTTCACAGGGACTTAATGTACTTACAGGTGAAACCGGTGCAGGTAAAAGTATTATTATAGATTCAATCAACGCTATTATGGGACAGCGTACTTCAAAAGAACTTGTGCGTACCGGCGCAAAAACAGCGCTTGTAACCGCACAGTTTGATGATGTAAACGATACCGTAAAAGCAAAGCTTGCGGAACTTGGATACAACAATGAAGATGATGATACTTTAATATTGCAGCGTACGATTTCCGCAACGGGAAAAAGCAGTTGTAAAATCAACGCAAGACCTGCGAGTGTTACAGTATTAAAAGAGGTTGCGAAAAATCTTATTAATATTCACGGCCAGCACGAAAGTTACGAACTTTTTTCGCCTGATACACATATAGATTATATCGACAGCTTTGGCGAATTAAAAAACGAGCTTGAAGATTACCGAGAAAAATATAAAAAGTATAAGGCACTGAAAAAGCAGCTTAACGAGGCTAATTCAGATGAGTCTGCAAGATTGCACGAAATTGATTTGCTTACCTATCAGACAACAGAGCTTTTCAATGCCGATGTTCAGCCCGATGAGATAGAACAGCTTGAAAACGAACGCATTATTCTGATGAATTCCGAAAAGATTTTTACTCTGCTTAATGATTCGAGAGAACTTCTTGACGGAGATGAAAGAACCGCAGGCGGTATTGAGGCTGTTGAAAGTGCGATGAATTATATTCAGAGAGCGGCGTCACTCAATGCGGATTATGAAAGTATTTCCGAGAGCATCACGGATGTTTATTATAATCTGAGAGAATGTATAGAGTCGATTTCTGATGCCGCCGATTCGGTTGAAAGCGATCCGCAAAGGCTTGAAGAAATTGATGAAAGACTTGATTTGTTAAATCGTCTTACAAGAAAGTACGGCTGCGAATGTAATGAATTACCTGCACTTGCCGAAAAAATGCAGACAAGACTTGAAGAACTTTTAAGCTATGATAAGAACAGAGATCAGCTTGAGGCTGACTATAAAGAATCCGAATACAATGCAAGGGTTTCCGCACAAAAATTAAGTTCAATACGAAAAAAGACGGCAAAAGTATTTTCTGAACGAGTGCGTGAAGAAATGAGCTTTTTAAATATGCCGAATGTTCAGATAGTAACTCAATTTGAAAATACAGACTTTTACGAAAAAGGAACAGACAAGGTAGAATTTCTTATTTCCGCAAACCCCGGCGAACCGCCAAGACCGGTTGCAAAGATTGCCTCGGGCGGTGAGCTTTCGAGAATGATGCTTGCAATAAAGACAGTGCTTGCAAGCACAGAAGATATAGATACTTTGATTTTTGATGAGGTCGATACAGGTATTTCGGGTTCAGCCGCTCAAAAGGTCGGATTAAAACTCAAAGAAGTTTCAAAAAGCAGTCAGGTGCTCTGCGTAACACATCAGGCACAGCTTGCGGCGCTTGCCGACGCTCATTATCTTATAAGCAAACAGGTCGAGGACGGCAGAACATTTACGCAGGTAAAGCTGCTTGACTTTGGCGGCAGAAAGCATGAGCTTGCAAGAATAATAGGTGGCGTAAATATTACAGATGCAGCACTTGCACATGCCGAATCAATGCTTAAAGAGAGTGAAATTTTGTAAGCGGCAGTTAAAAGGTAATTAAGGAGAATGGCATTTTGAAGAATTGGATAGTATCCGAAATCAACAAGGATGAAGCAAAAAGAATACAAACAGAATACGGATTACCTCCAATACTTGCAATGTTGTTGCAGATCAGAGGCATTACAAAAAGAGAGGAAATCGAGGATTTTTTGCAGAACGACAGCGTTATTGCATCACCTTTTGAAATTAAAGATATGAAAAAAGGTGCTGACAGAATTTTATCTGCAATTGACAATGATGAGCTTATATGCGTTTACGGAGATTACGATGCTGACGGCGTCACTTCTACGGCACTTTTGTACTCTTATCTTGAAACGGTCGGTGCAAACGCTATGTACTATATTCCGTCAAGAGAAACAGAAGGTTACGGAATGAATAAAGGCGCAATCGATATTCTCGCTGAAAAGGGAGTAAAGTTGATTGTTACCGTCGATAACGGAATAGCCGCTGTGGAAGAAATTGATTACGCAAACTCTCTCGGTATTGACACTGTAATTACTGATCACCACCAACCGACGGGAAAAATACCCAATGCTGTTGCGGTAATCGATATGCATCAATCCGACTGCCCGAGTAAGTACAAAATGCTTTCGGGTGTCGGTGTAGCCTTTAAATTGGTTATGGCGCTTGAGGGCGAAAACTGTGATGTATCGTCCCTGCTTGACAATTACTCTGACCTGCTCTGTATAGGAACAGTCGGAGATATTGTGGAATTAAAAAGCGAAAACAGAGTATTTGTCAAGCGTGGACTTGTTAATATTCAGGAAAGCGACAGAGCAGGTATTAATGCTCTTATTGAAACCGCAGGAATTGCCGGCAAAAAGATTACTTCGGGCAATGTATCATTTACACTTGTTCCGAGAATAAATGCGGTCGGCAGACTCGGCTTTTCGGGAAAATCGGTTTCACTGCTGCTGACCGATGATGAAAACGAGGCAATGAGTATTGCGAAACAGCTTAATGAAGATAACAACGAGCGTAAGGAAATCGAAAAAAATATATTAATGAAGATTGACGAAATGGTCAAAGCAAATCCTCATATTACAAATGACCGTGTACTTGTTATCGACGGCGAGGGTTGGCATCAGGGCGTTATCGGAATCGTGGCGGCAAAGGTCAAAGAATTTTTCGGTAAGCCTACTGTTATTATTTCCCGTGACGGAGAAGAGGCAAAGGGCTCGGGCAGAAGTGTTGAGGGATTTTCCCTTTGTGATGCGGTTTTTGCCTGCTCGGATTTACTTACACATTGCGGCGGTCACCCTATGGCGGCAGGACTTTCACTAAAAAGCAAAAATATTGAATTGTTCCGCCAAAGAATTAACGAATATGCCCTTAAGCAGGAAAATATGCCGTTTAATGCGTGTAATATTGACTGCAGGTTAAATCCTGCTTTAATAAGCGTTCAGCTTGTAGAACCGCTTGCGTATCTTGCTCCTTACGGTGCGGGTAATCCTACACCGCTTGTCGGGTTGTATAAAATGACTCTTTCACAGATTACTCCGCTGTCACAAAATAAGCATTTAAGGCTGCAGTTTAAACGCAATAATTCGACAGTATCGGTTATGAATTTCTTTACCACGCAACAGGAATTTCCTTATAAAGTAGGAGATGTACTTGACCTTGCGGTTACGCTCGATATAAACGAATTTAACGGTCAACGCAATGTTTCCATAATATTAAAGGAAATAAAACCGTCAGTGCTTGATACCAAAGACTTCTTGCAAAGTCAGAGGAACTACGAAGATTTTAAACTCGGTTTAAATCTTACAAATGCTCAAATAACCGATCTTTTGCCTACTCGTGAAGATTTTGCAATACTATATGTATTCTTAAGAAAATCGGGAGGCTATGCCTATCCTATCGAAACGCTTGTACATAAACTTGATTATAAATTGTCTATCGGAAAAATCAGGATTATTCTTGACGCAATGAGCGAACTGTCGCTTATTGAGGTGATTGAAGGAATAAACAGCGCACAAATCAGAGTTTCCGAAGTGTCGCAAAAGGTTGATCTTAATTCAGCCGATACGGTTATAAAATTGAGGGGGATGCAGTAATGAGTAAATATTCAGGAATAGCACATTATCAGGATTTCAACGAGCTTGTAAAGTTGCTTGGCCAGTCAAACAGTACATATGATATTGACAAAATTACAAAAGCATACAAGTTTGCCGAAAAGGCTCATGGCGACCAAAGAAGAGTGTCGGGCATTCCTTATATTCTGCACCCGACTTCCGTTGCCTGTATTCTTGCCGAACTCGGTATGGATACAGACGCAATCTGCGCCGCACTTCTTCACGATGTTGTTGAGGATACTCCTACAACGCTTGAGGAAGTTGAAAAACTTTTCGGTGCGGATGTTGCAAGGCTGATTGACGGTGTTACCAAGATTTCAAAAATCGCTTTTTCTTCAAGAGAGCAAAGACAGGCAGAAAACATCAGAAAAATGCTTATTGCAATGGCAAACGACATCAGAGTAATTATTATTAAACTTGCCGACCGTTTGCATAATATGCGTACAATAAGCTGTATGCCTGAGCAGAGCAGAAGAGATAAGGCTCACGAAAATATGCAGGTATATGCTCCTATTGCTCACCGCCTCGGTATCAAAACCATAAAAGACGAGCTTGAGGATTTGTCTTTGCAGTACCTTGACCCGATTGGTTACAAGGAGATTGAAGATGCTATCAGCCTTTCGGAAAACGACCGTGACAAGTTTATTGAATCTATAAAAAATCAAATTCTTGAAAAAACAAATAATATAATAAAAAATGTTTACATAAGCGGCAGAGTAAAGAGTGTTTACAGTATTTACCGCAAAACATTTATGCAGGGCAAAACAATTGACCAAATTTTTGATGTCTTTGCAGTGCGTGTAATTGTAGATACCGTATCGGATTGTTATAATGTACTCGGCGTAGTTCACGATATTTTTAAACCTATTCCGAACCGTTTTAAAGATTATATTTCTATGCCTAAGCCGAATATGTATCAGTCATTGCACACAACCGTACTTGACAAGAGAGCCATTCCTTTTGAAGTTCAGATAAGAACATGGGAAATGCACTACACCGCCGAATACGGTATCGCAGCGCACTGGAAGTATAAACTCGGTATGGGTGCGGGCGGAAAAGGCGAAAGTACCCGCCTTGCCGAAAACATCGAGAAAGTCAAAAATATGATTCTCGATCAGCTTGAAGCCGAAGATGTAACGGATATTGCAAAGAATATCAGAAATGACTTTGAAGAAAACGATGTTTATGTATTTACACCAAAGGGCGATGTAATGGTTATACCGAACGGTTCAACCCCTATTGACCTCGCCTATATTATTCACACACAGGTAGGACACCGAATGGTCGGCGCTAAAGTAAACGGAAAAATCGTGCCGATTGACTATAAATTAAAAACGGGTGAAATCTGCGAGATTATTACTCAAAAAGAAGAGCATCCTAATAAAGCATGGATAGATATTTGTAAGACTGCTTCTGCAAAGTCAAAAATTCGTCAGTGGTATAAGCACGAAAAGCGTGACGAAAACATTGCCGAAGGTAAGCAGATGCTTGAAAAAGAATTTAAGCGCAACGGCATTAATCTTTCCGATGAAGAGTTTGTTGAGTTTATTGAAAAAATGCTTATGAAAAAGCAGTATGTAACTCTCGATGATGTTTATGCCGCAATCGGTTACGGTGGTATTCAGCTTTGGAAAGTTATGCCGAGAATTAAGGAAGAATACCAGAAAACCTATGCCGCAGATATAGAAAAAATCGAAGTTCCGCAAGCTCCCCGTAAAAAGCCAAAGGCATCTTCGGGTGTTGTAATTGAGGGCACAGACGATGTTCTGGTTAAGTTCTCAAATTGTTGTAATCCTTTGCCGGGCGATGAGATTATAGGTTATATTACGAGAGGTTACGGAGTATCAATCCATAAGAGGGAATGTACAAATGTTCCTAAGAATCTTAATGACTGCGAAGAACCTGAAAGATGGGTAAGCTGTTATTGGGAAGACAAGGCAGGAGAGGCATTCCGCAGTACATTGCAGATTATTGCTACCGACAGAACAGGACTTCTTGCAGATGTAACAATCAAACTTTCAAATATGCACATCTTTATTCATTCTCTTAATTCAAGAGAAGTCGGCGACGGCAAAGCTATGGTAACCGCTACTATTGATGTTACAGGTAAAAATCATCTTAAAGGTGTAATTTCTAAACTTTCTGACATCAGCGGAATTATTGAGATTAAGAGGTTATAATATGAAAGCAATATTACAGAGAGTTACTTTTGCGGAAGTAAAGGTTGACGGCAATACAGTCGGTAAGATTGACAACGGATTTTTAATTCTACTCGGTGTTGCGGAGGGTGATACCGAAAAAGAGGCAGACGCACTTTCGTCAAAGATTGCAACTTTGCGGGTATTTACCGACGAAAACGATAAAATGAATCTGTCGCTTGCGGATATTGACGGTGAAGTGCTTGTTATTTCAAATTTTACGCTTTATGCAGATTGTTCGCACGGCAGACGACCAAATTTTATGAAAGCCGCCAAGCCAGATATTGCAGAGCCTTTATATGAATATTTTTGTAAAAAGATGCTCGACAACGGTGTTCGTAAGGCAGAAAAGGGAATATTCGGTGCCGATATGAAAGTATCTTTGCTTAATGACGGCCCTGTTACCATTGATATTGACACCCGTGATTTAAAATATTAACAATACAAGCAGGTAATGAAAATGATAGATTATAAAATTTTTAATGTTACCGATTTGGCTACAAATTGCGTATATCTTATTGACAAGGAAACAGGCTGTAACGCAGTTGTGGACCCCGGTGCAAAGTCAGATAAACTTATTGAACAGATAAATGCAGACGGCGGAAAACTCACCTACGTTTTGCTTACTCACGGTCATTATGACCACATAACATTCGCAAAACAGCTTGCGGATATGTTTGGTGCAATGATTATAACGGGTAAAGCAAATGCAGAGTTTCTTTCCGATTCAACACTTAATCTTACCGCTTTTCATAATATAAACCTTGAGCCGTTTAAAGCAGATGTTTATCTGGAGGACGGCGATACCTTTATGATTGGCGAAACTAAGGTGAAGTATATCAGCACACCCGGGCATACAAAGGGCTGCGGATGCTATATAACAGATAAACTTTTGATTTGCGGTGATACACTGTTTTGCGAATCATACGGCAGAACCGATTTACCGACAGGCAATAACAATGATATGGTAAACTCTATTAAAAAGCTAAAGCAGCTTGAGGGTGACTATATCGTAATCCCGGGTCACGGCCCGACATCTACTCTCGACCACGAGAAAAAATATAATCCTTTAATGAGCAGGGTTTGATATGAATTTATATGTAATTAATCATGGCTTTCACTATGAACTTGAAAATGTGGCAAGATTGTTTTTTCCTAATGAAAAAATAACGGTTGTGCGTGAATGCGAGCGTAAGGAAGAGCCGTATATATATACCAAAATGTCGGATAAACTGACAGTTGAGGTAAAGGCAGGAGATTTCAATAAATCTCTGAATACTGAAAATACAGGCGAAGATAATGAAAAGGAACTTTCGCTTGCACAGATGCTTTATAAACTTTTGTGTGAATTTACAGGCATAAATCAACCTTGGGGTTTGCTTACGGGTGTTCGTCCTATAAAACTTTTTAGGAATGTTTCAAATGAGCAGGGCTTTGAAAAAGCTAAAGAAATATTTGCAAATGACTACTATGTAAGCCCCGAAAAACTCGACCTTGCCGTAATGACGGAGGAAAACGAAAGAAAAATCATTGAGCTTTCCAAGCCCGATTCTTTCAGTTTATATGTGGGTGTTCCTTTTTGCCCGTCAAGATGCAGTTATTGTTCGTTTGTAATGTCATCTATAGAAAGAGCAAAAAAACTTGTAGACCCGTATGCCGATTTACTTTGCGAGGAGATTAAACTTACAGCCGAAATCGCCAATAAACTCGGACTAAGACTTGAAACCGTGTATTTTGGCGGCGGCACACCGACTACTCTTTCGGCAGAACAGCTTTCAAAGGTAATCGGTACTGTAAACGGTAATTTCAATATGTCAGCTTGCAGAGAATTTACGGTTGAGGCAGGCAGACCCGATACAATTACTGCCGAAAAGTTAAAGGCTTTAAAAGAAAATAATGTTGACAGAATAAGCATAAATCCACAGACATTAAATGACGATGTTCTGCGTGAGATAGGCAGAAAACATACTGTCCAGCAGTTTTTTGACGCTTTTGCTCTTGCAAGAAAATGCGGTTTTACAAATATAAATACCGACCTTATCGCAGGTTTGCCGACAGATACATACGAAAGTTTTAAAAATTCGGTTGACGGTATTCTTGCACTTGACGCCGAATGTATTACAGTGCACACTCTCAGTATGAAACGCAGTTCCGCACTTACCGAAAAAGGTGTTACGATTGACAGAGAGGGCGCAGAAACCACAAGGAAAATGCTCGAATATAATCAAAATGAACTTTTGAAAAAGAATTACATTCCGTATTATCTGTACAGACAGAGCAGAATGGCAGGCAACCTTGAAAATGTCGGTTGGTCTAAAAAAGGCTATGAAAGTCTTTACAATGTTTATGTTATGGACGAAACCCATACAATTCTCGGCTGCGGTTCGGGTGCTGTTACCAAACTCAAGAGAAATAATCCCGACTATCTCGAACGCATATTTAACTTTAAGTATCCGTATGAATATATTGACAGATTTGAGGAAATGATAAAAAGAAAAAATGCAATTTCGGCATTTTATACACAATAAATTTGTTGCTAATCCCGTGCAATAATGCTATAATAGCACAGATATATTATATAGAAAGGTATGACTGATATGGGAAAATTCGACGGTATTTTAGACGATGTTATTGTAAATGCAAAGGCAGCGGCGTCTGTTGTTTCTAAAAAAGCGTCTGATGTTTATGACAATTCAAAGCAAAAAATTGTTGCGGCTGAAATCAGAGCGGAAATTAACACCAAACTTAAAGAACTTGGTGCGCTCACTTATAAAAGTGTGGTACACGGTACTGATTTGTCAGACAAAATCAAAGAAAAATCCGCTGAAATTACAGAACTTAAAGAAAATCTTGATCTTATCAACGATAGCATTTCAGCAACAAAAAGTGTTACTTATTGCCCTGAATGCGGAAGTGATGTTCCTGAAAATTCAAAGTTCTGCAACAGCTGCGGCGCAAAGCTTGATGAAGATAAAGCATAGCTTTAATATTTGATTTTATTTTGATAATTTGGTAATGGGTGATTTAATTTGTCTAAAAAATACAATGCGATAAGTAATGCGGAGGAAAATATTTCTCATTCCTTTTTAAAAGGTGCGGCAATACTTACGCTGAGTATGGTTGTTGTAAAAATCATCGGACTTCTTGACCAGGTACTTCTTACAAACATTTACTCTATGTTTGGCGAAGAATACGCTACAATGGGTTCGGGCCTTTTCAGCAACGCATACGAAATTTTTGTTGTTATATTTACGGTTGCTACAGGAGGACTTCCTATTGCAATTTCCAGACTTGTATCAGAGAGTATAGCTCAAAAAAGATACAAGGATGTTAAGCTGATACATAAGGTATCAATTCCGTTTTTTTCAATAGTCGGCATTGTGTCATTTATGATAATGATTGCAGGCAGTTTTATTTATGTAAGAATAATTGATTCTCCGTATTCGATTTATGCAATGCTTTGCCTTGCTCCGACTATTCTTTTCGGCTGTCTTGTTTCTATTTACAGAGGCTATTTTGAGGGACAGAGAAATATGTTCCCGACTGCAATCTCTGAAATAATCGAGTCAGGCGTAAAACTTATTCTTGGTCTTACTTTTGCATACCTCGTTATGAAATTCGGTATGGACCAATATAATGCTACAGGAGCGTTCCTTTGGTTTACTTTTGAATCGCAGTATGACGCAATGAATACAATTCTTGCGTTTTCCGTAGCAGGTGCTATCTGCGGTATTTCTTCGGGCAGCTTTATGGCTTTTGTATTCTTATTGCTCCGATTTAAAATCGGCGGTGACGGAATACCCGAAGAATATTACGAAAATTCTCTTGATGCACGCACAAAGAGAGAAACTTTTATACTTATGGTAAAAACCGCCGTGCCCACAGCAATGGGTGCTTTCATAATGAGTATGGGTTCGCTTATTGACCAGATTATTATTCAGCGTGTACTCAAAGAACTTGCGGTAACTAATCCACAGGCACTTATTGACCAGTACGGCAAATACGGTTTTACCGAATCAATTGTAAACGACCCTATTACAATTCACACTAAACTTTGGGGTTGTTATGCGGCAGCACTTAAACTTATGCAGCTTGTAACTGCGGTTACACAGGTATTCGGTTCAAGTGCCATGCCTAATGTTACAAGTGCATGGACAAAGGGCGACAAGAAAGTCCTTAAAACTTCAATGGAAACTGTATTCGGTATGACAATGATATTTACTCTTCCGATGGGTATAGGTCTTTGTGTTCTTGCACATCCGATTATGTCATTTATTTATACAAGTGAGTCTATTGCCGCTATCGGCGGTAATGTACTTATGCTTATGGGACTTACAACTATTTTTGCGGCTATTGAAACACCTATTTGCAGTATGCTGCAGGGCATAGGCAGAACAGATCTTCCTATGAAGTTGTATGCGTTCGGTATGGTTGTAAAAATCGGTATTACATGGATGTTTGTAAGTATTCCTTCCATCAATATTCAGGGCGCAACGGCAGGCTCGCTTATCGGTTACTTCTTGTCTTGTGTTGTAGGCATTTATCTGCTTATTAAACATTCAAAAATAAGAATAAACTTCTATACTACTACAATCAAGCCTTTAATCGGCGCAGTAGCAAGCGGATTGACTGCTTATCTTGTAAATGCAGGCGTACTTATGGTTGCTCCGCACAGAGTTGCGACAATCTGCGCAATTATTGCTGCAATCATCGTTTACATCTTTGTTTTGTTAATATTGCGTACTTTTACTGCCACAGTAATAGAATTTTTGCCAAAAGGGGAAAAAATTGCAAAACTACTTGCAAAATTCCATCTTATTGGGTAAAATATTAATTATGATTGCGAATTTTTACTACTTGCGACATATTGCATAGTAAAGCTTTTGCCTGAGAGGAAGATTGAAATGGATTTTAAAGAAAAGTCGGAATACAAATTTGAAGATTTAGTTAAAATTGTAAAAATTCTCCGTGCTCCGGGCGGTTGTCCGTGGGACAGAGAACAGACTCACAAATCTATCCGTTCAAACTTCATTGAAGAAACCTATGAGGCTGTTGAGGCTATTGATACAGAGGATAATGACCTTTTAAAGGAAGAACTCGGAGATGTGCTCTTACAGGTCGCTCTTCATTCTGAAATTGAAAGCGAAAAAGGTACATTTAATATTGACGATGTATGTGACGGCGTTTGCAAAAAACTTATTATCCGTCATCCGCATGTATTTGGCAATGTAAATGCCGATACTACCGAACAGGTGCTCAAAAATTGGGACGCTATAAAGATGCAGACCAAAGAGCAGAAAACTCAAACACAGGCAATGGAAAGCGTTTCCAAGGCTTTGCCTTCACTTATGAGAAGTTCAAAGGTTCAGCAGAAAGCCGCAAAGGTCGGTTTTGACTGGAGCAATGCGGAAGATGCACTCGCTAAACTTTATGAAGAATGCGATGAACTTAAAGAGGCTGTCTCAAAGGGTGATACCGATAATCAGTATGAAGAGCTCGGAGATGTTCTTTTCTCTGCGGTAAATGTTGCAAGACTGTTAAAGATTGACAGTGAACACGCTCTTTACGATGCGTGCGACAAATTTATAGGTCGTTTTTCAAAAGTTGAAGCGCTTGCAAAAGAGCGTGGAATTGATATGAAAAGCGCAACTTTGTCAGAGCTTGATTCCCTTTGGGATGAAGTAAAAATAAAAGAATAATTTGGAGGTCCATTGATATGAACAAAACAGAACTTATTTCAGCTGTTGCTGAGCAGAGCGGTCTTACTAAGAAAGATGCGGAAAAGGCAGTTACAGCAGTTATTGATACAATTATCGACTCTGTTGCCAAAGACGAGAAGGTACAGATTGCAGGCTTTGGTACATTTGAGCAGCGCCAGAGAAAGGCAAGAACAGGCAGCGACCCAAGAACAGGTAATCCAATTGAAATCGCAGCATCTAAGGTTCCGGCTTTCAAGGCAGGCAAGGTATTTAAGGATACTGTAAATCAGTAATTGATTTTTCGGAGTCGGCGTTTGTCGGCTCCTTTTTTTGTCGGAGGTGAAACAATGCGACTTGATAAATATTTAAAAGTTTCAAGACTTATTAAACGCAGAACTATTGCTAACGAGGCTTGCGACGCAGGTAAAGTAAGCGTGAACGGTAAAGAAGCGAGAGCGTCATACGATGTAAAAGTCGGAGATGTAATCGAAATTACTCTCGGTTCAAGAAGTGTCAAAGTAAAGGTTACAGCCGTAAAGGAAGTTGTCCGTAAAGAGGAAGCCGATACAATGTATGAGGCTGTAGTTTAATTGAAAATGTAATATTTTTGTTTTAATCTCCGTATAAATTAAGTAGCATTTATACGGAGGTATTTTTATGAGTGAAATTCCAAAAGGAAAAAATCATACTCTTATGCTTGATGCACGAGGTAAACTTATGCTTACGGGTGCGGAAGATGTAAGCGGCTTTAACGAAGAAACGGTGTCTGTACTTACCTCGTGCGGCAGATTGATTATTAAGGGAGAACGACTGCATATTGACAAATTGAATCTTGAATCGGGTGAAGTGTCAATTGACGGAAAAATAAATGCTATGCAGTATATAGGCAATGATAATTCCCGCTCAAGACTTTCTAAACTTTTTAAATAGGTGAGCTATGGAAATTGATTTTTATGTTCAATCTCAAGCTTTTTTATATTCGCTTTTATTCGGTGTAGGGCTTGGAATGTTGTACGGCATATTTAAGTTTATAAGAGTAGCGTTTTTAAGTACCAAAACCGCAGTCATTATTGCCGATATAATTTTTATGCTTATCGCAAGTGTTGCGCTGTTTTTATATTCACTTGCAATGCTGTACGGATATGTCAGAATTTATATTGTATTCGGTGCTTTGTGCGGCTTTTTGGCATACAGGTTTTCACTCGGAAAACTCATTTCAAGGATATATTGCCCAATAATAAATGCGATTAATGTTATAATCCAAAAAATTAAAACAAAATTTAAAAAAATTACAAAAAAACTATTGAAAAGCAGCAACAATATATTGTATAATATGAGTAAGAAAATAGATACATTTAGAAATAAACGAATAGGTTTATCGGTAAGAAAAAAGGTTAAGGCGAGTAATGAAAAAGGAAAAGAAAAAACCGCAGATTAATCCTGAAAGTAAAGCCGAAAATACAACTATAAAGGAAATTGAACCTAAAAAGAAAAAACGAGGAAGATATGTACTTTTATATCTCGCAATTATCGGATTTGCTTTTTACGCAGTTATCACTATAGTTAATCAAAATATTCAGATAGCCGACAAAAGAGCTGAACTTGATGAGATTAATAAGCAGATTAATGTGGTTGAAATCCAGACCAGATATTTGGATAAAGTTAAAGGCTACACAGGCGACCAGCTTAAAGAATACATTGAGAAAATAGCCAAAAACGAAATGGGTTATGTTAGCGAAGGCGAAAGAATTTTCTATAATGTTTCGGGCGAATAGCTCTTGTAAAGTCAAAGGGTAGAATATAATTTAAGGGGTAAATAATTTTTATGGCAATTGAAGTCGGTATGATTTTAGAAGGTAAGGTTTCGGGTATAACAAAGTTTGGTGCATTTGTCGATTTACCCGATTCACAGACAGGTATGGTACATATTTCAGAGGTAGCACATACCTATATTAATGAAATTGGTGATTATGTTAAGGTAGGACAGACTGTAAAGGTAAAGGTTCTTGCCCTCAATAACGGCAAAATCAGCCTTTCTATGAAACAGGCAGTTCCGCAGGAGCGTAAGCCAAGAAATAACGACAGAGGTGACAGACCTGAAAGAGGCGACAGAAACAACCGCCGCCAGGGTACACCAAGACAGCCGTACAAACCTGCACCACCCGTTAAGTCACCGGGAAATTATGAGTGGCAGGCTTCAAAAAAGAATACCCCCACAAGCTTTGAGGATATGATGTCTAAGTTTAAACAGACAAGCGAAGACAAAATTTCTGACCTCAAGCGTGGTGGTGAAAGCCGCAGCTACAGCCGCAGAGGCAACGGCAACGGCAGAAAATAAATTACCTGAAAAGGGAGGCACAATTATGAAATATACTTACACAGCAAGAAAGGTAACACTCAGAGATAACTTTAAAGAAAGAGCAGAAAAAAAGCTTGATAAATTCGGAAAACTTTTTTCTGAGAATGCCACAGTAAACATAGTTGTCACCCTCGAAAAGAACCGTCAGACTGTTGAAGTTACAATCAGAGATAACGGTCTTGTTCTTCGTGCTGAGAGCACAATGCCTGAAATGAATGACGCACTTGATAAAGTTGTTGACATTCTCGGCCGTCAGATTCGTAAAAACAAGACTAAGCTCGAAAAGAAGATTAAGAGCGGTAGCATTGATGATTTCGTAAGTCTAAGTCCGGAAATTAACGAGGCTGAAGACGATGACTACAAGATCATGCGTAAAAAGCATATTATTATTAAACCTATTACCGTTGACGAGGCTATTCTTGAGATGAATATGGTAAACCATAACTTCTTTATGTTCAAGAATGCCGACACTGATGAAATCAATGTGGTTTATAAGCGTGAAAACGGTGATTACGGTCTTTTGGAGCCAACTGTCTAAGGTCTGTAATTAAGCGTGCAGGATTTTAATTAATTTTGTATGCTAATATAAATTAAAAATACTGATAAGGGTATCGGTTATTCCGATACCCTTTTTTAAGGAATAAGGAGTGAATTCGGTGCTTAAGTTTTCCGCACCTTGTATTTTCGGTCTTGAGGGACTGTGTGCAAATGAATTTAAATTTTTAGGTTTAAAAAATGTTGAGGCTCATAACGGAAAGGTAACCTTTGAGGGAGATTTTTCAGATATGGCAAAGGCAAATATCAATTCAAGATATGCCGAAAGAATACAGATTTTGCTTGCAGAGTTTGAGGCGGTAAGTTTTGAAGAACTGTTTGAAGGTGTCAAATCAGTCGTTTGGGAAGATTTTATAGGTGTTAACGACGCTTTTCCTGTAAAAGGAAGATGCCTTAGCTCAAAACTTATGAGTGTTCCTGATTGTCAGAAAATTATCAAAAAGGCTGTTGTAACAAGACTTTCCGAAAAATATATGCTGCCTTGGCTTGAGGAAAGCGGCCCGCTGCACCAAATTCAGTTCCTTATTATGAATGATAAGGTCAGCGTTATGCTTGATACTTCGGGCGCAGGACTTCACAAGCGTGGATACCGTGCCGAATCAAACGAAGCTCCGATAAAAGAAACTCTTGCCGCTGCTATGGCTGATTTGTCAAGGGTAAGAGGTAATCATTTTGTTGTTGACCCTATGTGCGGCAGCGGTACTATTCTTATAGAGGCTGCTTTAAAAGCAATGAAAATAGCACCGGGAATCAATCGTTATTTTGCAGCCGAAAAATGGAATTGCGTTCCGTCAGATGTATGGAAAGAGCAAAGAGAAATTGCAAAAGCAAATGAAAAGCGTGATTGCGATTTCCGCGCCGAGGGATATGACATTGACGAACTTGCACTTGAAGTAGCAAAAAAGAACGCAAAACTTGCAGGTGTCGCTGACAGAATTACATTTGCTAAGCGTGATATAAAGGATTTTGAGCTTAACGAAGGTTTTATTACAGTGATAACTAATCCGCCTTACGGAGAAAGATTGCTTGATGTAAAATCAGCAGAAGAACTTTACAAGGTAATGGGTGAAAAATTTAAAAGAACACAAGGTAAAAGTTACACAATAATTACTCCTGACGATGACTTTGAAAAAATCTTTGGAAGAAAAGCCGATAAGCGCAGAAAATTGTATAACGGCACTTTAAAATGCCAACTTTATATGTATTTTAAGTGAAACCTAAGTGAAGTTGTTGATTTATTTTTAAAAATGTAGTATGATAATTTAGATATATTATTTTAGGAGGCATTCTTTTGGAAGAGAATAAAGATTTTTTTGCCGAAACAGAGAATAACCGGTCTTCGGCAGAAACAAATAATGATGCTGCAGAAACCCCTGCTAAAGTTAAAGGCACAATAAATGTAATTGCCGGAGAGGACGGTCCTACAGCGGTATTTACAGCCGATTCAACTCCTGCGAAAAAGAAAACAATTCAGACCCCGATTATTATTGCGGGCGTAATAGTTTTAGCTTTTATTGCTGCATTTTTCGTATTTACTTCATTCTTCAATTCAAGTATTGTTGGTACATGGGTACTTGTAGAGGACAGTAACGGCGCTACTTATGATGAGGCTGGCGACGGTATTACATATTACACACTTGATAAAGATGGCAACATTACAGTTTCTGTCGGTACAATTACTCAAAAATCAACTTATACAACAACAAGCGAAAACGGTACTGATTATGTAAACTCAACTAATGTTTTCTCGGGTTCATACACAATTTCAGGTAATATCTTCACAGGAAGAACATTTAAGCTTACAGTAGAAGGTGTTGAAAAACCTTATATTTTCAAGAGCGCAACTGTTAAAAAACCTGAACTTAAAGTTCCTGACACATTCAAAAAGAGCGATAAATTAACAGGTAATTGGAACATTCCTTCTTATGATATTACTTATACATTTAATGCTGACGGTACTTTTATCGCCGATATGTACGGTTCAATCACATATGAGGGTGTTTATACCTACGATAATGAAAAAATAACAGTAACATACTATGCAGATTCAGAAGCAACAATTGATATTCCGTATGCGTTTGACGGAAACGATACGCTTGTTATGAACGGTATGGGATATTACAGAATGAACGATGACGGCTCGCTTGTAGCTACACCGGATCAGGCTTAAATTTAAATAACAAATATAATAGGCAACACTGCTTTTTGCGGTGTTGCCTATCGTTATTTTAGGGATAAGTTATTTTATTTCACAAGGAGGGAAAGGGTATTAAAAAGATTATTTATGCTGTTTTGACTATTGTTATAATGTTTTTTGTCGCAAATATGTCTGCAATTGCGGTTGAAAAATACAATTTTAATACCTTTTTAAATTGTGAAGAAGTTTATTTTGATGCCGATGATAACGGTGCGTTTGCTTTTGCGTACAACGGAAAAACTGTTTATACTCAAAGTTTTGTACCTATAATAAAGTCATACAGCTTTACCGTTGATGGTGGATTTGTAGGAGTACCTTTCATTGATAAAGATACTGTTTGTGCAGTATATATGACAAATGATTTTAAGTACCGTATAGTGCGTATTAATTGTTTTGACGGCAGAGTAAGTTATGTAAATTCCGAAGTTTTAGATGACTTTAATTATACCGATATTTCAATTTGCAATAACAGGCTTTATGTTATGAAAACGGACGAAGTGTATTGTTATGTTTCTGCATATGATTTTAACGGAAAACATTTGTCTGATTACAGATTCAGCGAAAAGAATGTGAATGCCATTACAACTAATAACGGCAGTGCATATGTTTTTCTTTATGACGGTTTCGTTTACAGACTTGATGAAAACAATGCCGAATATTGCACGAGAGTGCGTGATTGCTCGGATTTTTATAACAGCGGTGCGGGATTTTTGTCTGACAGCAGAGGATATATTTATTCGTTAAACGAAAATAAAGAATATACAAATATGTATAATTGTACAAATCCGTTTTCTGTAAGTAATGAGAGTATTTATTACTACAGATCGGGTTCTGTATATCGCGCTTCTCTTAATAACAGCAGCATTACAAAGTATGAAATAAACCGGAATACCGGAAAAATTCTATATGCGTGCGGAAAAGTCGTTGCAATTACAGATGATTATTCTACTGCAACGATTATCGGTAATTCCGATTTTAAAAATATTGATTTTAATACAAATTCAGATACCAAACCGCAATCAAATAATTCCACAGATAAAAATGATGGTAATTCAAATGCGAATTTCTCCGATTATATTTTTACTGATGACGGCTTTATTTGCAATATAAAAAGCGGAACAACAGTAGCACAGCTTAAAAAGAATTGTCCGCAGATAGTTTCAGTAACCGATAAAAACGGAAATAATTTGAGCGGTAAATTGAGAACAGGTACAGTTGTAGCCACAAAAGAAACAAGCTACACTGTTGTTGTACTCGGTGATGTAACAGGTACGGGAACGGTTAGCTCAAATGATTATAAATTGCTTATGAAAACATTGACGGGTGAGAAAGAGATTTTTGGAGCATACAAAAAAGCCGCCGATTATAACCTCGACGGCTCTGTTGATAATAAGGATTTAGTTTTGATAGCACAGGGAAGATAAATCAGTCTTCCATTTCCCAGTTGTGCCAAACATTCTGAATGTCATCGTTGTCCTCAAACATATCAAGCATTTTCTGCATCTTTGTTTTAGCATCCTCGTCATCAATCTTTGTGTATGTGCTCGGTACCATTTCGAGTTCGGCAGAAACGAATGTATAACCTGCTTTTTCAAGGTCATCTCTTACTGCGCTGAAATCTTCAGGCTCGGTGTAAATTGTAAATACATCTTCGTCAGCCTCAAAATCAGATGCGCCGTACTCAAGTGCGTCGCTCATAACAGTGTCTTCGTCCTTATCAAGGTCTTCACGCTCAATTACAAGTACGCCTTTCTTTGTAAACATAAAGCTTACGCAACCCTGAGTACCCATATTACCGCCAAACTTATCAAAGTAATGTCTTACTTCACCTGCTGTTCTGTTACGGTTGTCTGTAAGAGCCTCAACGATTACCGCAACACCGTTAGGACCGTATCCTTCGTATGTAACTGCCTCATAGTTTGCACCGTCACCGCCGCTGGCAGCCTTTTTGATAATACGCTCAATGTTGTCGTTAGGAACATTGTTAGCCTTTGCTTTAGCAATACAATCCTTAAGCTTTGAGTTTACGCTCGGATCAGCACTGCCGCCCTCACGGATAGCAACGATAAGCTCTCTGCCTATCTTGGTAAAAACCTTAGCTCTTGCAGCATCGTTTTTACCTTTTTTCTGTTTAATGGTACTCCATTTGTTATGTCCTGACATAAAATCATTCCTTTTTAATAAAATACTACATCCTTATTAGTATATCATATACTTATATCTGATGTAAACTAAAAAAGTTATTACAGTTTTGTAACAATCTCTTTGCTATATGAATTATAGTGTGGTATAATGTATTTAAATAAAAACAGATTTTATAAATTAAGTTTTGAAATATAAGAATTTATAATATGAAAGGAAGTTTACCAATGATAAAATCAATGACAGGCTTTGGCAGATGTCGCACTGTTTTGCACGGCAGAGAAATCAGTGTTGAGATAAAAAGCGTAAATCATCGCTTTTTTGAATTTTCCTGCAGAACTCCAAAGGGCTACGGTTTTCTTGACGATAAACTCAAGGCTCTTGTAAATTCAAGAGTATCCCGCGGTAAGATTGATATGTTTGTTACAGTAGGCGCTGCAGAAGACACACCTGCCGAGGTAAAAATTAATCATTCTCTTGTTTCGGGTTATATTAATGCAATGAAAGAGATTTCGGAAACTTACGGAATCGAAAATGATGTTACGGTTACGGCTATCTCTCGTTTTCCCGATGTATATACGGTTTCAAAAGCACCTGAAAATGAAGAAGAAATCACAGCGGATGTACTTGAGGCAGCAAATACGGCTATTGACGGATTTATTGCAATGCGTGAGGCTGAGGGCGAAAAAATGAAAGCCGATATTCTTGGCAGAGCGGAAGTTATACTTGCTACCGTTGATGAGATTGACGAGCGTTCACCGCAAACGGTAAAAGAATACGAAGAGCGTTTGCTTGACAGAATTAACCGCACTTTGCAGGATTACAATATCAATATTGACGAGCAGAGAGTGCTTACCGAAGTAGCTGTTTTTGCCGATAAAGTAGCTGTTGCCGAAGAAACCGTAAGACTTAGAAGTCACTTTGCACAGCTTTCAAAGATAATGGAATCACAGACTCCGATCGGCAGAGAAATAGACTTTATTATTCAGGAAATGAACCGAGAGGCGAACACAATCGGCTCAAAGGTTCAGGACGCCGAAATTGCCCATAAGGTTGTAAAAATCAAGAGCGAAATTGAAAAAATGCGTGAGCAGATTCAGAATATTGAGTAAGGAGAAATTATGAAACTTATCAATATCGGATTTGGCAATCTTGTAAATTCTGATAAACTTATTGCCGTTGTTGCACCCGATGCGGCACCCGTAAAGAGAATTGTGCAGGATGCAAAATCAAAAGGAATGCTTGTTGACGCCACTTGCGGAAGAAAGTGCAAGGCGGTACTTGTAACGGAAGACGACCACATTGTGTTGTCCGCCATCTCCGCAGAGGCTATTCATAACAGAACAGTTGAAAGCGAGGAACAAAAGGATGAACAGTAAGTCTAAGGGTAAGCTCGTGCTTTACACAGGTTCTTCCGGTGTAGGCAAGGGCACAATTATGGCAGAGCTTTTAAAGCGCAATCCCAATATTCGCCTTTCGGTATCAAATACCACAAGAAAACCTCGAAAAGGTGAAATTGACGGAGTGCATTATAATTTTGTTACTAAGGAACAGTTTGAAAAACTTATAGAAGAAAACGGTTTTCTTGAGTATGCAAAGTATTGTGACAATTACTACGGCACACCTAAAAAACAGGTAGAAGATTTACTCAATCAGGGCTATGATGTATTCCTTGAAATTGAGGTTCAGGGAGGACTTCAAATTCTTGAAAAATATCCTGATGTGTTAAGTATTTTTATTCTTCCTACTTCTATAGATTCGCTTTCACGCAGACTTCACCGCAGAGGAACCGAAGATGAAAAAACCATCGCTAAGCGACTTGCAGAGGCGGAGCATGAGATGTCATTTAAGAACAGATATAAGTACAATGTTGTGAACGATGACCTTGACACAGCGGTAAACGAAGTTCTTGATATTTTAGAAAAAGAGAGTAAATAACCGATTTTTTCGGAAAATATATTATGATAATGATAGGAGATTAATTATGCATAAGGTTAATGTTGACGAATTATTCGCAGGTAAGCAAAGTAAGTATGCACTCGTTGTAGGTGTTGCAAAGAGAGCAAGAGAGATTACAGCAGAGCAGGAAGAAAGCGGTGAGGTTACAGACGACAAGCCTGTTCTCATTGCTATTGATGAAATCAAAAATCATGAAATAGGCATTTTAGAGCCTGACGATGATGAACTCCAGAATAGCTGAAATTGCTGTTGAAAAAGCAGCGTATTCCTTTGACAAGGCATTTGACTATGTGATTCCCGATTCTATGCTTGACAAGGCGGTAGCGGGAACACGGGTTCTTGTGCCATTCGGCAGAGGAAATCGTAAAAGGCAGGGGATAATAACCGCTGTTCATCAGGGTGAAAGCAAAGGCTTGAAGTCTGTTATTTCCGTACTTGATGATGAGCCTGTTTTAAACGATGAAATGCTTAAAACAGCCGCTTTTATGAAATCGCATTACTTTTGCACCTTTTATGAGGCTGTAAAAACAATGTTGCCGGCAGGTATTAACTACAAAGTTACTACTATGTACGGTGCAAAAGATGAAAGCGAGTTTTCCTTTGACGAACTTACGGACGAGGAAAAACGAGTTTATAATTACCTTTTTTCTAAGCGAAAAGCAGTAAAAAGCGAAGTATTGCTTGATGCTTTCGGTTACAGTACAACAGAACCTTTTGAACTCCTTGTTCAAAAAGGGGTGTTGTATAAGTCGGACGAGATTTTTCGCAAGGTTAATGACGCCGTAATGAAAATGACGGCGGTTACTCCCGAAGTTGATATATCGGGAGTAAAACTTACCGAAAAGCAGAAAAATGTGTTTGAACTTATTGAAATGGCAGGTGCAATTTCGGTAAAAGAGGTTTGCTATTTTACAGGAGTTACCGCCGCCGTTGTGGATGCGCTTTGTAAAAAAGGACTGATATACTTTTTTGATGAAGAAGTATTCAGAATTGAAAATCGACAAAAAGACAGCTCTTTGAAAGAAATTGTGCTTTCCGAAGAACAGCAGTCTGCTTGCGATTCTCTTTACAATGAATATGATTCGCCTTTTCCGAGCGTAAGTTTGCTTTACGGAGTTACGGGTTCGGGAAAGACAAGTGTATTTATCAAACTGATTGAAAAAGTAATTGATGACGGTAAGGGCATTATTGTTATGGTACCTGAAATCTCGCTTACTCCGCAGTTTGTATCGCAGTTTGCCAAAAGGTTTGGCGATAAGATTGCGGTTTTTCACAGTGCGCTTTCACTCGGCGAAAGACTTGATGAGTACAAAAGAGTAAAACAAGGTCTTGCACAAATTGTAATAGGTACACGCAGTGCTGTGTTTGCGCCTTTTGATAAGGTCGGACTGATTATTATGGACGAAGAGCAGGAATACAGCTACAAGTCCGAAAGCTCTCCACGCTACCATGCAAGAGAGATTGCTAAGTTCCGTTGCTCGTACAACAATGCTTTGCTTGTACTTAGCTCGGCTACACCGAGTATAGAAACCTATTACTATGCACAGACAGGCAGATATTCGCTTAATACGCTTTCTGCACGCTACGGTAAAGCCGTGTTGCCGGAGGTTGTTGTTGCGGATATGGGGGAAGAACTGAAAAACGGCAATACAAGCGGTTTTTCTGATGTTCTCCTGCAAAATATTGCGTATAATATTGAGCATAAAAAGCAGTCGATACTTTTGCTTAACCGCCGTGGTTACAATACTTTTGTTACTTGCAGAGCGTGCGGAGAGGCTGTGACTTGCCCGAATTGCTCAATTTCTCTTACTTACCACAGTGCAAATAACCGATTAATGTGCCATTATTGCGGCTATTCTGTGCCTTACACAGATGAATGTCCCGTATGTCACAGTCACAGACTTACTTTTGGCGGAACGGGCACACAGAGAGCGGAAAAAGATATTTCCGATATTTTTCCCGAGGCAAGGATTTTAAGAATGGATACCGATGCCACTTCGTCGAAATCTTCGTATGAAAAAATGATTTCAGCTTTTGCTGACGGTGAATATGATATTCTTGTGGGTACACAGATGGTTGCTAAGGGACTTGATTTTCCAAATGTGACTTTGGTTGGTGTGCTTAATGCCGACCATATGCTTTATGCCGATGATTACCGCAGTTATGAGCGTTCTTTTTCACTGCTCACACAGGTAGTCGGAAGAAGCGGCAGAGGCAATGATAAGGGTATGGCTGTTATTCAGACATTCACACCCGAAAATCTGATAATTTCAATGGCATCAAGACAGGATTACAATACCTTTTACTCGAACGAAATAAAGGTACGCAAGGCGATGCTGTATCCGCCGTTTGCCGATATATGCCTTGTAGGCTTTGTATCGCAGAACAGAGAAGCTGCCTTTAAAGGTGCGAGAAAGTTCCTTGAACTCTTTACAGAAGAGGCAAAGAAAAATTATCCGAATATGCCGTTGCGAATATTAGGGCCTACACCTGCATTGGTGGTAAAAATAAGTAATAAATACAGGTTTAAAATTATTATAAAATGTAAAAACAATTCCGAGTTTCGTGCCCTGCTTTCAAAGATTCTTTGTGAGTTTGGCAAGAGTAAGGAATTTTCGGGCGTTACGGCTTATGCCGATATGAACGCTCTTGTATGTTAAGGAAGTGTGAATATGGCTATTAGGCAAATTGTAAAAGAGGGCGACAGCGTTCTCACAAAGCACTGCCGTGAGGTTGTTAAATTTGATGACAGACTCGCACAGCTTATAGATGATATGACAGAAACCTTGCACGACTCGGGCGGAGTAGGTCTTGCCGCACCGCAGGTTGGCGTTATCCGCAGAGTTGTTGTTATTGATGTAAGTAAAGAACAAAATCAGGTTATCGAGCTTGTAAACCCTGTTATAATTGAATCAAGCGGCGAGCAGGAGGGTCTTGAGGGCTGTCTTTCTTGTCCGGGCGAATGGGGTATTACAAAGCGACCTAACTATGTTAAAGTGAAGGCTTTCGACAGACACGGCAATGAATTTACGATTGACGGTGAAGAATTGCTTGCAAGAGCTTTTTGTCATGAGCTTGACCATCTTGACGGTATTCTTTTTAAACAGAAAGCAAGCAAGATGCTTACTCCTGAAGAATACGAAGAAATGTTTGGCTGATTTGAGGGTTAATTATGAATATAATTTATATGGGCACTCCTGATTTTGCGGTGCCTGCACTCAAAAAATTATACGAAAGCAAGCATACGGTGCAGGCTGTGTTTACACAACCTGACAAGCCAAAGGGCAGAAAAATGGTGCTTACTCCTCCTGATGTAAAGGTATGTGCGCAGGAACTTAACATTCCCGTATATCAGCCGACAACCTTTAAATCGGAAGAACCTCTTGAAATAATAAAAAAATATAATCCCGATGTAATCGTTGTTGCGGCCTACGGTAAACTTTTACCGAAGGCAGTGCTTGAAAGCGCAAAGTACGGCTGTATCAATATCCACGGCTCACTTTTGCCGAAATACAGAGGCGCAGCACCTATTCAGCAGTCGGTTCTTAACGGCGACAAAGTAACAGGTGTGACAGCTATGCAAATGGCAGAGGGACTTGACACAGGCGATATATTGACAGTAATTGAAACAAAAATCGGCGAAAACGAAACATCCGGTGAGCTTTTTGACAGACTTAGTATACTCGGCGGAGAGTTAATTATTAAAACTCTTGAAATGCTTGAGAACGGAGAAATTAAGCCTGTAAAACAGGATGAAAGCAAGGCTACGCATACATCAAAGATTGATAAGTCGTTTTGCCCGATTGATTTTACAAAATCAGCCAACGAAGTGCACAATAAAGTCCGTGGACTTAATCCCTGGCCGATTGCGACTGCCGAACTTAACGGAAAAAAACTGAAAATTTATTCTACAAAAGTATGCGAAAAAAGCGGAAAAGCGGGCACGATAATCAGCATAAAGCCGTTGATTGTTGCTTGCGGCAGCGGTTCGGTCGAAATTATAGAGTTGCAGCCTGAGGGCAAAAAGCGTATGCCGTCAGCGGCTTTTCTTGCAGGTCATAAATTAAATATCGGTGACAGCTTTAACTGATATAGGTATATAAAGGAGAATTTTTATGTTTTATGGTTTTGACTGGACATATGTTGTGTTTATTCTTCCTTGCGTAATTATTTCACTTATATGTCAAATTAATGTTTCATCAACTTTTTCAAAATATTCTCAAATGAGAAATTCAAGAAATATGACAGGCGCACAAGCTGCCGAATTTGTTTTAAGACAAAACGGCGTCTACGGAGTGCGTATTGAAAGGGTAGCGGGAAATCTTACTGACCACTTTGACCCGAGAACTAATGTAATCAGACTTTCAGACAGTGTTTATAATGCAAATACCGTAGCAGCCGTAGGCGTTGCTTGTCATGAGGCAGGTCACGCTGTTCAGCACGCACAGAATTATTTACCGAATAAAATTCGTTCGGCAATTCTTCCGATGGCGAATATCGGTTCAAAATTAAGTTGGTTTTTGATTATATTGGGACTTTGTTTTTCCGCAAAAATCGGTTTTGTTATGTTGTATATCGGTATAGCTTTATTCGGATTTTCCGTACTTTTTACAATTGCAACTCTTCCCGTTGAGTTTAACGCTTCTAAAAGAGCGCTTGAAACTATCAAAAACGGAAATTTGCTTTACGGTGAAGAATACACGGGTGCGAAACGCACTTTGCAGGCAGCCGCTATGACCTATGTTGCATCTGCTCTTACGGCAATTTTACAGCTTTTAAGATTGCTTATAATAGCGAATAACAGAAGAAGATAAGAAAAGAGATTTTTAAATGGCTAATTCACGCAAAACTGCATTTAAAGTATTATTAAAAATTGAACAGGACGGAGCATATTCCAATATAGCACTCAATAACGCAGTAAAGGAAAGTGAGCTTTCGCCGCTTGATGCGGCTTTTACATCTGCGCTTGTTTACGGTGTGCTGGAGCGTAAAATCACTCTTGATTACATCATTAAACAATACTCTAAAATTCCGTTAAGGAAAATTGAGTTAAAGACAAAAATTATTCTCCGTCTCGGACTTTTGCAAATGGCTTTTATGGATAAAATTCCCGAAAGTGCCGCTGTTAACGAAAGTGTAAAACTTGCCAAACAGCAAAAACTGCAAAAATCCTCCGGTTTTATAAATGCAATTCTGCGCAGTTTTGCGAGAGATAATTGTAAAATAAAATATCCCGATTCAAACAATAAGGCAGAGTATTACTCGGTAAAATATTCCTGCCCGCAAATGCTTGTTAAATTATGGATAAATTCCTACGGCGAGGATAACGCAAGAGGGATTTTAGAAAATCTTAGCGGCAGACCGAATATTTACGCAAGAGTTAATACGCTGAAAACAAATACAGACGAACTTATAAGTGTGCTTGCCGATGATAAGGTAAAGGCTGAAAAAGTTGATTTTCCGAGTAATGCGGTAAAAATAACAGATACGGGTTCAATCGAAAGATTGAAAGCCTACAAAGGCGGTTTACTGCATATTCAAGATTTGTCGTCCCAGCTTTGCACATACTTTCTTTCTGCCGAAAAAGGACAGACCGTGCTTGATATTTGTTCGGCACCGGGCGGCAAAACTTTTACAATCGCCGAGTATATGCAAAATAGCGGAAAAATAACGGCTTGCGATATGTACAAGCATAAGCTGAAACTTATAGAAAAAGGCGCAAAAAGGCTGGGTATCAATATTATTGAAACCTGCCTGCGTGACGGTGCGTCTGCCGATAAGGAATTGCCGTTGGCAGACAGAATACTTTGCGATGTGCCGTGCAGCGGACTCGGAGTGCTTTCAAGAAAGCCGGAAATTCGCTATAAAGATGACCTTATAGATACAGACCTTGCTGATATTCAGTATAAAATACTTTGCGAAAGCGCAAAATATCTAAAAAAAGGCGGAAAACTTGTATATTCGACCTGTACGCTGAATCCGCAGGAAAACAATAAAAATACAGCAAAATTTCTTGCCGAACACAATGATTTTGAGGGAGTTGAACTTGAACTGCCTCCTGAACTTAAAAGAGCATTTGACGAAAAACCGTATGAAATAACACTTATGCCGCACACTTTTGACGGCGACGGTTTTTACATAGCCGTACTTACAAGGAGGTAATATTTTGAGCTTAATTGATATTAAATCTCTTGACCTAAATGAGCTTACCGACTTTGTAACCGAGAACGGTTTTGAAAAGTTCAGAGCAAAACAAATATACCAATGGCTTAACAAAAATGTCACTTCTTTTGATGAAATGCTGAATATTCCTTTGAAAATCAAGGACTTTTTAAAAAGAAGTTGTTACATTTCTGTTGCAAATATTGAAAAAAAACTAATTTCAAGGTATGATAAGACAGTAAAGTATCTTTTTTCGTTCAATGACGGTGAATGTGTAGAGTCCGTTGTTATGAATTATAAACACGGATACTCAATTTGCATTTCTACACAAGTGGGTTGCAAAATGGGTTGTACTTTTTGTGCAACCGGCAAAAGCGGTTTTTCAAGGAGTTTGACTCCGTCCGAAATGCTCAATCAGATTGAATCCGCACAAAAAGATTTGAATATCAGAATATCGAATATTGTCCTTATGGGAATGGGCGAACCGCTCGACAATTTTGAAAATGTGGTAAAGTTCTTAAGACTTGTATCCGATGACAACGGTCTTAATATCGGTATGCGCCACATCACAATTTCCACTTGCGGTATTGTACCTAAAATTTATGAGCTTGCAAAGCTGCACTTCGGCATTACGCTTTCCGTGTCATTACACGCACCTAACGATACCGTAAGGCAAAAGACTATGCCTATCGCTAAGCGATATTCTATGGATGAACTCTTAAAGGCTTGTAAAGATTATTTTGATATTACAGGCAGACGGGTTACTTTTGAATACTCTATGATAAGCGGTGTAAATGATTTTGACAGGGACGCTTACGAGCTTGCGGACAGACTTGCCGATATGAACTGTCATGTAAATCTCATTCCGGTAAACACCGTTGACGGAACAGGATACAAAAAGAGCAGTATGGAAAGGCAACAGGCCTTTGTAAATATACTTGGTCGAAAACATATTGCGGCGACAGTCAGGAGAACCCTTGGAAGTGACATTAACGCTTCCTGCGGTCAGCTCAGACGAAATCATACTAACGAAGGAGGAAAATAACTTGGAAGTCTTTAGCAAAAGTGACATTGGCTTAGTTCGTTCACAAAATCAGGACGATTGCCGCTTCGGAGTTATTTCTCCCAGCTGTGCTTGGGCAGTAGTCTGTGACGGAATGGGAGGTGCCAACGGCGGCAACATAGCGAGTGCAACAGCGGTGGAATACATAAGCTCCAAAATAACCGATTTATACAAGGACGATATGACCAAAGAACAAATCGGCGAGCTTATAGCTGAAATTGTTGTAAACGCAAATATGAAAATATATGAACTTTCTTTGAAAGATCCCGAACTTACGGGAATGGGTACAACCTGCGAGTTTGTTTTTGTAAAGGATACCACGGTTCATATTGTCCATGTTGGCGACAGCCGTACCTATGCAATAAGGGGCGGCAAAATCAAACAGCTTACTGAGGATCACTCTGTTGTACAGGAAATGGTGCGCAGAGGTGAGCTTACCTATGAACAGGCACAGAATCATCCCAATAAGAATTTTATAACAAGAGCACTCGGAATAAAACCGTCCGTAAGGCTTGACTATATAGAGGCAAACTTTATTTACGGTGATGTTCTTTTAATATGCACAGACGGACTTTCCAATTGCATTACAACAGGCGATATGGTTAAAATTTGCCACGAAAACAGGGGCGAGGATCTTATTAATAAGCTTGTTGACAAGGCAAAGGAAGGCGGCGGAACCGATAATATTACCGCCACGGTTATTTATTGAGAAACGGAGAGTGAAATAAATTGGATAAATATATCGGCAAAAGACTTGATGGCCGTTATGAAATTCATGAGCTTATCGGCGTTGGCGGTATGGCTAATGTATATCGCTGTAACGATACTCTTGATGACCGTGAAGTTGCCATTAAGATTTTAAAAGATGAATACCTCAATAACGAGGAATTTATCCGTCGTTTTAAAAATGAATCGAAGGCTATCGCAACACTTTCACACCCTAATATTGTTAAGGTGTATGATGTCAGCTTCGGTGATATGATTCAGTATATTGTAATGGAATACATTGACGGCATTACACTTAAAGAATACTTTGATCAGCAGGGTATCATTGAGTGGAAAGAGGCTTTGTATCTCACAAGTCAGGTTCTTAAGGCTTTACAGCATGCGCACGAGCACGGCATTGTCCACCGTGACATAAAGCCGCAGAATATTATGCTTTTACAGGACGGCACAATCAAGGTTACAGACTTTGGTATTGCCCGTTTTTCCGACAAAGCTACACGCACAATGACAGAACACGCAATTGGTTCGGTTCATTACATTTCACCGGAGCAGGCGAGAGGTGAGGCAACAGACGGCAAGTCTGACATCTACTCGGTCGGTGTTATGCTTTATGAAATGCTCACAGGTAAACTTCCTTTTGACGCAGACAGTGCAGTTTCAGTAGCTCTTATGCAGTTACAGTCAACTCCTAAGCGCCCGAGAGAGCTTAATCCCACTATTCCTATCGGACTTGAGCAGATTACAATGAAGGCTATGGAAAAGAATCCTGCCGACAGATATAATTCTGCCGCTGAAATGCTCAACGATATGGAGCGTTTCAGACTTAATCCTTCTATTGTGTTTGATTATTCAAAATTTGTTGATAATCAGCCTACAAAGTTTGTTACTTCACTTAAAGATACAAAAACAAACAGTACAAAGTTTGATAAGGCTGTTGCAAAACCGGAGGAAACTTCCGAACCTGAAATCGAAACCGCAGAAGAGGAAAAGAAGGTTGAACACAAGCCGTCTTATTACGCAATCAAGGGTATTGTAATTTCTGCCGTAGTTGTGGTTGCCGTATTTGTAGGTCTTGCAATTTTCAGAGGATGTTCGACTTCACAGGCTAAAGATGTTGAAATACCGAATTTTGTCGGTAAAACTTTGGCAGAGGCCAATGCCGACAACAAAGACAATTTTAACTTTGTTGTGGAGAGCAAGTATGACGCTTCAAAAGAGCTTGGTGTAATTCTTGAACAGGAGCCTGCCGCTGATTCAAAACTCGTAAAATCAGGCTCACAGATTACTCTTAAAGTAAACGGAACAGATACAAATGCTTCGGTTCCTTATGTTCTTAATTATTCCGAAAAAGACGCATCTGCAATTATTGAGGAAAAGAGCCTTGTTCCAAAGATAATCTATGTTGAAAACACTAAAACTCCTAAGGGATATGTTGCAGAAGTATTCCCTAAGGCAGGTGTTCAGACAAATATCGGTTCTACCGTTTATATTTACATTGCAAACGGCGAGAGAGATGAAAAGGTAACTATTCCGTCTGTATCCGGACTTTTACTTTCAGAGGCCAAAACAAAACTTGTTGATGCAGGTCTTACTGTAGAAACAGTTTACGATGACGAAAGTAAAGAGGCAAAAGACACAGTTCTTTCACAGTCACCGTTGCAGTACGGTAAGGTAGATAAAGGTACTGTTGTAACCCTTACTGTAAGTTCGGGCAAGGGTGATGTTGCTACAGTAAATGTATATGTAGATTTACCTACAAATGCTACTGAATCGGTTGAGATGACTGTAATTGTAGACGGTGTTGTTGATACTAAGTATTCAAAAACACTTGTGCCGCAGTACAATAAGACCTGTACTCTTGAATTTACGGGTTCCGGTACTTCAAACATTGTGGTACAGCTTGACGGTCAGGTTTACCGTGAATATTCGATTAATTATTCAACACTTGTTGTATCACAAACAGCTACTCACGAGTATGTTGTACCTACAACCGCACCTGTTGAAACAGAGCCTGCATATACAGAGCCGCCTGTTACAGAGCCGCCATACACACCGGTTCCGCCAACAGATGCAACCGAACCTTCCGAGGCGTTGTAATAATTGATATGAGCAGTAACGAAGGATTATTGATGAAAGTGCTCGGCGGTTTTTACTATGTCGAGTGCGACAATCAAATATATGAATGTAAAGCAAGAGGAAGTTTCCGCAAGAGCGGAAATTCTCCTCTTGTTGGCGACAGGGTGAAAATTTCTATTCAGAAAGAGGGCTTTGCCTCTCTTGACGAAATCCTGCCGAGAAAAAATAAATTAAAGCGACCGCCGCTTGCTAATATTGATATTCTCGTAATCGTTTGTTCGACTGTTTCGCCAAGTCCGAATTATGCGGTTATAGATAAAATGACCGCCGCTGCGATTAACAGCAATATGCAGCCTATAATTGTCATTTCAAAAGATGATATTGAAAGCGGTGAAAAGGTTGCCGATATTTACAAAAATGCGGGATTTGAAGTTTTTTGTACTTCTCCGCTAAAATCAGATGAAGCAGAGAGATTAAAGGCCTTACTTATGGGCAAAACTTCTGCTTTTACAGGCAACAGCGGTGTGGGTAAGTCAACCTTGTTAAATATGCTTTTTCCTAACCTAAGCCTTGCAACAGGTGAAATAAGCGATAAACTCGGACGAGGCAGACATACTACAAGAGCAGTTGAACTGTTTAATCTTGACGGCTGTTATATCGCAGACACACCCGGATTTTCAACCGTTGATTTGCAGAGATACGAAATTATTGATAAAAACGAACTTCAATATTGCTTTCCCGAATTTAAAGAGTATCTCGGAGAATGTATGTTTACTTCGTGTTCTCATACTTGCGAAAAAGGCTGCAGAGTTTTGCAGGCACTTGCTGACGGAGATATTGAGAAAACCCGTCACAACAGTTATGTTGCTATGTACAATGAGGTAAAAGATATTAAAAAGTGGCAGTTAAAAAAGTAAAGGGGAATTAAAATGCGTTGTACGATAATTGCGGGCTCGCCTGAAGCGGATATAGATTTTATATCGGAACAGGTTAAGGACTGCAATTATCTTATTTGTGCCGATAAGGGTTATGAATATGCAAAAAAAGCAGGTGCAAAGCCTAACCTTATAGTCGGTGATTTTGATTCGTACAGCGGTAATTTACCCGATGATTGCGAAGTAATCAAGCTCAATTCACATAAAGATGATACAGACCTTTTGCATTGCATAGAGGTTGCACTGTCCCGTGGATATGATGATTTTATTATCCTTGCCGCAACAGGCGGAAGATTTGATCATACCTTTGCAAATATTTCTGTTCTTATGTATCTTGATAAAAAAGGTGCAAGCGGAATAATCGTTTCCGACAAAGAGATTATTCGCTTTTTGAAAATGGGCGAATATAATTTTGACGGAAATAAAGGAAAAACTTTTTCAGTCTTTCCTTTTGCCTGTGACAGTGTGAATGTATCTTACATAGGTGCCGAGTATTCGGCGGAGAATCTTATTTTAACTGCGGAAGAAGCAATGGGCATTTCAAATATTTTTATTTCTGACAGAGCAAATGTAAAAATAAATTACGGAAATGCAATAATTATTATTAATCAGTTCATAAATTAAATTTAATTTACAAAAACATTATATAGTATGCGGTAATTTTTAAACACCAATATGGGGGTATAGCTCAGTTGGGAGAGTGTCTGACTGGCAGTCAGAAGGTCATGGGTTCAAGCCCCATTATCTCCACCACTTAGTTTTATAAAGAGATGTCATTGTTATATAAACGGTTGTAATAACAAAATTGTAACTATAATGACACTCATTAGTCTTGAAAAGAATTATAACCTTATGATATAATATATTAGTATCATTTCGTTTTGTGTTATTCTATTTGGAGTTGAATTTTTATGTCATTATGTATGGGTTGTATGCAGGAACTTAACGGTAGTGTAATCTGCCCGAACTGCCATTTTGATAATTCAGAAGTTCAGTCGGCACCTTTTCTGCCTTTCGGCACAGAGCTTGCAGGCAGATATGTAACAGGTACCGGACTTGAAACTAACGGTGAATCAACACGCTATATTGCTTTTGACAAGCAGACGGGCGATGTTGTAATTGTATCTGAATTTTTACCGATCGGTCTTTTTTCAAGAGATGAAGGACAGACTGAATTAAAAGTTAATTACGATGACAGACTTGCTTTTAATAAACTTAAAGATGAGTTTATTTCATATTTTCGCATTATTTCAGAATTAAAGGATCTTTCGGCACTTACAAATATTGTTGATGTTTTTGAAGAAAACAATACAGCATATGCTATTGAAGAAAAAGAGGACCTTATTCCTTTTGAAGAATATATTGAGCGCAGCAACGGTCATCTTGACTGGGACATTGCAAGACCGCTCTTTATGCCCGTAATTTCGGCACTTGAGGCTCTTCATAAGCGTGGTGTCGGTCATTATGCGGTAGCGCCTAAAAATCTGTTTATTACTGCTTCGGGTAAAATCAGAATGGCAGGCTATGCTACGGAAAATGAGCGTAAGCGTGGTACAGCGCTTAAATCTCAATTGTTTTCAGGCGCAGCAGCACCCGAACAGTATGAAGATAATTTTCCGCTTGATGATATTACGGATATTTACGGACTTTGTTCTACACTTTTCTATGCACTTACAGGTCATCTTCCAAAGAGTGCGGTTGAGCGTTTAAAAGACAGCAGACTTCTTATGAGCACATCTACTGTAAAGAGTTTGCCTCCTCATGTTGTATCTGCACTTGCAAACGGTTTACAGGTTCAGCGTGAGAACAGAATTACAGATTTTGACGAGCTTCGTTCTCAACTTTCCGTTGCACATACCGCAAAGGCTATTCAGGACGAAATTTCGAGAACAGCAAGTATGAATATTACAAAGGATCAGTCACGCCGTAATAACGGTATGTCGCATACTTCCATTGTTATTATTTCTGTTGCAATTACAGTTCTTGTACTTGGAATTGCCGGTGTATTTTGGCTTATGCAGAATCCGTTTGCAGGATTATTCCCGGGTAATACTGATGCCACTGCAGCGTCTACATCAAGTACGGAATGGACAGGTCCTGTTGTTCCTAACTATGTCGGAATGAAGTACGAAGATGTTGTAAAGGCTGCGGCTTCCGATGACAGCGTTGTGGTTTACAGAAATTACAATGATGCTTACAGCGATAAATATGCCGACGGTGTTGTAATGGAACAGTATCCTCCGGCAGGTTCTAAAGTAGAGCAGGAAGACGGTATTACAGTTTCTGTAACAGTCAGTCTTGGTGCTCAGATGCGTGAACTTCCTGCAATTCAGGGTAATAAAATTGATGAGGCTGCGCAGTCGCTTGCAGATGCGGGACTTCTTGCTACAGCTGAATATCAGTACAGTGATACAGTAGCGGAAAACAGAGTTATCGGCTACAAAAATCATGTTGCAGGCGATACTCTTGAAAGCGGTTCTAACATTATAATTATTGTAAGTAAGGGCAGACAGCAGACTACAACTCAAGCAACTTCCTGATATTAAAGCTAAAAATAATGGCTGAATCAATTGTATATTGACTCAGCCATTTTGATTTAAGAATTTAAAATTTATATTACAGATCAATTTGCTAAACCATAATTATCCGACTTTTTACTAAGAACCGTTTATTTAAACTTGCTTTTCACGCTTTTTTCCGCATTCCTTACCAATGTAAAAAGTGAAGCAGTACCTTTTTCAAAATATCTTGAAAGCAAATCGGGTGAAAGAGCAATTGATGTATTTTCGGTCTTACTTTCGATTATAGCGTCAATCATAGCAAGGTCGAGCGTCATAGCTGCGCTGCAAAGACTTCTGTACTTGCTTTTGTTCAGCGTAAATAAATCCTGCGGGTTGCTTTCTTCACACGAATATACCGAACGAAATGCCTGATACTGGGCATTCATAAGATAGTTGCTTACAGCGTTTGTCAGCTTTTTGTTTCCGAGCTTATCGAGTATATCGAAAATAACGGCGCTTGTATTCATTACAACTTTTTTGTTAATCATAGCGACCATATTGCTGCCCGGCTCAACTGTCGGAATCTCCGCATCGGGTATATTGACAGGCTGTGCCTGCTGACCGTTTCTGTTCGGTGTTCTGCCAAGCAAATAATCACAAGACACATCGTAGTATTCGGCGGTTTTTACGAGAAAATCAAGTCCGCATTCTCTTATTCCTTTTTCGTAATGAGAGAGCAGCGCCTGGGAAATACCCAAGTCTGCCGCTACCTGCTTTTGGCTTAATCTGCGTTCTCTTCGCAGCATTGAAATTATCATAGGAAAATCACTGTTCATTGAAAACACCTCTTTTATACGAACAGTATAATATATTAATTACAATTTGTAAATACCATAGGAGTTACAATTATGAAATCTTATATTATTCACTTTCTTCGCCACGGAAGTATAGACGAAACTTTATCGGGCAAGTACATAGGCACTACTGATGTTCCGCTTTCGGATAAAGGAAAAACAGAACTTAGAAAACTTGATTACGAATATCGTTATCCGGGTGCACAGGCAGTGTTTACAAGTCCGTTAAAGCGTTGTACACAGACTTGCAAAATTCTTTATCCCGAGCAAAATCCGCTTGTAATTGCTAATCTTTCAGAGTGCAATTTCGGCGAATGGGAGGGCAAAACTGCAAATGACCTCAATGGCGACGAGGATTTTCAAAAGTGGCTTGCAGGCGATCCGTCTGTAAAACCGCCAAGGGGAGAGAGCAACGCCGATTTTACTCGCCGAATTTGTAAAATGTTTGAAAGCATTGTTGAGGGACTTATAAAAACTGGTACAACCGAAAGCGTAATTATCACTCATGGCGGTGTAATTATGACCTTGCTTGCAGTGTACGGAATGCCGCAGGCTAAGCCTTTTGAGTGGGTAATGGACAACGGCTTTGGCTACTCGGTAAGAATTACTCCACAGCTTTGGCAGAGAGATAAAATTATGGAAGTTTTCTCTGTTATTCCCGAGAAAAAAGATGTTGAAGATTAATTTTTAAAATAGCTTAAATTGTAGCACAGTTTACAATCTTTTGTAAAAAATTGTGCAATAATGTAATATACAGGCAATATAATATGTCTGAACCTACGCAATTATTATATATTAACTCAAAGGAGATTTTTAATATGGCAGACTACAAAATCGTTTTGTTAAAAGGTGACGGTATCGGCCCTGAAATCGTAAACCAGGCTGTTAAGGTACTCGACAAGGTAAGCGAAAAGTTTAATTTTACAGTAGAATATGACGAGGCACTCCTCGGCGGTTGTGCTATTGACGCAACAGGCGTTCCGCTCCCTGATGAAACAGTTGCTAAGTGTAAGGCGGCAGACAGCGTGCTTTTAGGCGCAGTAGGCGGTCCTAAGTGGGATAATCAGCCGGGCAACAACCGTCCTGAAGCAGGTCTTCTCGGCATCAGAGGCGCACTCGGTCTTTTTGCAAACCTTCGTCCTGCTGTTATTTTTGAACCTCTTAAGAAAGCATCACCGATTAAAGATGAAATTATCGGCGGTTCGCTCGATATTATGATTGTTCGTGAACTCACCGGCGGTATTTACTTTGGTAAGAGAGGCAGAACAGAAGTTGACGGTCAGCCTGCCGCTTGGGATACAGAGCAGTATTCCGTACCTGAGGTAGAGAGAATCGCAAGAGTTGCTTTTGACCTTGCTATGAAGAGAAATAAAAAGCTCACAAGCGTTGATAAGGCAAATGTTCTTGAGTCATCAAGACTTTGGAGAGAAACTGTAACAAGAATTTCTAAGGAATATCCTGAGGTTGAGCTTAACTATATGTATGTTGACAACTGCGCTATGCAGCTTGTAAGAAACCCGGGTCAGTTCGATGTAATTGTTACTTCAAATATCTTTGGCGATATTCTTTCAGACGAGGCGTCAATGATCAGTGGTTCAATCGGTATGCTCGCATCTGCAAGCCTTTCAGAGAGCAAGAGCGGTCTTTACGAGCCAATCCACGGTTCGGCTCCTGACATTGCAGGTCTTGGCATTGCCAACCCGCTTGCAACAATTCTTTCTGTTGCAATGATGCTCCGTTATTCACTTGATCAGCCACAGGCGGCAGACGCTATTGAGGCAGCAGTTACCAAAGTTCTTGAGAATAATCGTACACCAGATATTTACGAAGAGGGTACAAACAAGGTTACTTGTGAGCAGATGGGCGACCTCGTATGTGAGGCACTTTAATATCTAACAGAATGGAGGAGTAAAATGCAGTTGTATGATATGCACTCGCATATACTTCCTGGAATTGATGACGGAGCGCCAAGCGTAGAAAAAAGCCTTGTTATATTAAATGAACTAAAAAAACAAGGCGTAACAAATGTTTGTCTTACTCCTCATTTTTATACAAATGAAATCAGTGCAGAGGATTTTGCCGCACAAAGACAGCATGCGATTGATAAACTTATGCCGCATATTCCTGACGGTATGAAAGTTGTTGTTGGTGCGGAAGTTTATGTCACTCGATATATGTTTAACGGAGATGACTTTTCCTGCGCTTGTTACGGCAACTCCAATTACATACTTACCGAGTTTGCTTACACATCGCAGTTTTCAAGTCACACTATGGAGTATTTTGTAAAACTTACAGAGAATTACAATATGATTCCTGTTCTTACTCATGTTGAAAGATACCCTGCTTTAATCAACGATCCGTCTATTATCGGTGAGCTTAAGGATATGGGTGTAATTATCCAGACCAACACAAATTCTTATATCAAAAAAGCGTCGTTTTTCTCAAAACTTAAGCTTATAAGGCTTATAAAAGGTGGATATATTGATGTTATCGGCAGTGATGCACATTCATTGACCCATAATGACCCACGCACATTTACAGAGGCTTTGGACTTTATTTCTGCGAAATGCGGACAAAGCACAGTAAGAAAAATGATGAGCAACGCAGAAGAAATCTTCAACAGCGCACTTTGATAACAATAAAGGATGTACTTTTTCGGTACATCCTTTTAATTTTATACTAAAATCTTATAGGTACGGATATACTATTAAGAGCAGTAAAAACCTTGCCTTATGAAATGGGGAATAGCCGTGTTTGAGATTTTAGTGGGAATATTGTTGTTTGTTGTACTTCTCGTGGTTTGCAGTGTGCTTGTGTCTGAATATCTGTTTAAAATGATTATTTACAGGCAAAAAAAGAGCAGTTGTCAAAAGGACATTGATGCCGTAGCAAGCTGGTACAGGCATTATCCGATTGCAAAAACAGGCAGATTATGGCTTGAAAATATGCCATATATTAATGTTTATATAAAGTCTTTTGACGGACTGCGATTATACGGCGCTTTGCTTGAAAACGAAAAATTTTCCGATAAAATTATTATTTGTGTTCACGGCTTTACAGGCAGCGGTAAAAAGGATTTCGCAAGCCTTGCCCGTACTTATTATTTAAACGGGTATAATGTACTTCTTGTGGATAACAGGGCACACGGGCAAAGTGAGGGCAAATATGTAGGCTTTGGAGTGCTTGACAGATTGGATCTGCGCAATTGGGTGAAATATACTGTAAATCGTTTCGGCAGTAATATAAAAATATTTTTGCACGGTATATCAATGGGTGGTGCAACTGTACTTATGGCAAGCAGTATTATGCCAAAAAATGTGCGTGGCATTATTGCAGACTGCGGATTTACAAGCGTAGACGAAATTTTTGAGTATGTACTGAAAAGAGATTATCATCTTCCGAGATTCCCTATCATTTATCTTACAAATATTATGTCAAAAATTCGTGCCGGATACGGATATAAAGATGTTAATACCGCTGCGCAAATTGCAAAATCGGATATCCCTGTTTTATTTATCCACGGAGAGAATGACGAATTTGTACCGCTTTGGATGACTATGAAAAATTATTCTTACTGCAAAGCATATAAAGAGCTTTATATAGTGAAAGATTCCGAACATGCCGAGTCGCATTACATTGATAAAAAAGGCTACGAAAGGCGAATACTTACATTTATAGAAAAAATAAGCAAATAGCCGACAAATAGGGAATAAAATCCTACTTGTCGGCTTGGGGAGAAATTATGCAGTACATAAATTATTACAGTTCACCGCTCGGCAAAATCACTTTGGCGAGTAACGGTAACGAGCTGATAGGCTTGTGGTTTGAAGGACAAAAATATTTTGGTTCTACGCTTACTAAAGAATATGAGCAAAAAAATCTGCCTGTTTTTGAACAGACAGCAAAATGGCTTGATATTTATTTTAGCGGCAAAAATCCCGATTTTACGCCGCCTTTGTTTTTATCGTCAACTTCGTTTCGTAATGAAGTTTGGAAAATACTTTTGACTATACCGTACGGTAAAATAATGACATACGGTGAAATAGCTAAACTTATGGCTGAAAACAGGGGAGTAGAGAAGATGTCTGCACAGTCTGTGGGTGGCGCAGTGGGACATAATCCTATTTCAATAATTGTTCCGTGCCACAGGGTAGTAGGTACGGACGGAAGTTTGACAGGCTATGCGGGCGGTGTTGATATTAAAGAAAAACTTTTAAAATTTGAAAATGCTTTGTAAATGTCAGAAATACGGTTTAGTGAATTATCGGTCGGGCAACAAAGCAACAGTCAAACTTTTCGTTCTGAAATTAAAAGTTTTACCTTTATTAAGCTAAACTTTGTGTGCTAATCCATAATTTGACAAATAATCGACTAAAAAAATCTGCCACACCAAAAAGGTGTGGCAGATATATTTTTATGGGATTTTATAAGGAGCTTTAAATTAGTACATACCGCCCATATCAGGAGCAGCAGGAGCAGCAGGAGCTGCAGGCTCTTTAATATCTGCAACGAGTGACTCTGTTGTGAGTACCATTGCAGCTACAGAAGATGCATTCTGGAGAGCAGAACGAGTAACCTTTGTCGGGTCAACGATACCTGCCTCAATCATATCAGTATATTCCTCTGTAAGAGCGTTAAAGCCATAGCCAACCTTGTTAGCCTTCTTAATGTTCTCGCAGATTACGCTGCCCTCAAGACCTGCATTTGCGGCAATCTGACGGAGCGGCTCTTCAAGAGCTTTAAGAACAATCTTAGCGCCTGTCTTAGCATCACCCTCAAGTGTATCAACAAAAGCGGAAACAGCAGGAATAGCGTTCATACAAGCGATACCGCCGCCTGCTACGATACCCTCTTCAACAGCAGCCTTAGTAGCGGCAAGAGCATCTTCGATTCTGAGTTTCTTTTCTTTCATTTCAACTTCGGTAGCAGCGCCGACTTTGATTACTGCAACGCCGCCTGCGAGTTTAGCAAGACGCTCCTGAAGTTTTTCACGGTCAAAATCAGATGTTGTTGTTTCAATCTGCTGACGAATCTGTGCAACTCTGCCCTTAATAGCGTCCTTGTCGCCTGCACCGTCAACAATGATTGTGTTCTCTTTCTCAACCTTTACCTGACGAGCAGTACCAAGCTGATCCATTGTTGTATCTTTAAGCTCAAGACCTAAGTCTGATGTAATTACTGTACCGCCTGTAAGTGTTGCGATATCCTGTAACATTTCTTTTCTTCTGTCACCAAAGCCCGGTGCCTTAACAGCAACACAAGTAAATGTACCTCTTAACTTGTTGAGTACGAGAGTTGTGAGAGCTTCGCCCTCTACATCTTCGGCAATGATAAGGAGTTTTCTGCCTGACTGAACAATCTGCTCAAGAATAGGGAGAATTTCCTGTGTATTTGAAATTTTCTTATCTGTAATAAGAATGTATGGGTTGTCAAGTTCTGCAACCATCTTGTCTGTATCTGTTACCATATAAGGAGCAATGTAACCACGGTCGAACATCATACCTTCTACAACTTCGCTGTAAGTTTCGGCTGTCTTAGACTCTTCAACTGTGATAACACCGTCTGTTGTAACCTTTTCCATAGCCTCGGCAATGAGCTTACCGATGAACTCATCCTGTGAAGAAACTGTAGCAACTCTTGCAATATCGTCAGAACCCGAAACCTGCTTGCTGTTGTCAGAAACAGCTTTTACCGCAACATTGATAGCGTCTGCAATACCTTTCTTAAGAACCATTGGGTTTGCACCTGCTGTTACATTCTTCATACCCTCTCTGATAAGAGCCTGAGCAAGAAGTGTAGCTGTTGTTGTACCGTCACCTGCAACATCGTTTGTTTTGATTGAAACTTCCTTAACAAGCTGTGCGCCCATATTCTCAAATGGGTCGTCAAGCTCAATTTCCTTAGCAATTGTTACACCGTCGTTTGTGATGAGTGGAGCGCCGTACTTTTTGTCAAGTACAACATTTCTGCCCTTAGGACCGAGTGTGATTTTAACTGTATCAGCAAGCTGGTCAATACCTCTCATAAGAGATTTTCTTGCTTCTTCACCATAAGCAATTTGTTTAGCCATAATTAATTACCTCCAAAATATATCAAATAAAAATAATTATTCTACTGTTGCAAGAATATCTGACTGACGAACGATTGTGTACTCTTCACCGTCAATCTTAACTTCTGTGCCTGCATACTTGCTTGCGATTACTTTGTCGCCGACATTTACATACATCTTAACTTCGTTGCCGTCTACAACACCGCCGGGGCCTACTGCAACTACTCTTGCAAACTGTGGCTTTTCCTGTGCGGCAGATGAAAGAATGATACCGCTCTTTGTTTTTTCTTCGGCTTCTTCAACCTGTAATACTACTCTGTCAAGTAATGGTTTAATACTCATAATATAAATCCTCCTAAAAAGTTTATGTGTTATTTCGGTTAGCACTCTGTATCCTTGAGTGCTAATTATATTTTATACCATTTTTTAGAAATGTCAAGAGAAATTTGACTAAATTTGACCTTTAATTTATAAACAATTAAATTTATTTGTACATCACTGTATTATAATTCGTATATAGAACTAAAATAACTTAAACATGCCCTTTTTTCTTTAGTTTACCTTTGGGTTCAGGTTTATTTATTTCATAGCCGTTTTTAATGGAAAGTTTTGCAAGCAATGCAATTCCGTCCGTAAGAGCCTTTTTAGATTCATTGTCTATCTTATTAAATGCTTTAATCATAGTCGGTATATTTTTTATGCCTGCCTTTCGTATGTCGTCAAAGGTGATTTTACCGCCTTCTGCCATAATTTGAAATACAGAGTCTATGATTTGTTTTTTCTGTTCGGTTGTAAGTCCGTCAATAAGCTCTTTCATATTTTTTTCGGCAAATTTAATGCTCTTGGTATCTTCATCAAGGTGTACAAAGTGTGTGCCTACTACATTCCAGCTGAAAGCATCGTGCTGCCAGAAAGAATGACTTGCGCTTTTTACTATTATATAATCTTCATCATGCTCAAGTAACATACCTACAAATGATGACTGCGGAACAAAGGTAGTGATTCTGTCGGCAATTTCTTTGTGCTGCTCACTTTCTATGAATTCCTTTGAAAAACCCGGACCGTCGTTGTTATATACAGCTATTATTCTGTCTTTGATTTCAGGAAAAGTATTTACAGCGGAATAGATTGCGAGATTTCCGCCTTTGGAGTGACCTCCGAGGTATATTTCGCTGTTTGGATATTTGTTTGCAACCATACTCAGATATGCCGCTGCGTTAAGCTGTGAGGGAATATTGTCGGTTATGGCAATCATACAATCTTCTTTCCAACCGTTGAGCGTATTGTCTGTGCCACGGTAAGCGATAAATAATTTATCTGTATCAAAATGAAAAGTGCAAGCGCCGAATTGCATTGGATTATCTTCGCAGTCATATGCCGCAAAATCCGATACATATATATTTTTTAACCTGTTGCTTTTAGCTGATTCGGATAATAACTTGGTTATTTCCTTGCCGACTGTGTTATAAAAATCTTTAATTACATAGTAATCTTTAAAAACAACATCACGCTTTTCTTTAAAATAAAGTTTATTTATGTCGGAAAGCGGAAGCTGTGATTTTTCTGTATATCCCGAAAAATCAAGATAAACAAGCTCTGAAAATATAAGAGCGTCAACTTCGTTTAAAGGTGAAATATCAAAACCTAAATCGCCACGCCATTTTAAATAGTTTATAAGATTATTCATAACCCACCTCGCAATATATTAATAATTAAATTTTATAAAATTTGTACTTAAAAAGCAATATAATTCACATAAAATTCAGAAAGCCCACTGCAAAATATGCAATGGGCAATTTTAAGTTTATTTTTCTGTGCTTGTCTTAAAATGTCAGGTAAAGAATTAAATATTACCTGTATATTTAATATTACTTTATCTTCACCGAATTTTTTTGTTTTTAAAACCGTTCACAAGAATACCTGCCGCAGTCTCGGCAAAGAAGTCGCAGATAAATATTTTAAAATCATCTGTAACGGATATATTGTTTTGAATTTCGCAATTGTTTACAACTTTCTTTTATAATCTAAATAATTATAAAAGTTTGGTCAACCTTTTATAATTTTTTGACTTAAGGATAGAACCGACAAATTATAAAAACCGCTCTCCTAAGAATTTTTTAGAAGAGCGGTTTGTGTATTTGTTTTAATAATTATTCGTTAATAGCTTTAACGAGAGCCTGTGCTTTGTCTGTCTTTTCCCAAGCAACGCCGAGTTCTTCTCTACCCATATGACCGTAAGCGGCAAGCGGACGATACTTTGTTTCTTTAAGCTTTAACTGCTCAATAATAGAATTCGGACGGCAGTCAAATACTTTTTCCACAGCGTCTGAAAGCTGTTCGTTTGTGTAGCTTGATGAACCGAAAGCGTCTACCATTATTGATACAGGTTTAGCAACACCGATTGCATATGCAAGCTGAACCTCGCACTTATCAGCAAGACCTGCGGCAACAATATTCTTTGCGATGTATCTTGCGTAGTAAGCGGCACTTCTGTCAACCTTTGTCGGGTCTTTACCGCTGAATGCACCGCCGCCGTGACGAGAAAATCCGCCGTAGGTATCAACTATAATCTTTCTGCCTGTAAGACCTGAATCGCCTACAGGGCCGCCGATTACAAATCTGCCTGTTGGGTTAATGAAATACTTTGTGTTTTCATCTAAAAGCTCGGCAGGAATGATTGGCTTTACTACATATTCAACCATATCTTTTCTGATCTGCTCCAGTGTAACCTTTTCATCGTGCTGTGTAGATACAACAACGGTGTCTACCCTTACAGGTGTGTCACCCTCATACTCAACGGTTACCTGTGTTTTACCGTCAGGACGAAGGTAGGAGAGAGTACCGTCTTTTCTTACCGCTGTAAGCTGTTTTGCAAGCTTGTGAGCAAGTGAGATAGCAAGCGGCATAAGCTCTTTAGTTTCGTTGCAAGCGTAGCCGAACATCATACCCTGATCGCCGGCGCCAATCTGATTGTTTACATCGTTTTCGCCGTCTTTAAGCTCGTAGCTTTCGTTTACACCCATTGCAATGTCAGGGCTCTGCTGGTCAATAGAAGTGAGTACAGCGCAAGTTTTGCCGTTAAAACCGCAGTCCTGATTATCGTAGCCAATGTCGTTTATTACATCTCTTGCGATACTTGCAATGTCAACATAGCAGTCTGTAGAAATTTCGCCCATAACATGAACTACACCTGTTGTAGCGGTTACCTCGCAGGCAACATGAGCGTTTTTATCCTGTTCGAGAATAGCGTCAAGAACAGCGTCGGAAATCTGGTCACAAACTTTGTCGGGATGTCCCTCTGTTACTGACTCAGAAGTGAAAAAATGTTTTGCCATTATAATTCTCCTTTGCAAAAAATAAGCACCTTTCAGCCGAAAGGTGCTTTTAAAACTCATCTTTCGGTAAATACCGCAGGACTTGGCACCTTGCAAAAAGCAGGTTGCCGGACTTCATAGGGCCTGTTCCCTCAGTCGCTCTTGATAAGATAAATATTAACTTATTGTTTTAATTATATACCGTTATATCGACAAAAGTCAACAAGAAATAACAGGAATATTGTAAAATCGGATAATCAAACAAAAAAATTATGCGATTTCATCAACGGAACAACATTCTGTACAAGGTACGCTGTGTTTTACTCTGTCCTCAACCTCGGCACGCTTTGCATTGTTAAAGCGGTCTACCGTACCTACAAGATAGCCTGTGATTCTGCGGATTCTTTCAAACGGAACAGAATCGTAATCGTATTTAACATCAACATAGTCGCCGTCAACTGTGAGTTCAACATTCTTGATATATTTATCCGGATTTGCCTCTCTAAGCTGTGTTGTGTATGCCTCAATTTCCTTTTTGCTGAGCTTTCCGCCCTTTACATTTACTGTCATAATAAATCCTTCCCTTTCGTAATTTCATAATCCTCTTTAATATATAATGTAACTTTTAATTCTTTAAAAGCATATATCTTGTAGAGTAAATCTATTATAGCACAACATCTTGTTGTATGCAATATTAAAATAGGAATTATTCGCACAAATAAAAGTAAGTATTTTTGTTTATTTTTACAGTTGACAAATATATAAAAGCAAAGAGGACAAAAGTTTTGCCCTCAAATAACAATTTTTATTAGTTTAATTTCCCGATTTGTAATTGTATATGAATATTTTAGCGCAAAATTTTTTATTTCAAGCAAATAAGGCGATGCTTCCACCGCCTTATTATTATTCGAGCACCAATAAAACTCGGTCTATGCTGTTTCCAAAAAGTCCTGCGTAGCCGTCCTGACCGTTTGAAGTTTGGTCGTCGTGCTGCCAGTCAAAATATTCTTTGCTTATTGCCGAAACTTTATATTTTGCAACAAGATATTTGTTAAGACTTTCGGCAATACTCTGCGGTGTGGTGTAATACACTCTGATTGCGTCAATTTTACTGCCGTTGCCCGCATAACCGTTTTCTAAATCGTCAATGTCATATCCGCTGACTTTCGGCAGCCACCCGCTTTTAGTGTGAACCTGATACCACACCTTGCCTTCACTTACTTTTATTGCAATATCCGTAATTGCTTTGCCTTTTAAACCTGCGTAATCTTCAAGATTTTTTACTTCGGGCAGCCAAACACCGTCACAGCGCACTCTGTAGAAAATATCGGGTTTGGTTATTTTTCCTTTGTCTTTATCGTCTTCTTTTTTGCTGTTGAAAACGCTTTCGTTAAATATGATGTTCGTATCAATATTTTTGCCGTAACCGCTTACTCTGCCTGTTGAACTGTTCTGCCATATATCACAGTTTAATTCATTTACGGAGTTATATTGTGCAAGCCAGATACTGTACTTTTTCTTTAATTTATCGTAATCGAGATAATTATTAAACCAATTCAGATTAGCATATACACCTGCTCTGTAGTTACTTTTCTTGATCGTTTCGCAAAAGCGTTCCGCAATTTCTGTAAGTTTTGCTTTGCCGAGTTTAGTTTGTGAATTATCTTCCAAATCATAATAAATCGGCATATCAAGAGATTTGTTATTAATGCATTCAAGGCAAGCCTTTGCCTCTTTTTCTGCATCGCCGACGCTGTCTGCGTAACTGTACCAGTACACACCAACCATCATATTTTCGCTTTTTGCGTTTTTGTAATGACTTTCAAACATACTGTCTTTCTGACTTGATTCTCTGCCGTAGCCTGCTCTTATAATGACAGCTTTTATACCGTCGCTTTTCATTTTGTTAAAATTAATGCCTTGCTGAAATTCTGAAATATCAACACAGCTTACTTTTGCCATAAAATCATCCTTTCAAATTGATAAAGTTTACTTTAGTATAATATTAAAAATAATACCAAAAGTTAAACTTTTCATTTACAGTGCTTAAAGTGCAAAAATTGCAGAAATTAGGCTAATTTTATTGTAAAAAATTTTATTTTGTGCTAATATTACCTTATAAAATAAAATGAAATCGGAGGTATTATGATGGAATTATCAAAAGTAACGGAAACTCGCAGAAGCGTAAGAGAATACATAAATAAACCTGTTGAAACAGAAAAGTTAAGAGAAATGATTGCGGCGGCTCAACTTGCACCGTCATGGAAAAACTCGCAGGTATCACGCTACTATGTGGTAACAGGCGAAAAACTTGCAGATGTTAAGAATGCATTGTCGCCTTACAATCAGAAAAATGTTGCAGACGCTCCCGCACTTATTGTTACCGCAATTGTGCTTAATCGTTCCGGATACGAAAAGGACGGTACACCGACAAACGAACTCGGCAACGGTTGGGGATTTTACGACTGCGGTTTGCAGAGTATGAATCTTTTGCTTAAGGCAACAGAACTTGGACTTTCAACTCTTGTAATGGGTATAAGAGATAACGAAAAAATCAAGGAAGTTTTGAATATTCCGGAAACCGAGGCGGTAGTAAGCGTAATCGGAGTAGGCTACAGCAATGCAGAGCCTGCAATGCCAAAGCGTAAGGCTATTGAGGATATTGCAAAGTTCTTTTAATTTAATATAGCAAAGCGTAAAGTATATAGCAAAGCGTAAAGTAAAAACCTGTACAGCAGTTGCCGTACAGGTTTTTTGTTATGGTTTTACAGTTTTAAATAAATTTAACTGCTGTGCCGTAAGCAAGCACTTCGGCAGCCTGCTGCATAACAGAAGCTGATGTGTAACGAACGCATACAATAGCGTCCGCACCCATTCTTGCAGCCATATCAATCATACGCTGTGTGGCAATATCTCTTGCCTTGTTCATCATTTCAGTGTATGATTTAAGCTCGCCGCCAACCATAGTCTTAAAGCTCTGTCCCATATCGCTGAACATATGCTTCGACTGAATTGTGTTGCCTTGCACAAGACCGAGTGTGGCAAGGTTTCTGCCTGAAATTGTTTCTGTAGTAGTTAGTATCATAATTTTTCTCCTCAATTAAATATCTATTTCCTCAAGGTCGCTTTCGCTAACTTTGCGAAGTTCTTTTTTGCTTAAAATATCGTAAATTACGGGAACAATATAAAGAGTCATAATTGTTGCGTACAGCAAACCGCCGATACATACAATAGCGATAGGCTGCATAATCTCTGAACCTGTGCCTATACCGAGTGCCATTGTTGAAAGTCCGAGAACGGTTGTGATTGCCGTAATAAGGATAGGCCTCATTCTTGTTTTGCCTGCCTCTACAATTGCCTCTCGTCTTTCTTTGCCCTCAAGTCTTAGGTTGTTGATGTAGTCAACAAGTACAATACCGTTGTTTACGATAATACCGCAGAGCATTACAAAACCGAGCAATGCCACAACGCTGACATCAAAACCTGTAATAAGCAATCCGAGGAATCCGCCTGTAAATGCAAGAGGAATTGTAAACATAATGATAAACGGTGACTTAAGGCTCTGGAATTGAGCCACCATAATAAGGTAAATAAGAATTACGCCTAAAAGCATCATAAGCAGCATTTGATTTACAGCCTCCATTGTGCTCTCGTTTGAACCCGAGTATTCAATACTGCAGCCGTCAGGAAGTTTATAATCATCAAATAAAGCTTTTGCCTTGTTTGAAACATCGGTGTTTGTATAACCGTCTTTTAAAGTACCGCTGACTTTAATATAACGCTTTTGGTCACTTCTTGTGATTGAATTCATTGATTCGGAATCTGAAATCTCGGCAACTTCGGAGAGTTTTGTGGTCTTTTCGTTGCCTTCTTTGTCTGTATAAGTGAGTTTAATATCCTTGATATTGTTCTTTGTAACATCACTGTTTTCGTCTTTGATTACAACCACATCAAGGTCTTTGCCGCTGTTTGTAAGGGTGGAAGATGTGGTTTCCGAGGTGATTGCGGCGGCAATCTGCTGATATACCTGTGCGACCGTAAGTGACTTTTTGGCAGCCTTTGTTTTATCGACAGTTACCTTGATTTCGCCCGAAGTAGCGCCGATACCGTTATCAGTTTCGTCAATACCGTCAACCGCAGCAAGTTTTTTCGCCATATCTTTTGCGGTATTCTGCAAAGTTTTGAGGTCGTCACCGTAAAGTTTGATTGACACACCGTCATCACCGAGCATAGCTGACATTGAGCTTGAAGAAGAACTGCCGCTTACAACCACATCTCCGTCAATACTTTGAAGTTCTGCTTCAATTTCTTTGCTGATACTTTCGCTGTTCTTTACTTTGTCGTCTTTGAATACTGCATATGCCATAACAGAACCTTTGTCTGCATCGGAAGACGATACAGAGCCTGTAAGTCCCATAAGGCTTGTTGTTGAACCTGTCATAACACCAACAGTTTCAAATTCGTCATACTTTGAAAGAGTGTCAAGCAGGTTTTGTGCGGCATCAATGGTATCATCCATAGTAGCCGAGTCGTCAAGGCTGACTGTTACGGAAAGCTCCGTGCTTGCCATATTCGGCATAAAACTGAAGCCTCTTGCCACAGCACCGAACATACTGCCAAAGAGAAGTACAACTGCAGCGATAAGTGCGATTGCTCTGTGCTTTAATACAAAACGAATAGATTTTTCGTAGCCGCCGAGCATTTTATCAAACATTCCGTGCTTAACAGGTTTAACCTTTCTTAGCATACGCTGACCCATAGCAGGCACAAGCGTAAGGGCAACAATAAGGCTTGCAAGCAGGGAATAGGTGATAGTAAGCGCCATATCCATAAATATCTGACGGGTAAGACCCTCTATGAATACGATAGGGAAGAATACGCAAATTGTTGTAAGTGTAGACGATGCAATTGCGCCCGCAACCTGTTTAGCACCGTTTAAAGCGGCTTTTACAGGCGGCACACCCAAATTGCGCAGTCGGTATATATTTTCAATTACTACAACCGAGTTGTCAACAAGCATACCTACGCCGATTGCAAGTCCCGACAGCGAAATCATATTGAGAGTAACACCGCTGAAATACATCAGCACAAGTGCAAAAATAACGCTGACAGGAATTGAAAGCGCAACAATGAGGGTTGGTTTAATATCTCTTAAGAAAAGATACAGAATTATAATTGCAAGTACAGCACCCATAAGAAGATTCTGTAAAACGCTGTTTATAATAATATCTATGTAGTCGCCCTGGTCCATAAGGGTGGTAAAGTGCAGACCTTCGTTTTCCTGTGTAAGAGAGTTGAGCTTTCTGGCTATATTTTCGGAAACAGTAGCGGTTGCGGCATCACTCTGCTTTGAAAAACTGAATACAACGCCGGAGTTTCCGTTAATCTTTGTGAATACCTCGTCCGAATTGTCAGCTATAAATACATCTGCAACATCGCTTAGTTTTACAACGCCGATACCGTCAATTCCCGTGTCAAAAAGAGTAAGCGACTGCATTTCTTTATCGCCGTCTATTTTGTCGCCGACACGCACAAGATATTTAATATTTTCGTCATCACTTACATATCCTGCAGGCATTGAGAAATTTTGTGCCGTAAGAATATTTGAAACATTGCTTATTGTAACAGTGTTTGTCATATCGGCGGCTTTTTTGGCTTTTTCTTTTTGGTCGGAGAGTTCATCACTTGCGGATTTTAATTCTTCTTGAGCAGAATTAAGCTGGGTTAATGCACTGTTTACTTCACTTTGCTTTGTGTTTAGAGCAGAAAGTCCGCCCGAAAGCTGATATGCCGCAAGAGATTGCTGCTTTTCTATCTCTGAAAGTGCCTGATTTACAGATACGGTATTGTTGTCAAGACCTTTTACAGCGGCTGCAATTTGTGTAATACCGCCGTCTACTTGAGATATTTTATCCGCAATTTCCGCTATTGTATCATCAAGTTTTTCCTCTGTGGTGTCAAGTCCTTTTAATGCCTCAACTGTTTGAGTTATTGCTTTATCTACATTTGTAAGAGCATTTTTTGCATTATTAAGTCTTTCTTCAAGCTCTTCTTTCGGAAAACCGTATTTATCAAGTTCTTCATCTATTTTAGCAAGGATTGCTCTTACCTGTGCAAGCTGCTCGTCTGTAAGATCGGGGTTTGCAAGTTTGCTAAGCGCATCTTTGTAGTCGTTGTATATTTTTTCAAAAGTTTCTATCTGTTGTGTAAGCTGTGCTTTTTCGTCCTGCAAACTGTCAAGTTTTTCTTTTATCTGTGTTAATGTTTGGTAGGCGATTGTCAAAGTTTGCTTGGTTGCAGTAAGCGACTGCTGTTGGTCAAGCAACTGCATTTTTGCATTCAAAATTTCAGTGTAACCGCTTTGTGCCTTACCTTGGGCGTCAGCAAGCTGTTTTGCAACTTCTTCCTGTCGAGAATTTAAGTCGTTTATTGACTGCTCAATGGTATCGCTGCCTTGCTCCGCTTTAGAAATATTGTCCTGCAATTCTTTCTTTGCATCGGAAATTTTCTTTTCCGCATCGCCGAATTTGTCATTGAGAGCGTCATTGATTTTTGCGTTGAGAGCGTCAATCTTGGTTTGCGAAATAATAACATTTTCCTTTTGAGTTACAATACCTTTTGTAGATACAGAGGCTACACCGTCAATTCCCTCAAGCTGATTTTTCAGTTCGTTGTTTACATAGTCGGAAATTTGCACTGTATCGTAACCGTCGTAATCAACCGCAACCATAGCTACAGGCATCATATTAGGGTTAATTTTCATAAGGTACGGACTGCCTACTCCGTCAGGCCATGCATCTTTGATAGTGTCAAGATTGCCTCTCATATCAACGGTAGCGGTGTCCATATTTGTACCGTCCTCAAACTCAAGTGTCAACATTGAATAGTTGTCAGATGAGGTGGAGGTGATTGTTTTTACGCCGTCAATGGTTGAGAGTGACTGTTCAAGCGGTTTTGTTACCACCGATTCAACTGTTTCCGGAGTTTGTCCCGGATAGGTTGTAAGGATTATTGCATACGGAAAATCCATATTAGGCAGTAAGTCAGGCGTCATTTTAAATACCGACACTATACCCAATACAATTACCACAATAACCGCCACAAAAATTGTCATCGGCTTTTTTACACTTAGTTTTGGCAGCATATCATTCCTCTTTCATTGATTATTTCGATTATTTCCATAAAATTACTGTTTAATAAATTATTTATTACCTAATATCACTTGACTGCGCCTTGTTTGATTATGTCGATTTTTTTGATAAGGCGTTCACGCACTTCTTCACGGTCACTGCCTGCGACAAAAACATCGAAAATTGCATTTTTAAGCACTTGTGTAAGAATTTCTATGAGGCATTTAACGCTTTCGTTATCCTGAAATTTCAGATTTTGTCTGTCCACCATAGTGTAAATCTCGTTGTTGGTGAGTGCCATATTAAAACGGTTTTTAAGATATTCGCTTACAAGGTCATCGTTTGCTTTAAAGCTGTCAACAATATTTCTCATAATTTTCATTGTTTGCTTTTGACTGCTGTAATCGCCGAAATAATCAAACATTTTAATGTACATAACAAAAAGGTCGCCGCATGAAAGTTTTAAAATTTCTTTGGCTTTGTTGCTTGATTCTTCAAACATAGTTTTAGTGATAATTTCTATCAAATCTACTTTGTCGTCAAAATACTGATAAAAACTGCCTCGGGAAATTTCAGCGGTTTTTATAATTCTGTTTATAGAAACCTTTTCGTTAGGTCGTTCCATAAATTCTTTTATGACAGCGTCGGTAATACGCTTTCTTTTTTCGTACGGAAGATTGTAAAATGTTTTTTTAATCATACCTATTACCTCCTGATATGACAGGTTATCATATTTGCTATAATTTTAGCATTATATAAATCCTTAGTCAATAAAGGTAACACAAATGTTATGTGAAGTTTTTGTGTACAAACTACTTAATAATATCAGCACATTTTCCTTTTGTAAATTCAATTAAAGTTTGAGGGTCAAGGTCAATCTGATAACCGATTTTTCCCGCACTTACAATAATGTTCGGATTGTTAAGGCAGCTTTCGTGGAAAACGGTAGGGTACTGCTTTTTCATTCCGATAGGTGAGCAGCCTCCTCGAATGTAGCCTGTTACTTTTAAAATATCTTTTACATGAATCATCTCAACCGACTTTTCGCCAACCGACTTTGCCGCCTTTTTCAAATCCAATTCCTCGGCAACAGGCACTACAAATACAAAGTATCCGCCGCTCACTCCTTTGGTAACAAGTGTTTTAAATACACATTCGGGATTTTGCCCCAAAAGTTTGGCAACGCTTATGCCGTCAACAGCGTCTTTTCCGTGCGGATATTCGTGTGCTGCATAATCTATTTTTGCTTTTTCGAGAATACGCATTACATTAGTTTTAAATTCTGACATAACAGCCTCCAAATTACAAATATATAATAATGATTATAATGTTTAATAATATACACATATAATTTTATTGTGGAAATTTGTGTATGTCAAGTATTGTTATAAATTAGACATAAAACTGTGTTTTTGCTCAAAATTTTAAAAATATTAATAGATATATATTGACTTAATCACTGCAATAAAGTACAATAGATTAAAAATAAATTGTATATTTTTCGTTTTTTCGCATTTATTGGGTATGTTTAATTGATAATTGCCACAGCACAAGGCTTTGGCTTAAAGAATTTTGCGGTATATATAAAGAAAATTACGGAAGGATGATTGGCAATGCTGACTAAAAGCGAAGAAGAGATTATGAATTTATTATGGGAGGTGGGCGAGCCTCTGGCAAGTTCTGAGATTGTAAGCAAATCTGTAAACAGAACATGGCGCAAAAGTTACATTAACCTTTTAATCAATTCATTGCTTAACAAGCAAATGATTGAGGTTGTGGGTGTAAAACAGATGACAAAGAATTATGCCCGCACTTTTCAGCCTACAATGTCAAAGTACGCTTATTCCGTAAAGCGGATTTTTTCTCAAAAAGGTTTTAAAGAAGAGAATATTCCCGACCTTTTTGCCGAGATAATCGCAAATACGGAAAATCCTCAAATTCTTGAAAAAATGCAAAGTCAGCTTGACGAAAGAATGCGAGAACTTGCATCGGGTAAGAATAACCGTGACAGTTACAGCGCATAATTAAAAAGTAAAAATTATTATTACAATTGCCGCTTCAGAGCGGCTTTTGTATTATAGATTTATAGATTATCGGGTATAAAAATTACAGCCATCAAACTTATTTTAGTCTGATGGCTGTTTGCTCTTTGATGTTAAAGTCTTACAGGAATATTTTTTTCGTTAAGATATTTTTTTAATGTGGGAATCGGAATTTCGCCGAAGTGGAAGAGAGAGGCTGCGAGGACTGCGTCTGCTTTGCCTTCTGTGAATGCGTCATAGAAATGCTCAAGAGCGCCTGCGCCGCCGCTGGCGATTACGGGAATTGAAACTTTTTCCGAGATTGCTCTTGTAAGTGCGATGTCATAGCCTTTTTTCTGTCCGTCCTCGTCCATACTTGTAAGCAGAATTTCGCCTGCGCCGAGCTGTTCACATTTTACAGCCCATTCAACCGCATCAAGGCCTACAGGAGTTCTTCCGCCATTCACATAAACTTCCCAACCGTTTTCTTTTCGCTTTGCGTCAATGGCGGCAACTACGCACTGACTGCCGAATTTATAAGCCGCCTCGCTGATAAGTTCAGGTCGATGAACGGCAGCGGAATTAACGGAAACTTTGTCTGCGCCTGCTCTTAAAAGTAAATTGAAATCGTCAACACTTCTTATACCGCCGCCTACGGTGAATGGAATGAAAATTGAATTTGCTACTTTTTCGACCATATCAATTGTAATATTTCTTGAATCGCTCGAAGCTGTAATGTCGAGAAATACAAGCTCGTCTGCGCCTTCTTTATCGTATTGCTTTGCACATTCCACGGGGTCGCCCGCATCTACAAGATTAACAAAGCTCATACCTTTTACAACTCTGCCGTTTTTTACATCAAGGCAGGGGATAATTCTTTTTGCATACATATCTTTTCTCCTTACTTTCCGTTTACCATATCGGCAAAGTTTTTAAGAATTTTTAATCCGACTTCACCGCTTTTTTCGGGGTGAAATTGCGTTGCGGAAACATTTTCCCATTCGATTGCCGCATCAATTTGAACTCCGTAGTTTGTCCTTGCGGCAACAATTTCAGGGTTCTTTGCTGTTAAAAAGTATGAGTGAACAAAATATACATAGGCATTGTCTTCTATACCTTTAAAAATGCCGTCCTTTTTTACAATATCAAGACTGTTCCAACCTATATGCGGTATCTTTAAGCCTGTATCGGCAGGAATTTTTGTTATGCTGCCGTCAAAAACAGATAAGCCTTTTTTATTAGGGCTTTCTTCGCTTTCGGGAAAAAGCAACTGCAATCCAAGGCAAATACCTAAGAAATGCTTTTTTGTCTTTATAAAATCAAGTACGGTGTCTTTAATGCCGTAGCTTTCCATGGTGTCCATTGTATCTCCGAATGAGCCTACGCCCGGCAAAACGGCACCGTCTGCCTTTAAAATCATATCTTTATCTCTTGTAACAACACAGTCACAGCCGATATATTTCAAAGCCTTGTTTACGCTCTGAATATTTCCTGCGCCGTAGTCAATTATAGCAATCATAATCTGTCCTCCCGATTACATTTCAGCATAGTAGTATATTAGCATATTTGCTCGTTTTTTGCAAGAAAAACAGTGCGATAATTCATTATTTCAAAAAATAAAAAATTAACCTGTTTTTTCGGTTGAATTAAAATAACTTGTGTGTTACAATTAAATATGTATGTAAAATTAAGAAAAATCCTGCGTTTGCAGGTTGCTCATAATTACAGAATTTTTAAAAGAAGGTTATTTGATGATCACTCATTTATTGACAAGAATAGATTTGAGTATGCACTCGCTTTCAAAAGGTCAAAAGCGAATTGCACTTTATATAGAGGAGCATTATGACAAAGCGGCTTTTATGACTGCCTCAAAGCTCGGCGAAACCGTCGGCGTTTCGGAAAGTACGGTTGTAAGATTTGCCACAGAGCTTGGCTATGACGGCTACCCAAAGCTGCAGAAAGCCATGCAGGAAATGATAAGGGATAAACTTACTTCTGTTCAGCGAATTGAGGTTACTTCAAGCAGAATCGGCAATGACGATGTTTTAAACAGCGTGCTGAATCAGGATATTGATAAAATCCGCAGAACCATTGAAGAAACCTCGCACGAGGATTTTGAAAGGGCTGTAGACAAAATCTGCAATGCCGACAGAATCTATATTTTCGGTGTTCGTTCAACTGCCGCAATCGCAAGTTTTCTCGGCTACTATTTTGAACTTATTTTCGATAATGTAAGAGTAATCGACTCTACAAGCCATACAACAACATATGAGAGAATTTTCAGAATGACCGACAAAGATGTTATGATAGGAATTTCATTCCCACGATACAGTACAATGGCTGTTGACGCTATGAACTATGCCCGTTCGCAGGGTGCGCACGCTATAGCAATTACCGACAGTATGGTGTCGCCGCTTGTTAAATCGGCTGACTCCGTACTTATTGCAAGAAGTGATATGGCGTCAATAGTCGATTCGCTTGTAGCCCCGTTAAGCCTTATAAATGCGCTTATTGTTGCGACTGTCCTTAAAAAGAAAGACGAAGTATCCGAAAACTTCCGCAGACTTGAAACCGTATGGAACAGAGAGGGAGTTTACGCAAGCGGAGAGAAGGACGAGGAAGAAACGACGGAAGCGGGAAAGAAGAATGGAAAGTAAAAAGGTAGTTGTGGTCGGCGCAGGTGCGGCGGGTCTTATGGCTGCATCGGCAGCGGCAATGTACGGCGCAAGCGTAACATTAATAGAAAAAAACAAGCGTGTCGGCAGAAAAATTATGATTACGGGCAAAGGCAGATGTAATATTTGCAATAACTGCGATGTCGAAACCTTTATAAGAAATGTTCCTACAAACGGAAAATTTCTTTATTCGGCAATCAACAAATTAACTCCCGAAGACACTGTTGCTTTCTTTGAGGGACTTGGACTTTCTCTGAAAACAGAGCGTGGCAACAGGGTTTTTCCGCAGTCCGACAAAGCTGTTGATGTGGTTGATACATTGTATAACTATGTAAAAAACTGCGGCTGTAAAATTGTGGAAGACACCGCCGAAGAACTTTTGCTTGAAAACGGTGAGGCAGTCGGAGTTAAGTGTAAGAACAAAACATATTATGCGGACAGTGTGATTATATGTTGCGGCGGTAAAAGCTACCCTCTCACAGGTTCTACAGGTGACGGATACACTCTCGCAAAGCAGGCGGGACATACAATAGTACCGCTAAAACCGTCGCTTGTTCCGCTCGAAAGCAAAAATCTCGATTGTAAATCAATGCAGGGCCTTGCACTTAAAAATGTGGGTCTTAAGATTGTTGATACACAGAGCGGTAAAACGGTTTACGATGATTTCGGAGAAATGCTGTTTACTCATTTCGGTATGAGCGGTCCTATGGTACTCTCCGCAAGCTCACATATTCGTGATATTTCAGACGGCAGATACAATGCCGTAATTGACATAAAACCTGCGCTTTCTCATGAGCAACTTGAAAAACGCTTACAGCGTGATTTTGACGAAAATCATAATAAAGATGTTTCTAATTCATTTACTAAGTTGCTGCCTAAAAAACTTATTGTTCCTGTTTTAAAGCGTTGGGGTATACCTTTTGATAAAAAATGCAATTCTGTTACTAAGGAAGAACGCAGAACTCTTTGCGAACTTTTAAAGGCTTTTACCGTAGAAATCAGCGGTTTTCGTCCTATTGAAGAGGCAATTATTACTTCGGGTGGCGTAAAAACCACTGAAATTAATCCGAAGACTATGGAAAGCCGACTTGTAAAAGGACTTTACTTTGCAGGCGAAGTAATAGATTGCGATGCCTATACGGGCGGCTTTAACTTACAGATAGCATGGAGTACAGGTAATCTTGCAGGCGAAAGCGCCGCTTATTAAGAAAGGAAGAATAAAATGTCTGTTGCAATAGCACTCGATGGTCCTGCAGGTGCAGGTAAATCCACAATAGCAAAAAGAGTTGCAAAGGCTCTTGACTATATATATGTTGATACAGGCGCACTTTACCGCACAATCGGACTTAGCGCCATGAGAAGAAATATTGAGCCTGTCGAATCAAAAGAAGTGAGTGATATGCTTTCGGAAATTAAGGTTGAAATTGCCTTTAACGATAAAATGGAGCAGATAGTTTTGCTTGACGGAGAAGATGTTTCTTCACTTATCAGAACTCCCGAAGTATCTATGACAGCCTCAAAAATTTCAGCAATTCCCGAAGTAAGAGCATACCTGCTTGATTTGCAGAGAGATATGGCAAAGAAAAATAATGTGATTATGGACGGCAGAGATATCGGTACGGTTGTTCTTCCCGATGCAAAAGTAAAAATCTTTCTTACCGCATCTCCCGAGGCAAGAGCCGAAAGACGATACAAGGAGCTTTTGGAAAAGGGAATGAATGTCAGCTATGACGATGTTCTTAAAGATGTAAACGAACGGGATTACAACGATTCTCACCGCAAAACCGCTCCTCTCAAACCTGCCGAGGGTTGTGTGTTTGTAGATACAACCGAGCTTGACTTTGAGCAGTCGGTAGAAAAAATTATTTCCGTTATAAAGGAGAATGCTTGATGGGACAGTCAAAGGTGCTTTACAGAGTGGGTCAGGCAGTTTGCCGACCGATTATGAAAGCCTTTTACAGATATAAATTTATCAATAACAACTCAATTCCGCACGAGGGCGCATACATTATCGCAAGCAACCATATGTCATTTTCTGACCCTGTGCTTTTAGGCCTCGGTCAAAGGCGCAGACTTTTCTTTATGGCAAAACAGGAACTTTTTAAAAACAAGTTTTTTGCAGGATTAATCCGTGCACTCGGTGCGTTTCCCGTTGAGCGTGGCGCAGGTGACGGCAAAGCTATAAAAACAGGTGAAGACCTCATAAAAGAGGGCAATGTAATGACTATCTTTATTGAGGGAGGCAGAACAAAGACAGGCGAATTTATGCGTCCGAGAAGCGGCTGCGCACTTGTTGCTCAACAAATGCAGGTGCCGGTTATTCCTGCGTGCATCACAATTACGGGTAACCCGAAGCACCGCTTTGCAAAGAGAGTAATTCATTTCGGCGATCCGCTTACTCCGCAGCAGCTCGGACTTACACCCGACGGTGACAGACGACAGCTTAAAAATGCCACAAATATGATTATGGACGAAATCAAGAAGATGAGGGAGCAGGACAGAAAATGAGTATAACCGTTGCAAAGTCTGCCGGCTTTTGCTTTGGCGTAAACAGAGCAATAAATATTGTGAACAGTTTGCTTGACAAGAATGTAAAAGTATCTACTCTCGGACCTATCATTCATAATATGGAAGTCGTAAACGAGCTTGAAAGCCGTGGCTGTAAAGCGGTTGATAATATTGACGAGGTAGAAAAAGACGCTACTCTTGTTATCCGTTCTCACGGTGTTCCAAAATATGTTATTGACAAATTAGATGAAAATGGTGTAAAATATGAAGATGCAACATGTCCTTTTGTTAAGAAGATACACAATATAGTGGCAAATCCCGACAACAAGGATGGCATAGTTTTAATCGCAGGCAACAGCGTTCACCCCGAGGTTGAGGGCATTATAGGTCATTGCAGCACCGAATGTCACACCTTTAAAAACAGTGAAGAAATTGACGAGATTTACAATATTGTTCTAAAAAAGAATAATAAACAGGTTTTTGTTGTCGCACAGACCACATTTGACACAAAAGAATGGAAAAAGTGTGTAAAAAAGATTAAAAAACTATGTACAAATGCAAAAATATTTGATACAATATGTAATGCAACGTCAGTTAGACAGACCGAAGCTGACTTACTTGCGGCTCAATCCGATTTTATGGTAGTAATAGGCGACAGGCACAGCTCAAACACGGGCAAGCTTTTTGATATATGCAAAAGGCAGTGCGATAACACAGTTCTTATTGAAACAGCGGATGAGCTTGATGCTTTACAAGTCAGCGTTGCTGAAAAAATTGGCGTTACTGCCGGTGCATCTACTCCGGCAAGGATAATAAAGGAGGTACTGGATACAATGAGTGAAATTAAATCCGGTGTAACAAATGGTGAAGAATCTTTTGAGGCATTGCTTGAGGAATCCCTCAAAAACTTAAATACAAATGAGAGGGTAATGGGTACAGTGCTCAGCATTGCGCCTAACGAGGTTCAGGTTGATGTCGGCAGAAAGCAGACAGGCTTTATTCCTGCTAGTGAGCTTTCTAACGATCCTAACGCTAAGCCGGAGGATATCGTAAAGGTTGGCGACAAGATCGAGCTTCTTATTATGAAGACAAATGATCAGGAAGGCACAATTATGCTTTCTAAGCGCAGAGTAGACGCAGCTAAGGGCTGGGAAATTCTTGAGTCTAAGGTTGACTCACAGGAAGTTCTTACAGGTAAGGTTACAGAGGCTGTTAAGGGCGGTGTAATCGTTATCTACAACGATGTAAGAGTATTTATTCCTGCTTCACAGGCAACTGCTACTCGTGACGAGAGCCTTGAGGATCTCGTAGGTAAAGAAGTACAGTTCAGACTTATTGAGGTTTCACAGCGTGGCAGAAGAAAGAGAGCTATCGGCTCAATCAGAAGCGTACTTAAGGAGCAGAGAGCTGCTCAGCGTGAGGAGTTCTGGAAGAACTGCGAAATCGGTAAGAAGTACACAGGTGTTGTTAAGTCACTTACAAGCTACGGTGCATTTGTTGACCTTGGCGGTGTATTCGGTATGATTCACATTTCAGAGCTTTCTTGGACACACATTAAGCACCCAAGTGAGGTTGTAAATGTTGGCGATACTGTAGAAGTATATGTAAAGGACATCAACGAGGAAACAAAGAAGATTTCTCTCGGCTTTAAGAACGCTGACGAGAATCCATGGGAGATCCTCAAGAACCAGTATCCGGTGGGCACAGTTGTTAAGGCTACAATCGTTGGTCTTACATCATTCGGTGCTTTTGCAAACATCATCCCGGGTATTGATGGTCTTATCCACATTTCTCAGATTGCTAACAAGAGAATTGAAAAGCCCGCTGATGTACTTTCAGTTGGCGAAACAGTAGAAGCTAAGATTACTGCTATTGACTTTGACAAGAAGCGTGTAAGCCTTTCAATGCGTGCACTTCTTCCGGAGGACGAGCAGGCTCCTGCTGAGGCTACTGAAGAGGTTGCTGAATAATTTGTTATTAAACAGGGCATTCCATTATAGGGATGCCCTTTTGTTCTATTTTATATAATAAACCGCAAAAGGAGCGATAAAAAATGACTCCAAAAGAAGAATTTATTGAGATTTATACAAAGTACATAACACGCAACGGTGCAGAAGAATTACTTGAATGGCTCAAGCGCACAGACTTTTTTACTGCTCCTGCAAGCACGAAATATCATTGTGCCTGCGAGGGCGGACTTGTAATGCACTCTGTCAGCGTGTTTAATACAATGATGGAAAAGCATTATGACGAAGAAACCGATAATATTGAAAGTTTTGCAATATGCGGACTTCTGCACGATTTATGCAAGGCGCAGTTTTACAAGGTTTCGTCAAGAAATGTAAAAAACGAGCAGACAGGCGTATGGGAAAAAGTGCCTTATTATGCAATTGACGACCAATTCCCGTACGGTCACGGCGAAAAATCGGTTTTTCTTATTGAGCGCAAAATGCACTTAAAGATTGATGAGGCAATGGCAATCCGTTGGCATATGGGAGAGTTTGGTGATAAAAACAGCAATTCAATTTCTCTTGCATATGAGCGTTATCCGCTTGCCGTAAAGCTCCACCTTGCAGACCTTGAATCAACATATCTGAAAGAAAAGGGCACTTCGGCCGTAAACAAGTAATTTTCATTTTTGCTTTATTTTTGGCATATAACACCGCTTGTTTTATGAAATGTTAAATAAGGATGATTTTATGGATATAATTTTGGCAGAACAAAGAATAAAAGAGCTTACAAAGACGATTGAGTATCACAATAATCGTTATTATAATCTCGATAATCCCGAAATTTCCGATTACGATTATGATATGCTTTTGCGTGAGCTTGAAAACCTTGAAAACGATTTTCCTACACTCAAGTCACCGCTTTCGCCGACAAATAAAGTAGGCGGCGAGCGTGGAGAAAAATTCTCTCCCGTAACTCACACAGTGCCGATGGAAAGTTTGCACGACAGCTTTTCTCACTCGGAATTGTTTGATTTTGACAGAAGAGTGCGTGAGGTTGCTCCGAATGTAAAATATGTTGTTGAGCCAAAATTTGACGGTCTTTCCGTATCTTGCGAGTATCGCAACGGTGTATTTGTTCGAGGTTCGACAAGAGGTGACGGAACAGTCGGTGAAGATGTTACGGATAATCTTATGACAATACGCTCACTCCCGAAAAAGATTGAAAATGCGCCTGCATTTTTAGAGGTGCGTGGCGAAGTTTATATGTCTTTTGACAGCTTTAACGAACTTGTCAAGGAACAGGAAGATAACGAAGAAAAGCCGTTTAAAAATCCGAGAAATGCCGCCGCAGGCTCATTAAGGCAAAAAAATTCTAAGATTACCGCAAAGCGCAAACTTGATATTTTTGTATTTAATATCCAACAAATCGAGGGCGTTGAAATTACAAGTCATCATCAGGGTTTGGATTACCTTACCGAGCTTGGATTTCCGACTGCGTTTTATAATATTTTCGAGGATATGCAAGAGGCTGTTGAAGAAATTGAGCGTATAGGAAATATGCGAGGTACATTTGATTATGCGATTGACGGTGCGGTTGTAAAAGTTGATGATTTTGCAACAAGAGAATTATTGGGCAGTACCGCAAAGTATCCTAAGTGGGCAGAGGCTTACAAGTATCCGCCCGAGGAAAAGGCGACAAAGCTGCTTGAGGTTGAAATAAATGTCGGCAGAACAGGTGTGCTCACTCCTGTCGGAATTTTTGAGCCTGTATTTCTTGCAGGTACTACCGTAAGCCGAGCAACCCTGCACAATAAAGATTTTATCGAAGAAAAGGGTATTTGCGTTGGCGATACGGTAATTATCCGTAAAGCCGGAGAGATTATTCCGGAGGTTCTTTCTGTAAAAGAACACGGCGAAAATGCGGTGCCTTTTGAGTTTCCGAAACTTTGTCCGTCCTGTCACACTCCTGTTGTGCGTGACGAAAATGAGGCTGCTATTCGCTGTACAAACACCGATTGCCCTGCCCAGCTTATGCGACACCTTATCCATTTTGTAGGCAGAGATGCTATGGATATTGACGGCCTCGGACCTGCTGTGCTTGAACAGCTTGTGAATGAGGGACTGATAAAATCTCCTGCCGACCTTTACAGATTAACGGTTGACAGCATAACCGCCCTTGACCGAAAAGCCGAAAAATCTGCGCAAAATCTTATTAATTCAATTGAAAAATCAAAACACAATGAATTATATCGTCTTGTTTTTGCACTTGGCATCAGAAATATAGGTCTTAAAGCCGCAAAACTTTTATGCGAAAATTTTGCGAATATTGATGACCTTATGAATGCAAAAACAGAGGATATTTCCGCAATAGAGGGCTTTGGCCTGATTATGGCGGAAAGCGTAGTGAATTATTTTTCTGCCGAAAGCACAAAAAATCTGATTGACGAACTGAAAGAACTCGGACTTGAAATGAAACCGTCCGAACAGAAGAAAAAGGGCGGAATTTTTGAGGGCAAAACCTTTGTTCTTACAGGCACTCTGCCGACTATGAAAAGAAGTGAGGCAGGCAAACTGATTGAGCAGAACGGCGGAAAAACAAGCTCTTCCGTATCTAAAAAAACCGACTATGTGCTTGCGGGCGAAGACGCCGGAAGTAAACTGACAAAAGCACAGCAACTCGGTATTACGATTATTTCTGAAGAAGAATTATTAAATATGCTTGCTGAATGAATTTAATAGTATTTTTAGGCTGTTGTATTACTTGCAACAGCCTTTTTCGTTAATATATACATAAAAATAATAATTTTTTGGAATTTCAAACAATTGTTGATATGTTGTCTGTATGATATAATATTGTAGCATATACAATTTTGTATAAATTTGTATAAAAAAGAAGAGGAGTACATAAGATGAAAAAATTAAAACAGGCAATATCTGTTGTTTTGGTTACTATGCTTATGGTATCGACAAGTATGGTATATCCGAATGCGGCAGAGCAAAACAACAATATTACAACGAATAATATTGTTAATAACGCCGTTACGGTTGAGGGTAATTCCACAGTCGGAAATATGATTTCGGACGAATTTAATATCGCTCAACAAAACACCGAAGAAGCGGAGGCAAAATCTTATGGTATCAGCAAAGCAACCGTTGCCGATAAAACCGTATCCATTGAATATTTTGCCGCCGAGGATTGTACGGTAATTGCGGCAATATTAGATGAAAACACAAATCAAATGATTGCATCGGGCAAAACAGATGTTACGAGTGAAAACGATTCTGTCAATGTTCAGCTTGCGATTGATACCATGCCAAAGGCATTTGTGCTTAAAGCATATATGGTTGATTCGTCAAATTCGCCTTTAAGCGACGAATATGAAACTTCAATGTACACAACCGAAATGCAGGAGCTTTTAGCTAAAACGGTTGATGACTTTGATTCCGAAAAAGTTTTGAATTTGGATGAGAACGATTCCACAAACTTTGCCGTTTACAGCGAAGATGTAAAAATTTTGGATGACGACAGCGAAAAGAATGTTCTTAAATCATATGATGAAAGCACTAAAACTTATGTTTTTGAAAACTGTACGGATGATATGCTTTCGCTTAAAACAGACGATGAATTTTCCTGTAATGCAGATGATGACAATGTAATTATCATTAAGGTAAAAGACATAAGCATTAACGGAGATACGGTTACAATTACAGCGCAAGACATTGAAATGGAAGATGTTTTCGATTATGTAAAAATCGAAGCGGAGTCTTCTCTCGGAGATGCCGAGGTTGATAAGGATTCTCTTTCACCGGGTGTAACGGTTAAAGAAAATATGCCGCAAACTCAAAAATCTCTCGGAAGAAAAGTGAATATCGGCGGCGAAGGAAGTATATACAAAACTTTTACACTTAACAGTGAAGAAAATAACAACGGAGATGACAGCGACGCCGATAAAAAAATTGCAGTTGACGGCAGTTTTGATTTGAAAGGCAGTGCCACTCTTAGCGGTGACATAAACTTTGAGATTTATATTTCACGCAAGCATAAGGAATGCAGTTTTTCTGTTTCTGTCGGTGTTGAATGCGATTTTAAATTAAATATGTCAGGTACGGTTGAATGGCGAATAGGCAGAATTACAAAACCTGTTTTGCCAAAATTAGCTAATGTACAAATTATATTTGGATTTAAGTTTGAGGGTGAATTTGAAGCCGGTCTTAAAGCTAATATAACTGCAGTGCTCGGAACTAAATACGAAGACGGAAAAGGTTTTAAAAGTACCAGCCACGGACCTGAAATTGATGCTTCAATGCAAGCAGAAGCAAATTTATTTGTAGGAGCTTTTATTGAGGCAAAAGGTGAAGTTGTTGACGATAGAATTGCCTCGGTTTCATTGCAGGGAACTGCAGGCGCCCAAATTACAGCTACGATGAAAAAAGATATATCAGAAACATATTCAAATTTGAATTTTGAACATAGTTGCTCAAATTGTATTTCAGGTTCAATTGCACCAAAAGTAGAGGTTGTAGCAAAACTGAAATTATTAAATAAAAATGTATTGCCGGACAGTGTTAAAGCAGGATTTCACTTAACTTTTTCGGAACATAATTTTTACTATTCGTTTGATAACAAAAAATTCGATTGGGGCAGTTGCCCGAATATTGTTTACAATGTTCCTATAAAAGTTATAGATGAAGACGGTTCTCCTGTAGCCGATGCAGATATAAGCGAATATCTTTCAATGCAAACAACTCTCGGCAACAGCAATTTAAACGGTTATTTTTATTGTGCGCTTAAGGGCGGCAACAACGGAGTATATCAGGTTTGGGTTACTTCGGGTGATAAAAAATCTGTGCTTAATTTTTCGTTAAATGGTGATTCAACAGAAACAATGCTTGTAAAAGAAAACGGCATTTTTGTAAAAATAGAAAAATCAAAGCATTTTAACGACGGATATTATGAAGTTGTAATCGGTGAAGATTATAATTCGGATGAAGAGCAGGTTACCACAGAACCTACCCAACCTACTCCTACCGAACCTGCACCTTGTATTTTAAAATCAGGCAATTGCGGCGCACAGGGTGATAATGTTAAATGGGAACTTTGGAGCGACGGTTTGCTTAGAGTATTTGGTACAGGTGATATGTATAATTACACCAACTTTAGTGATTATTGGGCAGGTGTGCAAGCCGATTATACCCCATGGCATGATGATTTGAATTTTATAAAAAGATTGGAAATCGGATATGGAATTACTACTATTGGATGTTATGCTTTTGATGGTATATATAATCATAGTATAGATATTGATATACCGTCTTCTGTAACTCGTATAAGAGGATTTGCGTTTCGAGGTTGTAAAATAAATTCGATTAATATTCCTGATTCTGTTACATCAATTGAGACAGGCGCATTTAGAAGTTGCAATAATTTGACAATTACTTTGCCAAATAGTCTTACAGTTATAGATGACGAATTGTTTAAATTTTGCAAAGATCTTACTCTTTATGTGCCTGAAAGTGTAAAATATATAGGTGCAGAGGCATTTGTAGAAACAACCGGTGTAGCTTATTTTAAATCCGATTATCCTCAAATTGATCATCTATATGGTTGCTTTTTCTGGACACATATGACTTGGTGTTATCCTGCAGGAAATGAAACTTGGAAGAATAAAGATGAGGTGTATAACGGTACATATGTTTATACGAAACCATATGACTATGAAAATAATTGCCCTGCCACCGAAAATATATCTGTTCAAAGCCTTTCCCGTGCCGTGGCGGCTGTTGATTCGTCGCAGACGGCTGACCTTAACGGACTTGTTCCGAACGAGAATTATATTATTGCCTCTGTAAAATCCGCAGACGAAAAGGACATGTTGTCTGACGATAATCTTTTGTACATAACACAGACCACAGCCGATGAAAACGGATGTGTTTCGTTAAATTATTTGCCTAAAGAAGAAACAGAAAATTCAGTTATTGTATATTACGGCGCTAATATAAAAAATGCCGAAGTTACAATTGAGCCTATATATTATAACGAGAATGAACAGCAGGCAGATTACAGTGTATCTTATGGCGGAAAAGTTCTTACAAAAGATGTAGATTATACAATCAGCATAGATGAAAATGTAACCGAACTCGGAAACTACAGCGTAAAAATTACAGGCATCGGCGGCTACTGCGGCACAAAGTATGTAACTTTCTCTGTTGCCTTAAAAGCAGGCGATGTTGACTGTGACGGCTTTGTGGATATTAACGATGTTACTGCACTGCAAACATATCTGTCGCAAATTGATAATATGTCATACTATCAGAAGAACAGTTCCGATGTAACTAAAGACAATGTTATAGATATAAACGACGCAACTATGATTCAGAGATACTGCGCTGAATTATGTATGATTTCTTAATTTAATAAAAAGTAAATATTCAATACAAAAATCTCCTTAACAACGGTTAGGGAGATTTTTGTGCTTAAAAACTATTATTCAAAAAATATTTAAACCTTGTTCTTTTTATGTGCTTGTCTGCATAGATATTAACAAAGCCAAGGAAAGGACGATTAAAATGACAAGTCTTAATAATGAGGGCAGGTTTGTACTTGCCATACGCTCGCTAAGTCAGAATATTTATCAGAGAATTTTACCGCTGTCGCAAAAATTCTGCGATACTGCGCAGGAAATACGATTGCGTGTAAACAGACCTGTAGCGGTTGTTTGCCCGGATACTACATATTTTCTTACGGAAAAGGGCGGGCTTACCAACACTATACTTGACGGCTCAATGCTTACAGTCAGCCGTGGCGACCTTACGGATACTTTTCACAACATTTGCAATTACTCGGTATATTCAAAACAAAGTGAAATTATAAACGGCTTTGTTTCAATGCACGGCGGTCACAGAGCGGGTATCTGCGGTACGGCAATTTGTGAGGGTGACAAGGTAATAAATATCCGTGATATTTCGTCAATTAACATCAGAATTGCAAGAGAGCATAAAGAGTGTTCAAGAGCTGTTATTGACACTCTTAATCCCGACTTTGGCGGCGTGCTTATTTGCGGTGCGCCATGCACGGGCAAAACCACGCTCTTAAGGGATATGGCAAGAATACTCTCGACCGAATACGGCAAGAGAATTTCTTTGATTGACGAAAGGGGAGAGCTTGCGGGCACTTCCTCGGGTATCCTGCAAAATGACGTCGGACTTTGTGATGTGTTTGACCTTTACGATAAGCCGAGCGGAATTATTCAGGCTATACGCAGTATGTCGCCCGATATTATTGTTTGCGACGAAATCGGTACGCAGAGAGATATTGACGCTGTGGAATATTCCGTGAATTCGGGTGTATCTTTTATTTCTACCTTGCATTGTTCAAGCGTTGACGAACTTAGAAGAAAAGATAATATCCGTAAACTCGTTTCCTGCGGCGGCTTTAAAACCCTTGTTTTCCTTGATAACAGAGCGTCTGCCGGCAGAGTGAGCAAGATTATGAGAGTCGGTGATGTATTTGGTAATTAAAATTATCGGCTGTATCTTGCTTGTGAGCGCAACAACTCTTATGGGATTTAAAAAAGCCCAACGGCTGTACAAACGCAGAGATTTTATAAATGACTTTTTGGTTTTTCTCGATACTCTTGCGACAAATATTCGCTACAGTACAGATGAACTTTCGATTATTCTTTCCAAAAGCGAAGACAGATTCGGAAAAGCAATATACGGTGCGTACGAAAAATACGACGGTACATTTTTTAAAAAATGGAAAAATGCGGTAGCGGATATTTCCGACGGTTACGCTTTAAAGCACGAGGATAAACAGCTTTTATGCTCATTCGGAGAAAAACTCGGCATAACCGATGTAGAGGGACAGCTCAAACATATTGAGCTTTACAAAGGGCTTGCGAACGCTCATCTTGATGATAGTAAAAATGAAATAAAACAAAAATCACGGCTTTACAAAACTATGGGATTTTTTGTCGGCACGGCAGCCGCACTTGTTATAATCTGAAAGGATAGCTATGGATGTTGAACTGATTTTTAAAATAGCTGCAATCGGTATAATTGTAGCCGTGTTGTGTCAGGTGCTCATACGCAGCGGCAGAGAAGAACAGGCAATGCTTACGACGCTTGCGGGTCTTATAGTTGTGCTTACTCTGATTGTCACGCAGATAAGCGCCTTGTTTAACACGATAAAGCAGTTATTTGGCTTTTAGGAATAAAGTATGAATATTATTACTATAGCCGCTGTCGCAATTGTATCTGCAATTTCTGCCGTAGCAATAAAAAAGCATAACGGTGAAATCTCGCTTATGCTTTCAATTGCCTGCGGTGTAATATTGCTTACAGCCGTAATTTCGTTTGCGGCTACGATTTTGCAGACGGTAAATAAAATTGCGGCAGCATCTGATATGAATATTGAGTATATAAAAATATTGCTCAAGGTAATAGGAATATGCATTGTAACAGAGCTTGCCGTCAGTGTATGTAAGGAGTCGGGACAGCAGGCAATAGCAACAAATGTTACGCTTGCAGGTAAAATATTGATTATGGTAACATCACTTCCGCTTTATACGGAAATTTTAAATACAGTGGTGTCACTTGTAGAAAACTCCTGAAGGAGTGTTGATGTTGAAAAAAACAGCGGTGTTTTTAGTTGTGATTGCGGTTGTTTTTCTGTCGCAGATTACTGTATTTGCAGCCGATACAACAACCAAAACCGAAAGTACAACAAATGATATTAACAGCATTTACGATACCTCTGCTTTATATGACAGCCTGTCTGACGATGTAAAGCAAAGCCTTGAAAATATAGGGATAAACGGCATAGACAGCAATGAGCTTTCGCAGATTTCGTTCGGAGAAGTTGTGAATGAAATTGTAAAACTTGCAGGCGAAAACAGCGCAGGGCCGTTAAAAGCGGTAATCTCGCTTACCGCACTCTTGCTTATATGCTCGCTTTTATCTTCGTACAAAAATTCGCTTTCAAGTGAACTTTCCTCCTCACTTGGCATAGCAGCCGTACTGTGTGCTACCTGTACGGCTGCACTCCCCGTAATTGAAGTAATTTCAGATATGTCAACGGTAGTAAAAACGGCATCAAGTTTTATGCTTGCATTTGTGCCTGTAATGGTTATGATTATGTCGAGCACGGGACACGCCGTAAGCGGTGCGTCATATTATGCAATGATGATCGGCGCAGGAGAGGGAGTGGGACAACTAAGCTCAAAGGTAATAGTTCCTTTTCTTAATATGTTTCTCGGTGTATCAGTAACGGCAAGCGTATGCTCGGAATCAAAACTTACGGGTATAACTTCAATAATTTCAAAAGCCGTAAAATGGGTACTCGGGTTTGTTATGACTGTATTTACAGCCGTACTTTCTTTTAAGCAGATGATAACAACCTCGGTTGACGATGTTTCTACACGAGCCGTGCGATTTACTTTAAATTCATTTATTCCGATAGTAGGCTCAGCGCTTTCAGATGCATACAAAACCGTACAGGGCAGTGTAAACTTGCTTAAATCGGGACTTGGAATTTTTGTTATAGTATCTATTGCTTTTGTGTTTCTGCCTATAATACTTAACAGCCTTTTGTGGATATTTACTTTATCGGCAGGAAAGTTACTTGCGGAGATACTCGGCATAAATCAGGTAAAAGATTTGCTTGAGGGTGTCGGTACCGTGCTTTCAACCTTGCTTGCAATTGTATTGTGCATTATGTCGGTTTACATAATTTCAACTGCACTTGTGCTTTTGATGGGAGGCGGCGGAATATGAGCGGTATGATTTCTGCGGTTATAACAGTTTGTGCCGGTGCTCTTATTTGCAGTCTGCTGTCGGCATTTGTACCCGAGGGTACTACCAAAAAAACCGTTGCCCTTGTAATCGGTGCGTTTATGGTATGCTGTCTTATTTCGCCGATAACCTCGGCAATTTCTTCTATAGATTTTGATGCCGAACCTGTTGATTACAGCGAAGATCAAGTTTCCACTTCCGACGAAGCCTACGCAAATGTTGTGATTAAACAGGCGGAACAAAATCTTGAACAAAGCCTTACCGACCTGCTTGCTCAAAACAACATAAAAATATCCGAATGTAAAATCGTACTTGCAAAATCGCAGTCAAACAGCATAATTATCGGTGACATCAGCATATATATGAGTAATGAATATAAAAGCCGGAAAGATAAAATCGGCTCAATTGTTTTTGAAAGCTTCGGAGCATATCCGAGAATAACTTTTATTTAAGGGTGCAAAGCTATGGAAGAAAAAACAAACGGAATAAAAAAGCTGTTTGAAAGTGACAAAGCAAGAAAAATTATAGTAATTATCGGTATTATCGGAATAGCACTTATTTTTATTTCTTCAATTTCGGGAATTAATACCGATAAAAAAACGGAAACCGAGGGCTTTTCGGTTACTACCTACAGCACGGAGATTGAAAGCGATTTGCAAAAAATCCTTTCAAGTATCAGCGGCTGTGGAGAAACAAAGGTGCTTCTTACCATAGAAAACTCGGTCGAATATGTATATCTTGAGGACAGTACCACCAAGACAAAGGAAATTCAGCCTGTTATCCGCGGTGTGCTTGTTGTGTGCGAGGGCGGAGATGATCCCGTTGTAACACAAACGGTCACACAAGCGGTAACAAGGGCACTGGATATTTCATCGGCAAAGGTATGTGTTACAAAATTAACAGAACGAAGGTAGAGGTATTATGAAAATTCAGAAGAAACATATTGTAATGACAGCACTTGTACTTGCTCTGGCAACGGCGGTTTACATAAACTATCAGATTTCGCAGGCTCGTACAACTTCACCTGCAAAGGAGCTGGGGGCAGCGTCATATGTAAATGCAACAGTCGGGGAAACAGCAACCTCCGACGAGGCGGCAGCTACAATGGCACTATCGAAAGAGCAGCAGGATTTCTTTGCATCCGAACGCACTAAAAGGCAGAACACGCAAGACAAGGTAATTGACGATGCGGAGGAGATACTCGATTCCGACTCAAGTTCAGACACGGAGCTTACCGAGGCGCAAGAAAATGTAGAGCGAATCATAAGCTTTTTTACAACGCAGGATACCATAGAAACCATTGTGAAAGCGAAAGGCTTTTCCGATTGCCTTTGCTGTATAACCGATATGGGTGTAACCGTTATAGTTCCGAAAAACGAGCTTAACGAAAACACCGTTTTGTCAATATACGATGCCGTAACAATGCACTATGAAATTGCAAGTGACGCAATATCTGTTGTAGGTGCGTGAATATAGTTTACAATCAAAATTTTATGTGATATAATTATCCTGATAATTTATTGTAAAGTTGGGATAATATGTCTGAAGAGATAAATGTAACTTCTCAGGAAGTAACAGAAGAAAATGAAAACGAAGCAGTACAGATTAAACTTACACGCTCCGAACAGCGTGAGCAGGTATTTATGCTTTTATTTTCAAAGTCATTTACAAACACATCTGTCGACAATATGGTGCAGGACAGCTCGGAACTCTTTATGGGCGGAGTAAGCGCACTTGCACAGGCAGAAGTTGAGGGTATTGTATCGGCTAAAGAAGAACTTGACGAGATTATTTCACGCTATCTAAAAAAAGGATGGACTCTTTCAAGAATTTCAAAGCCGTCGCTTGCAATCCTTGAACTTGCAGTGTATGAAATCAAGTATCTTGACAATGTTCCCGCAAGCGTAGCAATCAACGAGGCGGTAGAACTTGCAAAGAAGTACACTATTGACGAGAGCGGATTTGTCAACGGAATATTAGGCTCATTTGTAAGAGATAATGGAGAAAAGTAATGAGCCTTTTCCTTGGTATAGATACCTCAAACTACACAACTTCGGTTGCGGTATATAACAGCGAAAACGGCAAAATGCTGCAGCGAAAGCAGCTTTTGCCCGTAAAACAGGGACAGCTTGGCTTAAGACAGAGCGATGCGGTTTTTCATCACACACAACAGCTTCACACTATTGTTGAGGACATTGCAAAGGAAGTTGACTTGTCGGGTGTGTCTGCATTAGGCGTATCAACACGCCCCCGTCCGGTTGACGGCTCATATATGCCATGCTTTACGGTTGGAGAAAACACAGCAAGAATTATATCGGCAGTAATAAAAAAGCCTCTCCTGACATTTTCACATCAGGAGGGGCATATTGCCGCAGCACTGTTTTCAGCCGCAAGAGAAGATTTGTTTGAAAAAGAATTTTTAGCATTTCATATAAGCGGAGGCACAACGGAGGCGGTGCTCGCAAAGGGCAGTACAAGCTCGTTTGCCGTTAAAGAGGCTGCAAAAACACTTGACTTAAATGCCGGACAGGCAGTTGACAGAGTGGGACTTATGCTCGGTTTAAAATTCCCGTGCGGTCCGCAGCTTGAACAGCTTGCGCTTAATAATACAGAAAAATTCAAAGTTCGTCCTACTCTCAAGGGCGCTGATTGCTGTTTGAGCGGACTTGAAAATCAGTGTAAAAAAATGCTTGATAACGGCGAAAGCAAAGAAAAAATCGCTGCTTTTTGCCTTGCTTTTATTCAGGCTACGCTTGAAAAAATGACTGAAAAATTGCTCGAGCAATTCGGCAATTTGCCTGTGATTTTTGCGGGCGGAGTAATGTCAAATTCCATTATAAGAAATGCTCTGACCGAGAAATTCGGCGCTACATTCGCAAAACCCGAATATTCCGCCGATAACGCAGCGGGTATTGCGTATTTGGCATATAAGAAATATACGGAAATCTAAGACGATTATAAGTGTAAAAATATTAAAATACTTCATCAGCGGGAGGTAAAGAGATGTATTCACCGCAGATTCAAAAGCCGAGAGTGCTTTCTGTTTCACAAATAAATTTTTATATAAAGTCAATTATCGAGAATGACGGCAGTTTGCAGTTTGTGCTTGTAACAGGTGAAATCTCTAATCTTACCGTGCACCAACGTAGCGGTCATATTTACCTTTCGCTTAAAGACAGCAATTCAGTTATAAGTGCCGTTATGTTTGCAGGCAACGCAAGACGACTTAAGTTCCGCCTTGAAAACGGAATGAAAGTAATTTGTCGTGGCAGAATTTCTGTATATGAGCCGAGCGGCAGGTATCAGCTTTATATTGAAGATATGCAGCCAGACGGTGTGGGTGCGCTTACGCTTGCTTTTGAACAGCTTAAAAAGAGCCTTGCTCAAAAAGGACTGTTTGACAATGCGCATAAAAAGCCGCTGCCGAAATTTCCTAAAACAATCGGCGTCATAACTTCTCCCACGGGTGCGGCGGTTCAGGATATAACGAATATTATCAGACGAAGATTTCCGAGTGCGGATATAGTGCTCGCACCCGTGCTTGTTCAGGGAGAAAGTGCGCCCGAGCAGCTTGTGCGTGCCGTAAATAAATTCAGTGCAAGCAAGATTGCCGATGTGGTTATCATAGGCAGAGGCGGCGGTTCTGCCGAAGACTTATGGGCGTTTAATGACGAACAACTTGCATATGCTGTCTATAATTGCGAAACTCCCATAATTTCGGGTGTGGGACACGAAACAGATTTTACTGTCTGTGACTTTGTCGCCGATGTTCGTGCCTCTACTCCGTCTGCCGCGGCAGAACTTGCCGTACCCGACAGGCAGGAGCTTATGTCTTACTATTTTAAGCAAAAGCAATATATATCAGCTATGCTTGACAGAAAGATAAAAACGGCGCAGTTAAGACTTGAAAATCAGCAGAGAAGAATGTCTGCGTCATCGCCGAAGCTCAAAGCGGAACAGCTTGAAAAACAGCTTTCGGCAAAGAGCGAAAAGCTGACACGGTTTATGAATATTTATATTTCTGATAAAGAAAATAAACTTATTGCCGCAAAGGGCAAACTTGACGGTTTGAATCCGCTTAATGTATTGAATCGTGGTTATGCAATAGCCGAAAAGGACGAAAAAATCATTACCTCATCAAAACAGCTTAAAGACGGCGACGATTTCACTGTTATTTTGAGTGACGGTAAAATAAACGCAAAGGTATGTGGTGAATAACTATGGCTTTTACACATCTTCATAATCATACCGAATACAGCTTGCTTGACGGAGCAAGCAGAATAAACAAACTTGTGGAATCGGCAAAGGAAAAGGGACAAACCGCTCTTGCCATTACCGACCACGGTGTAATGTACGGCGTCATTGACTTTTACCGAGCCTGTAAAAAGCAGGGGATAAAGCCTGTTATCGGCTGTGAAGTTTATGTTGCGCCGCACTCTCGTTTTGACAAAACTTCGGCGTATGAAAAGTATTATCATATGGTGCTGCTTTGCGAAAATAACGAGGGCTATCAAAATTTAATTAAACTTGTTTCAAAAGGCTTTACCGAGGGCTTTTATTCAAAACCGAGAATTGACGATGAGCTTTTGAAAGAATATCACAAGGGCCTAATCTGCCTTTCTGCCTGTCTTGCCGGTGAAATTCCGCAGAATCTGCTTGACGGAAACTATGACGGAGCAAAGCAGAAGGCTCTTTTTTATCAATCGCTTTTCGGTAAGGATAACTTTTTTATAGAACTTCAGGACCACGGCATAGAGGAGCAAAAACGAATTAATCCGCAGCTTATTCGCATTGCCGAAGAAATCGGCGCCGAACTTGTGGTTACAAACGACAGCCATTATATAGATAAAAATGACAGCTTTACGCACAGTATTTTGCTTTGTATCCAGACCAATAAGACGGTAAATGATGTGGACAGAATGGAGTTTAAAACGAGCGAGTTTTACCTTAAAACAGAGGAAGAAATGCGCTCACTCTTTCCGAATCTGCCGCAGGCATATGATAATACACAGAAAATTGCCGACCGCTGTAATGTTGAGTTTGAGTTCGGCGTGCGTAAACTGCCACGATTTGATGTGCCGAATAACGAAGATCATTACGAGTATTTTCGCCGAAAATGCTATGAGGGTCTTTACAGACATTACGGAGAAAATCCCGATAAGTCTTTGATTGACCGACTTGAATACGAACTTGCAACTGTTTCAAAAATGGGTTTTGTCGATTATTACCTTATCGTAAATGATTTTGTACAGTATGCAAAGAGTGAAAAAATCCCTGTCGGACCCGGCAGAGGTTCGGGTGCAGGTTCGCTTTGCGCCTATTGCATAGGAATTACAGCTATAGATCCGATCAAGTATAATCTTCTTTTTGAAAGATTTTTAAACCCTGAGCGTGTAAGTATGCCCGACTTTGATGTTGATTTCTGTACCGAGCGCCGAGGAGAAGTAATTGACTATGTAGTGCGTAAATACGGCACGGACAGAGTTGCGCAGATTATATCATTCGGTACTATGGCGGCAAGAGGTGCTATAAGAGATGTCGGCAGAGTGCTTGCAATTCCGTATGCCACGGTTGACTCGGTTGCCAAACTTGTACCTATGGAATTAAAGGTTACTATAGATTCTGCACTCAAGGCAAGTCCCGAATTAAGACATCGCTATGAAGAGGACGAACAGACAAAGAAATTGCTTGACATTGCAAAGAGCATTGAGGGAATGCCAAGACACGCTACAATGCACGCCGCAGGTGTAGTAATTACCGACCGTCCCGTATCTGATTATGTTCCGCTTTCAAAAAATGATGACAATGTGGTAACACAGTTTACCATGACCACACTTGAAGAGCTCGGTTTGCTCAAAATGGACTTTCTCGGACTTCGCAATCTTACGGTAATTGACTATGCGGATAAACAGATACGAAAAAATCATCCCGAGTACAATCCCGATAATATAAACGATAAAGACGAAAAAGTTTTTGCTATGATTTCTCAAGGCAATACGGAGGGTGTGTTTCAGTTTGAAAGCCAGGGTATGAAAAATGTTCTTATGCGACTAAAGCCCGATTCGATCGAGGATTTAATCGCCGTGGTTTCGCTTTATCGACCCGGACCTATGGACAGTATTCCCCGTTACATCGACTGCCGCCACAATCCATCGCACATTACCTATAAGCACCCGTTATTAAAGCCTATACTTGAGGTTACCTACGGCTGTATTGTCTATCAGGAACAGGTAATGCAGATTTTAAGAGTGCTTGCAGGTTTCAGTCTTGGCAGAGCGGATATTGTTCGCCGTGCCATGAGTAAAAAGAAAGCCGCAGAAATGGCAAAGCAAAGAGAGATTTTTCTTCACGGCATTACAGATGAAAACGGCAAAGTAATTGTTGACGGTTGTATTCGCAGAGGTATTGACGAGAAAATCGCCAATTCAATTTATGACGAGATCGAAAGTTTTGCTTCTTACGCTTTCAATAAGTCACACGCAGCGGCATATTCTATGATTTCATACAAAACCGCATATTTAAAATGTCATTATCCGCAGGAGTATATGGCGGCATTGCTCACAAGTGTGCTTGATAACCAAAACAAACTTGCAGCATATATAGGCGAATGTCAGCGGCTCGGAATAAAAGTTTTGCCTCCGAGTGTAAACGAAAGCGATCTCGGCTTTACTGTCAGCGGTAACAATATACGCTACGGATTGCTTGCAATCAAAAATCTCGGCAGAGCTTTTATTGATCAGATAATTAAAGAGCGCAGATTAAAGCCTTATACAAGCCTTTACGATTTTTGTAAAAGACTTTGCGGCAAAAATATGAACAGCCGTGCTATAGAAAGCCTTATAAAGTGCGGTGCGCTTGACGGACTTGGCGCTAACCGCAGACAACTGCTTGCAATAAGCAAAACCGTGCTTGACGATGTTGAATATGAGGCTAAAAAGAATCAAGGCGGACAGCTTTCGTTTTTTGATATGGGTGACGACAGTACAAAGGCTACATCAGAACCCCAACTGCCTGATTTGAAAGAATTTTCGACTGATGAGCTTTTGAGAATGGAAAAGGAAATAGCAGGCATATACCTAAGCGGCCACCCTGCCGATAATTACAGCCTTTATTCCGAGAGAATGAAAGCCGACAGAATAGGTGAAATTATAAATGACGAAACAGGACACTATCCCGACGGCAAGAAAGTGCTGATTGTAGGTATTATTTCCAAAGTGAAAACTCAACTTACCAAAAGCAACAAACTTATGGCTTTTATAAATGTAGAAGATAAGTACGGCATAATGGAAGCGGTTGTTTTTCCGAATGTGTATGAAAAAAGCACTATTCTTTTAAATGAAAACATACCCGTTATTATAAAAGGCACATTGAATTTTAAAGAAAACGAAGAACCGAAAATAATTTGCGACAGCATTGCAAAAGCCTTTAATAATGAGGAATGTAAAAATATGTCTGCCGCAAATTACGAAGAAAACAGGGCAGCGGCAGAACATAAAAGCACATATCAAAAGCCTTATGTACCGCAGGCACTTTATTTGAGAATTGATGACCTTAATACGGATATGTACCGTCGAGCAAAGAGAGTTACGGATATTTTCGACGGCAGAACACCGATTATTTTTTATCTTACCGATTCAAAACGCAAGGTAAAAGCTCCCGCAAATATGTGGGTGAGCCTTAATGATGTTATGATAAAAGAGCTTAAACATCAGCTTGGTGATGAAAATGTAGCGGTAAAATAAACAAATTCTTTATAAAATCACTATCGAAAACATATAAATTTACCTTTTAGCTATTGCAAAATTCGTTTAATAGGTATATAATACTATATATGATATTCACTTTAACGCATAAAAACTTTAAAGCATATGTTTGTTTAAGTACTAAAGTGAAAACGGGAGGACGAATTTTTATGAAAATGACAAAAAGAATTTTGGCAACCGCAACAGCAGCGCTTACAGTAACAGCTGCACTCGCAGGCTGTACAGGCGGTACTTCATCAACAACTTCAACAGCTGCTCCTTCACAGGCAGATGCAAACAAAGTATATAATATCGGTATTTGTCAGCTTATTCAGCATGAGGCTCTTGACGCCGCAACTAAGGGCTTTAAAGACACTCTTACTGAAAAACTCGGCGCAGACAAGGTTAAGTTTGACGAGCAGAACGCACAGGGCGATTCGGCTACTTGCGCTACAATCTGTAACCAGTTTGTTTCTTCAAATTATGACCTTATTCTCGGTAACGGTACTGCGGCTCTTCAGGCTGCATACACGGCAACACCGTCTATTCCTATTCTCGGTACTTCGATTACAGACTACGGCACAGCTCTTGATATGGCAGAGTGGACAGGCGTTTCGGGTATGAATGTATCCGGTACAACAGACCTTGCTCCGCTTGACAAGCAGGCTGATATGCTCAAGGAACTTTTCCCTGACGCTAAAACAATTGGTATTCTCTATTGCTCGGCAGAGGCTAACTCAAAATATCAGAGCGATACAATCACACCTTTCTTTGAGAGTGCGGGCTATACTGTAAAGACATATTCATTTGCAGATTCAAACGATGTTGCGGCTGTAGCAAAGACAGCTTGTGACGAAAGCGATGTTCTTTACATTCCTACAGATAACACAGCGGCTTCAAATACAGGTATTATCGACAATACTGCAACAGCTGCAAAAACTCCTATCATCGCAGGTGAAGAGGGTATTTGTAAGGGCTGCGGTGTTGCAACACTTTCTATCAGCTACTATGAACTTGGTCAGAAAACAGGCGAGATGGCTTATGATATTCTTGTAAACGGTGCCGATATAACTTCTTTAAAAGTTGAGTCAGCTCCTAATGTTACCAAGAAATATGTAAAGAGCCGTTGCGATGCTTACGGAATTACAATTCCTGACGATTACGAGGCTATTGAGGAGTAATAATCCTTAATTTATAAATTAAAAAACGGTGGGGTGCCGTGAAAGCGACACCCCAATCTTTTATGTATTGGTGGTTTTTATGGAATTTTTAGCAGAATACTTCGGTTCTCTTAATCCTGCAAACTTTCTTGCGGCTTTGCCGGGTAATATTGCGCAGGGTATTATCTGGGGACTTATGGGTCTTGGTGTTTTTATTACCTACAAACTTTTGAATTTTGCCGACCTTAGCGTTGACGGTTCTTTTGCAACAGGCGGTGCGGTTACCGCTGTTATGCTTATTAACGGCTGTTCTGTATGGGTAGCGCTTATAGTTGCTATTCTTGCGGGCATTGCGGCAGGTCTTATAACGGGACTTTTACATACTTTGCTCGGTATTCCCGATATTCTTGCAGGTATTCTTACGCAGATTGCGCTTTATTCAATCAACTTGAACATTATGGGAAGGTCAAATCTTCCTATCAGCTACAGAAACTATGCGCTTGTAATTTCCGCAAGCGATATTAATTTATCAATTATCATCGCCCTCGGAATTGCGGCTATTGTTATTGCGGCTATGTATTGGTATTTCGGAACAGAACAAGGCTCTACAATCCGTTCAACAGGTTCAAACCCTGCTATGAGTAAGGCACAGGGCATTAATATCAATGTCGCAAAAGTAATTGCACTTGCGCTTTCAAACGGTCTTGTTGCTCTTGCAGGCTCACTTTTTGCACAGTACCAGGGTTTTGCAGACATCAATATGGGCAGAGGCGCTATCGTAATCGGTCTTGCCGCAGTTATTATCGGTGAAGTCCTCGGCGAGGCTATCTTCCGTAAGCGTATGAACTTTGTTGTAAAAATGCTCTTCGTTATTGTGGGCGGTATTCTTTATTATATTGCAATGGGTATTGTTCTTTGGCTCAAGATGCCGACAGACGATACAAAGCTCTTCACAGCAATTATAGTTGCAATCTTCCTTGCAGTACCTTATTTACAAAAGAAGAGTAAAACCTCCTTTAAAAAGGTAGCTAAAATGAATTTAAAGGCTAACAAGGCAAACGGAGGCAGTGACAATGCTTGATATTATTAATATTCACAAAACCTTTAATAAAGGCACAATAAATGAGAAGGTCGCACTTGACGGTGTAACACTTCACTTAAACGAAGGCGATTTCTGTACAATAATCGGCGGCAACGGTGCGGGTAAGTCAACTACCCTTAATGCCGTTGCCGGTGTATGGCCTGTTGACAGCGGTCAGATTCTTATTGACGGCGTAGATGTAACGGGACTTCCCGAGCATAAAAGGGCAAAGTATCTCGGCAGAGTTTTCCAAGACCCTATGACAGGTACTGTTGCCGATATGGAAATTTTGGAAAACCTTGCCCTTGCGGCAAGAAGAGGCAAGAAAAGAGGTCTTAGCTGGGGAGTTAAGAAATCCGAAAAAGAAGAATACAGAACACTTTTAAAGCAGTTTGAACTCGGTCTTGAGGACAGAATGACATCAAAGGTAGGTCTTCTTTCTGGTGGACAGCGTCAGGCAATCACCCTTTTAATGGCTACAATCAATAAGCCTAAACTTTTGCTTCTTGACGAGCATACAGCGGCGCTTGACCCTAAGACTGCGGCAAAGGTGCTTGAACTGAGCGATAAGATTATTGCCGAAAATAACCTTACAGCCCTTATGGTTACACATAATATGCACGATGCGATTGTGCATGGTAACCGCCTTATTATGATGGGCAACGGAAAGGTTATACTTGATATTTCAGGTGAAGAAAAGAAAAAACTCACCGTTGACGACCTCTTGCAGAAGTTTGAAAAGGCGAGCGGTTCTAAACTTGAAAATGACAGAATGCTTTTGAGCAAAGGCGAAAAATAAGATTTTGTTTTTGTCAAATTTGATTAAATTTTATTTCACAGCAACGGGGCTGTTTCATCTTCACAAATGAAACAGCCTTTTTGTAAATGCTTTATAATTTTCATCATTTTTTAATTTTTATGTAACTATTTTGCGATACAAGAATTGTAATTGTCGAAATCAATAAAAAAATATATTATAATTCCTTTATGTAAATTAGAATACTCCGAAATCTTGTAAAATATGATGTTGAAGATAAGTGACTGAGGTGATAAGGTTATGAAAAAAGCTTTAATTATTTCTCACTCTGTGCAAAGTGCCGAGGCTCTTTCACAGCTGCTTAAAATTGAGTATTTTACGCAGATTTCTATTGCTGATAATTCTAAAACAGCAAAAAAACTTGTTGAGAACGATGAGTTTGACCTTATCTGTATTAATGCACCTCTTGCAGAGGAAAGCGGTATTGAGCTTTCCATGCATTTTGCGAGAGTAACCCGTTCAAGCGTGGTTATTATTGTTCCTCAAAAAAACGCAGACGATGTAAACGATGCTTTGACCGAGCACGGTGTGCTTGTAATAGCCAAACCTATTAATAAGCATTTGTTTCATCACTATTTGCAGTTTACGGAATGTTTCAGAATGAGAATGTTGACCGTAAACGAGGAAAATGAAAAGCTCCGCCATATTGTGGAGGATATGAAGATAATAAACAGAGCCAAGCTTCTGCTTATTACCTGCCTTAATATGACAGAACAGGAAGCGCATCGCTACCTTGAAAAACAGGCGATGGATATGAGAATGAGCAAAATGCAGATTGCAATGCAGGTTATTAAAACTTACGAAAACTAATTATGCAAAATTTCTGAAAGGAATGTGTGTTTATGAGCCGTAAAGCATATTTGATACTTGAAAACGGTACTGTTTTTGAGGGCAAATCATTTGGTGCAGAAAAAGAAACTATGGGAGAATTGGTTTTTACTACAGCTATGACCGGTTATCTTGAAACACTCACCGACCCTTCTTATTTCGGTCAGGTGGTTATTCAGACTTTCCCTTTAATCGGTAACTATGGTGTAATTCCCTCTGATTTCGAGAGCAAAGTGCCCTCACTTAGAGGTTATATTGTAAGAGAATGGTGCCAAGCTCCCTCTAACTTCCGTTGCGAGGGCGATCTTGACACCTTTTTAAAAGAGTCGGATATTCCGGGCATCTACGGACTCGACACCAGAGCGCTTACAAGAATTGTTCGTGAGTATGGTGTGCTTAACTGCAAAATCGCTTATTCGGGCGAAGTTACCGAAGAAGAGCTTGCAGAGATTAAGGCTTATAAAATCGAACAGGCTGTAGAGAGCACAACAATCAGCGAAAAAGAAGAATTCAAAGCTGAAAACGGCGACCTCAATGTTGTTCTTATGGATTTCGGTGCAAAGCACAACATAGGCAGAGAGCTTGTTAAGCGTGGCTGCAATGTTACGGTAGTACCTGCTCATACAACAGCAGAGCAGATTAAAGCTATGAATCCTGACGGCATTATGCTTTCAAACGGTCCGGGAGATCCATCGGACAACACTGCAATTATTGCCGAGCTTAAAAAGCTTTGCGAATATAAAATTCCTACATTCGGTATCTGCTTAGGTCATCAGCTTTTGGCACTTAGCCAGGGCGCTAAGACAGAAAAACTTAAATACGGCCACAGAGGAGCTAACCAACCTGCAAAAGAGGTTGAAACAGGCAGAGTTTACATTACTTCACAGAACCACGGCTATGCTGTTGTAAGCGACAGTATGCCTGAAAATGCTGAAGAGAGTTTTGTAAACGGTAATGATGATACTTGTGAGGGTGTTAAGTATACAAATATGCCTGCTTTCTCTGTTCAGTTCCACCCGGAGGCTTGCGGCGGTCCGCACGATACAGCGTTTTTGTTTGACCGTTTCATTGATTTGATGAAAAACAACAAATAAAACTATCCATAATTTATATACGAATTTGATTTTTAAATAAGGATAAGGAATGATTTTATGCCACTTAAAAGCAACATTAAAAGAGTTATGGTAATCGGTTCGGGTCCGATTGTAATCGGTCAGGCTGCTGAATTTGACTACGCAGGCACACAGGCTTGCCGTGCGCTTAAGGAAGAGGGACTTGAGGTTATTCTCGTAAACTCTAACCCTGCTACCATTATGACAGATAATGCAATGGCTGATAAAATTTATATCGAGCCGCTTACACTTGAAACAGTTAAAAGAATTATTAAAAAAGAGCGTCCCGACAGCCTTCTTTCCACACTCGGCGGTCAGACAGGTCTTACACTTTCTATGCAACTTGCAAAGGAAGGTTTCCTCGATAAATACGGAGTTCAGCTCCTCGGCGCTAATCCCGAAACAATTGACAAGGCAGAGGACAGACAGATGTTCAAGGACACAATGCTTGAAATCGGACAGCCTGTTATTCCGTCACTCGTTGTAAACGATGTTGAGTCTGCAGTAAAATTTGCAGATGAAATCGGCTACCCTGTAATTATTCGTCCTGCATTTACACTCGGCGGTACAGGCGGCGGTATCGTAAATGATGAGGAAGAATTAAGAGAGATTACTTCAAACGGTCTTGAGCTTTCACCGATTACACAGGTTCTTGTAGAGAAATGTATTTCGGGTTGGAAAGAAATAGAGTTTGAGGTAATGCGTGACAGCGACGGCAATGTTATTACTGTCTGCTCAATGGAGAACTTTGACCCTGTCGGCGTACATACAGGCGACAGTATCGTTATTGCTCCTACCGTTACTCTTGCAGATAAAGAGTATCAGATGCTCAGAAGTGCGGCGCTCGATATTATCTCTGCCTTAAAGGTAGAGGGTGGCTGTAACTGCCAGTTCGCACTTAATCCGGAAACATTTGATTATGCCGTAATCGAGGTAAACCCAAGAGTTTCCCGTTCATCTGCTCTTGCGTCAAAGGCAACAGGTTATCCTATTGCAAAGGTAGCGGCTAAAATTGCTATCGGCTACACACTTAATGAAATCAAGAATGCCGTAACGGGTACAACATACGCTTGCTTTGAGCCTGCTCTCGACTATGTTGTAGTTAAATTCCCAAAATGGCCGTTCGATAAATTTGTATATGCAAACCGCACACTCGGTACTCAGATGAAAGCAACAGGCGAGGTTATGGCTATTGCTCCTACATTTGAGCAGGCTATTATGAAGGCTGTAAGAGGTGCAGAGATTTCTCACGATACACTCGATGATAAGGAATTTGCTCAACTTTCAAATGCGTCTGTTTACGACAGATTAAGCGTTTGCGATGATAAGAGAATTTTCTGCGTATATGAGGCACTCAAGAGAGGCATTACTGTAGAGCAGATTCACGAAGTTACACTTATTGACGAGTGGTTCTTGGAGAAACTCAAGAATATCATTGCTGTTGAGAATGAGCTTAAAAACAGCGAGCTTACAGATGACCTCTACTACAGAGCAAAGAAAATGGGATTCCTCAACAGAACTATTGAGGCTATTACAGGTAAGAAATGCGAAAAGAACCTTTTGCCTGTATATAAAATGGTTGATACCTGCGCCGCTGAATTTGAGGCACAGACACCTTACTTCTACTCAACCTTTGATAAGGAAAACGAGGCAGAAGAGTTTATTAAAAATAATAAATCAGATAAAAAGACAGTTATCGTATTCGGTTCAGGCCCTATCAGAATCGGTCAGGGTATCGAATTTGACTATGCGTCGGTTCACTGCGTATGGGCACTTAAAAAGGCAGGCTACGATGTTGTTATCGTAAACAACAACCCTGAAACCGTATCTACCGACTTCGACACTGCCGACAGACTTTACTTCGAGCCACTTACAACAGAAGATGTTATGGGTATCATCAATACAGAAAAGCCATACGGTGTTGTAGTAGCATTCGGCGGTCAGACAGCTATCAAACTTACAAAGCATATGAGCGACTGCGGTGTTAATATTCTCGGTACTTCATATGATGCCATTGATATGGCAGAGGACAGAGAGCGTTTTGACGAACTCCTTGAGAAATACCACATTAAGCGTCCGAGAGGCGTAACGGTTATGACAACCGATGAGGCTCTCGAGGTTGCCGAAACAATCGGCTATCCTGTACTTCTCCGTCCGTCTTATGTACTTGGCGGTCAGAATATGATTATCGCATTTAACGAGGCTGATGTTAAGGAGTATATGGCTATTATTCTTGCACAGAATATAGAGAACCCAATCCTTATTGATAAATACTTACAGGGTACAGAGCTTGAAGTTGACGCTATATGTGACGGTGAGGATATTCTCATTCCGGGTATTATGGAGCATATTGAGAGAGCCGGTATCCATTCCGGTGACTCAATCGCTGTATATCCTGCTTGGAATATTTCTGACAAGATGACACAGACAATCATTGAAAGTTCTAAGAATCTTGCTATTGAGTTACAGACAAAGGGTCTTGTAAATATTCAGTACCTTATCTATAATGACGAGCTTTATGTAATTGAGGTAAACCCCCGTTCATCAAGAACAATTCCTTATATCAGTAAGGTTACAGGCGTACCTATGGTTGACCTCGCTACAAGAGCAATGCTCGGCGAAAAGCTCAAGGATATGGGTTACGGCACAGGTCTTTACAGAAAGAGTCCTTACATTGCAGTAAAAGTTCCGGTATTCAGCTTTGAAAAACTTATCAATGTTGATAACCACCTCGGACCTGAAATGAAGTCAACAGGTGAAGTTCTCGGTGTTGCAGGCACTCTTGAAGAGGCTCTTTATAAGGGACTTATCGGTGCTGGTTACAAGATGAAGAAAAACGGCGGTGTATTTATTACTGTTCGTAATTCAGATAAGGCAGAAATCGGCGAAATTGCCAAGAAGTATTATGACCTCGGCTTTAAGATTTATGCTACAGAGGGTACAGCAGCCGTACTTAAGAAATACGGTATTGACGCTGTTGCCGTAAAGAAGATTCACGAGTGCAAGACAGACAACACACTCACACTTATTGAGTCGGGTAAGATTCAGTATGTAATTTCAACTTCCGCAAAGGGCAGAATTCCGTCAAGAGATTCTGTTAAAATCCGCAGAAAGACAGTTGAGAGAAACATTCCTTGTCTTACAGCCCTTGATACCGCAAACGCACTTGCGGATTGCCTTAAGAGCCATTATTCACAGCACAGTACAGAGCTTATAGATATTAACCATATGAGGGATGAAAAAGAAATGCTTAAATTTACAAAGATGCAGGGCATCGGTAATGACTATATTTATTTCAGCACTTTTGATCAGGAAATCAACAATCCGGAGGCTCTCTCTGTAAGACTTTCAGACAGACACTTCGGTATCGGCGGCGATGGTATTATTCTTGTTTGCCCATCTAAGGTTGCTGACGCTAAGATGAAGATGTACAACCTTGACGGTTCAGAGGGTAAGATGTGCGGTAACGGTATCCGTTGCGTGGGTAAGTTCCTCTATGACCACGGTATGGTTGATTACAAGGAGAAAGATGAAATCACAATTGAAACCCTTTCAGGTATCAAGAGCCTTAAGGCTTACACAACCAACGGTGAGGTAACAAGCCTTAGAGTAGATATGGGCAAGGCAATTCTTGATCCAAAGGAAATCCCTGTTGCTATGAATAAGGACAAGATTGTAAACGAGCCTGTTACAATCGGCGACAAGGAATACAACATTACCTGCGTATCTATGGGTAATCCACACTGCGTTGTATTTATGGATGACATTGACAATCTTGACATTGAAAAGATTGGTCCTATGTTTGAAAACGATAAACTCTTCCCGGAGAGAGTTAATACAGAATTTGTTACAGTTCTTGACGACCATACAATCAAGATGAGAGTATGGGAGAGAGGTTCAGGCGAAACATGGGCTTGCGGTACAGGCGCTTGTGCGGTAGCTGTTGCGGCTTGTGAAAACGGCTTCTGCAAAAAGGGCGACGATATTAAAATCAAGCTCAAGGGCGGTGACCTTGTCATCAATTACACAGACGAAACCGTATATATGACAGGTAACGCCGAAAAAGTATTTGAAGGAGAGATTGAGGTATAATTTATGGCTAATCATACTGAAAAAAAAGCTAAAAAATATATATTTGTAACAGGCGGCGTAGTATCCGGTCTTGGTAAGGGTATTACAGCAGCTTCTCTCGGCAGACTCCTTAAGGCAAGAGGCCTTAAGGTAGTCGCTCAAAAACTTGATCCGTACATTAATGTTGATCCGGGTACAATGAGCCCGTATCAGCACGGTGAGGTTTATGTAACTGAGGACGGCGCAGAAACCGACCTCGACCTCGGTCACTATGAGCGTTTTATTGACGAAGACCTCAACAAGTATTCAAATCTCACAACAGGTAAGGTTTATTCAAATGTACTTGAAAAAGAGCGTCACGGCGATTACCTCGGCAAAACAGTACAGGTAATCCCACACATTACAAATGAAATTAAGTCTTTTATTTACAATGTAGGTGAAAAGACTGACGCCGATATTGTAATTACAGAAATCGGCGGTACAGTAGGCGACATTGAAAGCCAGCCTTTCCTTGAGTCAATCCGTCAGGTTTCGCTTGAAGTTGGCAGAGAAAACAGTATTTTCATTCATGTTACACTTGTTCCGTACATTAAGGGCAGTGAAGAGCATAAATCAAAGCCGACACAGCATTCGGTTAAGGAACTCCGTTCACTCGGTATCAACCCTGATATTATTGTTCTTCGTTGTGACGAACCGCTTGAAGAGAGTATCTTTAAGAAAATTGCTTTGTTCTGTAATGTAAAGCCTGACTGTGTAATTGAGAACATTACACTTCCGACTCTTTATCAGGCACCGCTTATGCTTGAAGAGAGCAACTTCTCAAATGTAGTTTGCCGTGAACTTAACATAGCTACAGACAAAACACCTGACCTTACAGAGTGGAAAGAAATGCTTGAAAGAATCAATAACCGTTCAAAGAAATGCAAAATTGCTCTTTGCGGTAAATATGTTGCACTTCACGACGCATACCTTTCAGTAGCCGAGGCACTTCGTCACGCAGGTTACGAAAATTCCGCTGATGTTGAAATCAAGTGGGTTGACTGTGAGCTTATCACAAAGTATTCGGCAGATGACCTTTTAGGCGATGTTGACGGTATTCTTGTTCCGGGCGGCTTTGGCAACAGAGGTGTTGAAGGTAAGGTAATGGCTGCCAAATATGCTCGTGAGCACGATATTCCGTACCTCGGTATCTGCCTTGGTATGCAGACAGCAGTAATTGAATTTGCTAAGCATGTACTCGGATATGAGGATGCAAACAGCGGTGAGTTTGCTCCGGAGGGCAAGCACAATGTAATCGACCTTATGCCCGAACAGCTCGGTATTGAAGATATGGGCGGTACAATGCGCCTCGGTGCTTATCCTTGCGTTATCAAGAAAGGCTCAATTATGGAAAGAGCTTACGGTAAGCCTGAAGTACAGGAGCGCCACCGTCATCGTTATGAATTTAATAATGATTACAGAGAAGAAATTGAAAAGGCAGGTATGATTATTACAGGTACTTCACCTAACGGTATGCTTGTTGAGGCAGTTGAAATTCCTGCCAATAAGTTCTACATCGGTGTTCAGTATCACCCTGAATTTAAGTCCCGTCCTAACAGAGCACATCCGCTTTTCAGAGAGTTTATTAAGGCTTCGCTTGATAAGTGATTTTGGAATTTTCTTGGTTTTGGCAATTATTTGTCACTAACCTTTTGCCCATATATCAGAAAAGGATTGATAATAATGCAGATTAACAGAAATTTTGACAACCTCGTGCCAAACTATCTTTTTGCAGAGGTTGCATCAAGAACAAATAAGTATATGCAGGAACACCCTGACAAGAAGGTAATTAAGCTCGGTATCGGTGATGTAACACTTCCGCTTGCTCCTGTTGTAATTGAGGCTATGAAGAAAGGTGCGGAAGACCTTGCACATAAGGATACTTTTAAGGGTTATCCCGATTATGAGGGCTATGCATTCCTCAGAGAGGCTATTTCTAACTATTATGCAGGCTTTGGCGTAACAGTTGGCGCAAACGAAATCTTTGTGTCCGATGGCGCAAAGTCAGACTGCGGCAACATCGGTGACATTTTCGGCAAGGATAATGTTGTTCTCGTTACCGACCCTGTTTACCCTGTATATGTTGACTCAAACATTATGGCAGGCAGAAAGATTGTTTATGCTAACTCAAACCGTGAGAATAACTTTGCGGCTCTTCCTGATGAGAATGTAAAGGCTGACATCATCTATCTCTGTTCACCTAATAACCCAACAGGTTCAGCCTATACAGCTGACGAGTTAAAGCAGTGGGTTGACTATGCAATCAAGAATGACGCTATCATTCTCTATGATGCAGCATATGAGGCATTTATTACAGAGGATCTCCCTCGTTCAATTTTCGCAATTGAGGGTGCAAGAAAGTGCGCAATTGAGATGTGCTCACTTTCAAAGACAGCAGGCTTTACAGGTACAAGATGTGGCTACACAATCATTCCGAGAGAGCTTGAGCGTGACGGTCACAACATCTACAATACTTGGTATCGCCGTCAGGCAACTAAGTTTAACGGTGTTTCATGGCCTGTACAGTGTGCAGCTGCCGCTGTATTCAGTGAAGAGGGTCAGAAGCAGATTAAGGAGAATATTTCTTACTACCAGGATAATGCAAAAATTATCTCATCAGCTATGGATGAACTCGGCATTTATTATACAGGCGGCAAGAACTCACCGTATATTTGGCTCAAGTGCCCTAATGATATGGGCAGCTGGGAATTCTTTGACCTCCTTCTTAACGAGGCTAATGTAGTAGGTACTCCGGGTGAGGGCTTTGGTAAGAACGGTGCAGGTTACTTCCGTCTTACTTCATTCGGTGACAGAGAAAACACAATTGAGGCAGTTGAAAGAATTAAGAAGTTACTTTCTAAGTAATTTTATTTCTGCCAAAGTATAGTGATTATTTGAATTTTAAAGGTGCTGTAAAAGAACAGCCCAAATAAAAAATGACTGCATTCTAACCGAAAGGTAGGAATGCAGTCGTTTTTCTGTAATGGAATATCTTTGAGTTTGACTTATCCGTTTTCATAAATATATACACTGCCTCTGCAATAAGGGCATCGGATTGACTGCGTTGACCTTACGCTCTCCAGAAACAGTACGCTTTTATCTTTATTAGGGCTGATTCCTATATGTGTTCCTTGAAATCCTTTACTTTAAAATTCGACTTTGATGTCATCTAAAAAGAGCATAGGTTTCTCTCCTCCGTTGTTTGTATTGTCAACTACAATTCCGGAGCTTCCTATGCTCTTTTTCAATATTTATTTTTGATTATCCCACATTTTTTGCTATTTATTTGTTTTGATGTTTATTTTTATTTAATACTTTCCCTACCACCAAACTGCTCAAAAAAGCCGCAAGCAAAATCCATGGTAAAATTCTTGCGTCGAAGCAGAGTAGGAGAAGTACGGTTACTGCAAGAGGTTTTCGCATTGTAACACCGAGAAGTGCGGCGGTAATTACTGCTGCGCAAAATGCGGTATCAAGTCCCATAAGTAGGGCTACACCAAAGCCGATACTCACTCCGCAGAAAATAACGGGGAAGAAATGACCGCCTTTCCACCCTGATTTAATGCAAACATTTGTTATTACAAGTTTTAATAATCCTGAAATTATCAGTATCCACGGCGCAAATTCTCCGATGCCGTTATTTATCTCGTTAATGCTGTCTTCACCCGAAAACATTACAAGCGGAAGGTATGTACCGAAAATTCCAAGAATAATTCCGCCGAGTGTGGTGCTTATTATTATTCCTAAACTGCTCTGAATTTTATCAAATAAAATTTTGAGCAGTTTTTCTGATATTATAAATAAAAGTCCAGCTAAAGTGCCGAGAAGTGCAAGAGGAATACCCCATAGTCTTTCAGTATTTGTAATGTTGTATTCGCCTATTCTCGGTAATCCCATACTGCCGCCGAAAGCTTGATTCAGTAAAAATATTGTTCCTGTTGCAAACAGCACAGCTACGATATTTGAAATTAATTTGCCTGTGCGTATATCGGTTGCTTTGTCTTGGGTATCTAATTGTTCTTCATTTGCTGCGGCAAGACCGAAAAGCGGTGCATAAAAAATAGCCGTTAATGTGGCGCTCACACCTGTTTGCATAAGTTCGGGTATCTTACTTTGTGCATTCTTCATATGATTGCCTGCCCAGTAACAAAGTCCGACAATAACTCCTGTAAGTCCTGCTTCCGGTCCGATACTGCCGCCGAAAAGCAGTGGAATAAGTGCGGAAATACAAAGCAACAGAACTTTATTGTACGGATAAAATTTATCTCGCTTAACTTTTTTCATTACTTCTTCAAGCTCGTCGGGGACTGCTTTTGAGATTTTTTGATATATTCCAAGAAGTATTCCGCCGATTGTACAAACTGCAAGAGGATAATATGTAAAATTAATATTTGACGGAACAGTTTCCCATATAAAGCTGATTCCAAGGCTCATTAATTTAAGAAATAGCCATACTATACAGGCTATTACCGCACCGCTGAACCCGCAAAAAAGATAATAGATGAAATTGTTGGCAAGTGTACTTTTTTTCATATGTTGCCCTCCGTATTAAAATTATATGATTTCTTTTGAGTGTTGTAATACGCAATTGTGTCTATATTGTCAAGTATAAATTGTTGGACATTGCTGTCATATAAAACGACTTTATATGAACCGTACATACCCAAGCGTTCCTGTGTTGTAATTGGCGTCAGAAAACGATACTATAAATAATATACATATTTCAAGATGTCTTTTTTATGTTTCCGATGTACTTAGAAATTTAATTGAAATTAACAGCAATCCGCAAAAAAAGAAAAACAGTAAAATTCCCTTTTCTGTTACACCGCAGCAATTAGCAGATTATGTTTTTGATGATAACCCAATTACAGTTACCGAAATTACCAAAAAGCTTAACAGTTTGATTGATACCGAGGAAATGAAAGGAATTAAAACAACAAACATAACTAATTGGCTTATAAAAATTAATATGCTTGAATATCTTGCCGACGAAAACGGTAAAAATCATAAAATCCCAACTGAAAACGGTATTCAACTCGGCATCACAAGGTTATTGGATTTATTCCGTTGGCGAGTTTGTCAAGATATGATTTTGCTTTTAAAAGTTTTTCGCTTTCGTTCAAGTTAATCACCAGCTGCAGCTTTTATTAGGTAGTATTTATTTAAAATTATACCATATTGATATAGAATATTGCAATTAATTAGAGAAAAAATATCGAAAATTTAGCTAATATGTTATATTAAAGTGCTAAAAGAAAATTTGTCGTGAAACTATATAATAGCTATTATTGGTGATGAAAGTGCAATTCAGCCTAAGTGTTTTGTTTATTAGGTCGAGAGATGTATTGCAAATTGAGATAAGCAAATATTTAAACATAATTATATTTTATTAGATAACTATGATAAAGCGGTTGCCGAGATCGGATAGTGGTATAGATTATGATTTATAGCATTTATATAAGATTTTTATATCGCAATAATTTAATATAATATAAAATAATATTGTAGATGATATGACCCCTAAAAATATTAAAATATTTTAAAAGCACTCAATGATTTGCAGAACTCCTGATTGGTTGGTATTTGTTTTCACTCTCTCAGGGGCAAGGATTGCTCCTGTTTTTGCAAATAAAGCTGAACCCAAAATTTTGTGTACTATAATCAAATTTAATAGTAGGTTTTCTTGCGAATTAACAATGATTTTGTAAAAAAATGCAAAATAGTCAAATTTGTATTGGTTAATATGCATATATTAAAGAAAAGTGCCAATTTATTAGTTATATTAATCTTAAATAAGCTATTTTGTTGATATATTGAACTTTATGTGATATAATTATGAAAAAGTGTAGTGTGTAAGTGTGTGCATATATTAAGAGGTATTAATTATGAACAGAGAAAAAACAATTTACAATAGAATAATTAAGAGAATTTTAGATGTTATATGCTCTTTTATGGCAATTGTATTTCTCTCAATAGTTTATTTACCGATTTGTGTAGTTATAAAATGTACAAGTAAAGGCCCGATTTTCTTTAAGCAAAAGAGAATCGGAAAAGATAAAAAATATTTTAATATACTTAAATTCAGAACAATGAGAATTGATACTCCGAAAGATTGTCCTACTCATTTGTTAAAAAATCCGGAACAATATATCACTAAAGTTGGCAAATTTCTGAGAAAAACAAGTTTAGATGAATTGCCGCAAATTTTCAATATATTTAAAGGTGATATGAGTGTTATAGGACCTAGACCTGCACTGTGGAATCAAGATGATTTAATAGCTGAAAGAGATGAATATAACATTAATAATTTAACCCCCGGGTTGACCGGTTGGGCTCAGATTAACGGAAGAGATGAACTTCCTATACCTGAAAAAGTACAGATGGACAAGGTTTATTATGATAATTTGAGCTTTGCGTTTGATGTTAAGTGCTTGTTTATGACAGTTGTCAGCGTATTTAAACACGAGGGAGTAGTGGAAGGCGGAACAGGAGCTATGAGTGATGAGCAATAAGAAAAAGAAAATTTTGATTCTGACTAACCATTCATATATGCTTTATCGTTTCAGGAAAGAGTTAATTGAAGAGTTGATGAAGAATAATGAGGTAATATTAAGTATGCCTTTTGTCGGTCATCATGAAGATTTTATGAATATGGGTTTGCACTGTATAGAAACAAAAATGGAGCGAAGAGGTATAAATCCTTTTACCGATCTTTCTTTAATGAATTTTTATAAGAAAATGCTAAAAGAAGAAAAACCCGATTTAGTTATAACATATTCAATTAAGCCTAATATTTATGGCGGACTAATGTGTTCTAAGCTAAAAATTCCTTTTTATGCTAATGTTCAGGGCTTAGGAACAGCTTTTCAAACAAAAGGTCTTGCCCAATTTGTTACTTTATTGTATAAAACCGCTTTTAAAAAAGTACAAACTGTATTTTTTGAAAATCAGGTTAATGCTGATGAATTTACAAGCAGAAAAATCATACAACCTGAAAAAGAAACCGTATTAAACGGTGCAGGCATAAATTTAGAAATATATAATTACCAACCATATCCGCATAATAAACCGCCAAGATTTTTATATCTTGGCAGAATTATGAAAGAAAAGGGTATGGGTGAACTTTTTGAAGCATCGGAGAAACTGCACAATGACGGCGAGAAATTTATTCTGGATTTAGTTGGCTTTTTTGAAGATGAGTATAAAGGAAAAGTTGACCGACTTGTTGAGAAGGGCATAGTTGAATTTCACGGCTTCCAGGAAGAACCTCGACCTTATTATGCAAAAGCAGACTGTGTAGTGATGCCCAGTTATCATGAGGGAATGAGTAATGTCAATCTGGAGGCTTCTGCTACCGGCAGACCGGTAATTACCACAAATATTCCCGGATGCAGAGAATCTGTGGAAGACGGAATTACAGGTTGGCTGTGTGAATCGAAAAATGCAGATAATCTTTACGAAAAAATGAAAATGTTTTTAAATACAAATATTACTACGCGTGAAGAAATGGGAAAGAAAGCTCGTAAAAAAATGGAAAAAGAGTTTGACAAAAATTCGATTGTGAAACAAACTATAGCCGCATTAGATTTAAATTAAATGTTTAATATAGATTGTTGGAAGGATTAGAAGGATTAGTATGATAAGAGTATTACAAATTGTAACATATATGGGCAGAGGCGGTCTTGAAACTATGATAATGAACTATTATAGAAATATTGATCGCAATAAAGTTCAGTTTGACTTTCTTGTTCATCGTCAGGAAGAAGCTGATTATGATAAAGAAATAGTTGCTTTGGGCGGTAAAATTTATCATATACCAATGTTAAATCCTTTTTCAAAATCTTATTTTAATGCTTTGGATTCATTTTTTAAAGAACATAAATATGATATTGTACATTGTCATTTAGATTGTATGAGCGCATACCCTTTAAAAATAGCCCAAAAAAATGGTGTAAGAGTTAGGATTGCTCATTCACACAATAAAAGTCAAGATAAAAATTTAAAATATCCGATTAAATTATATTCTAAGAGATTAATTCCAAAGTACGCTACACATTTGCTTTCTTGTGGAAAAGAGGCAGGCGATTGGATGTTTAACGGAAAGCCGTATACAATTTTAAATAATGCAATAGATGCCCAATCTTATCGTTTTGATAAACAAATTCGTGAAGAAATGAGAGAACAACTTGGCTTTAACCAAGAAGATTTTGTTATCGGCCATGTAGGCAGATTTAATCCTCAAAAAAATCATAATTTTATAATTGATGTATTTAATTTTGTGCATAAAAAGAATACAGCGGCGAAACTGGTGCTTGTTGGTACAGGCGATGGACAGAAAGCAATTAAAGAAAAAGTAGAATCTCTTGCATTATCTGATAGTGTTTTATTTTTAGGTAACCGAACCGATGTAAATAAAATTTTACAGGCTATGGATGTATTTCTTTTTCCGTCACTTTACGAGGGTTTGCCACTTTCTATAATTGAAGCTCAAGCTGCCGGATTACCATGCGTTATATCCGATAATGTTCCACTGGAGTGTATAAAAACAGATAGAGTTTTTCATTATAGTTTAGAAAAACCTTTAGATTTTTGGGCGAATAAAATAATAGAGGCTGCAAAAATTGAGAAAAATGATACATATGATGAAATTGTAGCTTCCGGATTTGATATTAAAAATAATGCAAATAAACTGCAAAACTTTTACACTTCGTTTTGTTATGGAGAATGAAAATGGCAACTTTAACTGTATTTACACCATTATATAATAGAATAAATACTTTAAAAAGAACTTATGAAAGTTTAAAAAGACAAACATCCAAGGATTTTGTTTGGCTGATTATTGATGACGGTTCTACTGATAATCCATATGAGATTATAAAGGAATGGATTAAAATTAATAATGGCTTTGAAATAAAGTATGTTTACAAAGAAAATGGCGGAATGCATACAGCGCATAATACGGCTTACGAAAATATTGATACCGAACTTAATGTTTGTGTAGATTCGGATGATTATATGCCGGATAACGCGGTGCAATTGATTATTGATTGTTGGAATAAAAACAAAAATAAAGGTTATGCCGGTATAATTGCACTCGATTTTGCCGATTCAACAAAAAAAGTAATTGGCAAAGAATTGCCAACAGACAAAGAAAGCACAACCCTTATGGGGTATTATAATAATGGTGGCTTTGGTGATAAAAAACTAATTTACAGGACAGATATAATAAAACAAACGCCTCCGTATCCTGTGTTTAACAATGAGAAATATGTTGCACTTGCATATAAGTACCATCTGATTGATGAAAAATATGAATTAAAAATACTTAATGAATGTGTTTGTATTGTTGATTATCAAATGGACGGTTCGAGTACAAATATGTACAGACAATATGTCAGAAACCCAAAAGGATTTGCTTTTTGGAGAAAAGAACAAATGAAACACAGTATAAATACCAAACAAAAGATAAAGGCTTGTATTCACTATGTTTCAAGTTCTTTAATAGCTAAAAATAAACACTTTATAAAAGAATCACCGGAAAAGTTTTTAACAGTATTAAGCGTTCCGCTTGGATTTCTGTTAAAGATAATCGTTGTAAAAAAATCAAAATCTTCTTATATGAAGGTTGAAGGGATTTAGTTAATGAATGTATTTGTATATACAACAGTATTAGTATTAATATTGTTTTATGTTGGCAGAAAACCGCTTGATAAAAATTTTACAATTGAAACCGAAAAGACTAAGATAAGAGATACAAATACATTATTTTTTATTTTAGGAACATTGTTATTAGTGTATGTAACAGGACAAAGATTTGATTTTGGTGATACTATAGCATATTGGGAAATCTTTACTAAAGCTATGCCAATTGATGAGTGCATATCCTCCTTTTCAATTGGAAACGAATGGTTATTTCAGTTTTATATGTCGTTCATACATACTTATATATCTACTGACCCGAGAGTTTTTATTGAAATTACTTCATTAATAACTATTTTCCCTTTAATGTATTTTTTATATAATTATAGCGGTGATTTAAAATTTGCTTTTTATATCTTTATAATGTCCGGCTGTTGGGAACATTCAATGAATGGACTGAGACAGTATTTGGCAACTGCAATAATAGTTGCAGGATTTCAACTTTTAGCGAACAGAAAATGGTATTTGTTTTTACCGTTAGTATTTATTGTTGCTCAAATACATACATCGGCATATATTTTTTTGCTTTTGTATTTTATAACAAATACAGAAGCTTGCGGTAAAATGACAAAATTTATTTTAGTTATTTCAATATTAATTGTAATTACATCCCCATTGACAGGAGGATTTGTTGATAACCTGTTATCGGGATTGGATTATGGTGATAGATATTCCGGACAAGAATGGAATTCCAGCATAAATATCTTTAGAGTATTGGTAAGTGTTGTGCCGATTGTTTTAGCTTTTTTCAATAAAGATCTAATGAAAAATAAATATAAATATTACAACACTGTATTTAATATGGCTCTGTTTTTCACTGTATTTACAATGGCAGGAGTGTTTTCATCTGTGTATGCCAGATTTAATATATATTTCGAAGTATTTTCTGTATTGCTATTGGTATGGAATGTTAACGAGATGGTAGTTAATTCAAAAATTCCGTGGATAAAAAATGCGGCATATATCTGCTATACATTATATTTTATATATCAAATCGTATTTACTTATGGTATGGGATGGCATACTAATTACCAATTTTTTACTAACAGCTATGGACAAGTATCTTGGATATAAATTTTTAAAAGGTGCAGCTTATGAATGAGATTTTTAAATATGATTACTATAGAATGACAGGTAATAGCTATTCTTTTTCTTTTAAAGCTAAATTTAGTTTATTTTTATATCATCAACTTAAATTTATGTATTTATGGAGAAAATTAAAAGTAAAAAATAACTGTATTAACAGAGCAAGATTATATAGATTGACTAAAAAATATGGTTTAGAAATTTCACTGTCAGCCACAATTGGAAAAGGGTTATATTTAGGACATCCATACAATATTACTGTGGCATCAGATGTTGTAATCGGTGATAATGTTAATTTACATAAAGGATGTACTATAGGCAGAGAAAATAGAGGAGATAGAGCAGGTGTTCCTAAAATTGGTAATAATGTGTCGGTTGGTATAAATTCTACTATTGTCGGTAAAGTCAATATAGGAAATGATGTTATGATTGCACCAAACAGCTTTATTAATTTTGATGTACCTGATCATTCGGTAGTATTGGGAAATCCTGCAAAAATTCATTCAAAGGAATATGCTACAAAATGTTATGTGAACTTTTTAGTTTAGTGTTTTAATACAAATGGAGAATAAAATGATACCTAAAAAAATACATTATTGTTGGTTTGGCAGAGGAGAGAAATCAAAAAAAATCAAAAAATGCATTGAAAGTTGGAGAAAATATTGTCCGGACTATGAAATTGTCGAATGGAATGAAGATAACTTTGATGTGTATCAAAACGCTTATACTAAATATTGCTATGATAATAAGAAATATGCGTTTTTGAGCGATTATGCCAGATTGTTGATTGTATATTATGAAGGCGGTATCTATTATGATACTGATGTTGAGGTAATAAAACCAATTAACGATTTATTAAAAAATAAAGCTTTTGTCGGCTTTGAAGTTAATGAATATATTAATACCGGTATTGGCTTTGGAGCAGAGAAAGACAGTTCTGCAATAAAATTAATGATAAATGAATATGATAAACTTTTGGATGGAAAAAGCGGTACAGTAGGTTGTCCTATTTTAAATACAGAAGCTATAAAAAAATTAGGATTGCAGCTTAATGGAAAAACTCAATATTTAAATGGTATAACCGTATATGCTTCGGACTATTTTAATCCTTATGATGCTCCCACAGGAATATTAGAAAAAACAAGTAATACTTATTCGATTCATTGGTTTTCAGCTTCTTGGATGAGTAAAAATAAAAGGTTAAGATGTGCTATTATAAAACCAATACATAGAATGTTAAGGAAAATTAGATGAAACCATATTTAAAAGTAATTATTAATAAAATTAAATTAACTTATATAAAAGTTATTAAATGTAAACAATTAAAATTATTCGGATATCAATTGTTTTCGTATAATTCAAAGCTTTTGTTTTCAAAAAAATCCAGTGTTTATTTAGGTGATAAAATTATTAATGACGGTCGTATTACAATAATTGTAGATGACAATGCAAAATTAATAATCGGTAATAATGTTTATTTTAATGAAAATAATATGATTAGTGTTAAATCATCTGTGGAAATAGGTGATGGATGCCAGTTTGGCCCAAATGTGAAGATTTTTGATAATAATCATATGTTTACTTCTAATGAAGGAGTGCTGCCGTTACATAAATCATCACCAATAAAAATTGGTAAAAAATGTTGGATTTCCTCTGATGTTATTATTTTAAAAGGGGTGTCTATAGGCGATAATTGCGTAATAGGTGCCGGGTGTATTATTAAGGACGATATACCGTCTAAATCTATAGTAACATTACAAAATAATTTGAAAATAAGACATATTGAGGATAAAGCATGAAAAAAAGAATTCTTTTTACTATGCCTTCTATGTTTATGGGAGGCGCCGAGAGAAGTTTATTGGGATTACTCGACGCTATTGATTATAATAAGTATGATGTTGAACTTTTTTTATATAGACACGAAGGAGAATTTTTAGAATTTATTAATCCTAAAGTGACAATTATACCGGAAATAAATAAATATAAAACATTTGATGTTCCTATAGTTAGTTTAATAAAAAGTAAATTGTATTTATTTGGCATTTCGAGGATTATAAGCAAAATATTTTTAAAATTACATTGTTTACTGTCTAAAGAAAAAGAGGGAGTATGGATGCATATGCAATATACTTCTCGTTTTTTACAGTGGATTTTACCTAATATACCCGGTGAATATGATTGTGCTATCTCTTTTTTGGGCGTTCCTGATGTTTTGGTTAACAAAATTAATGCTAAAAAAAAAATCGCCTGGATTCATACAGACTATGATACACTAAATCCATCAAGAAGATATGATAGATTAGTTTATTCAAAGATAGATTATATCGCAAATGTGTCAGATGATTGTACAAGAAAATTTTTGAAATATTATCCGGAATTTATTTCTAAGTCAATAACAATAGAGAATATCTTAAGTTCTAAATTTTTGGAATTTCAATCAAAAGAAAAAATAACGGATTTTAAAGAAAATTCAATTATAATACTCTCAATCGGTAGATTTTGTGAAGCTAAAAATTTTGATAATGTCCCTGCAATATGTAAACTTATACGAGAAAAAGGGTTAAATATAAAATGGTATTTAATTGGTTTTGGCACAGATGAGGAAATTATCAGAAGTAAAATAAAAGAATTTGATATGGAAGATAATGTTATTATTCTTGGCAAAAAATTAAATCCATATCCATACATAAAAAATTGTGATTTATATGTACAGCCGTCAAGATATGAGGGAAAAGCTGTAACCGTTCGTGAAGCTCAAATGCTTTGCAAACCGGTTGTTATTACAAAATTCGCTACATCATCAAGTCAATTGAAAGACGGTTATGATGGTATTATAGTTCCTATGGATAATCAAGGATGTGCAGATGGCATAGCAAAGTTATTAAATAATAAAGTACTTATGCAACAGCTTTCTGAAAATTGTGCTGAAAATGATTATTCAAATTCTCAAGAAATAAATAAAATATATGAAATTATTGAAAATAGTTAATTATGTGTTAGGATATTTTTATGAATAAAGTTAAAGTTAGTGTTGTAGTTCCTGTATACAAAGTTGAAAAATATTTTGAGAGATGTGTTAATTCTATTATTAAGCAATCTCTCAGTGAACTTGAAATAATTTTAGTAGATGATGGTTCTCCTGATAATTGCGGAATAATGTGCGATTCATTTGCTGATAAAGATAATAGAATTAAAGTTGTACATAAAGCAAATGGTGGTTTAAGCAGCGCAAGAAATGCAGGCTTGAAGATAGCTACAGGTGAATATATCGGTTTTGTGGACTCTGATGATGATATTGAAACTGATATGTATGAAAAAATGTATAATGCAGCGCTTAAATATAAAGTTGACTTTGTTATGTGCGATTATCAAAGAATTAATAGTAACAGAACTAATTTCAACAAAACACTTGATATTGATTCTGGTTTTTATGATAAAGAAAAAATCAGAAGCGATATTTTTCCTGCGTTAATTATGGGAAGTAATATTGACTATGGACCATTACTTTCGGTTTGCCTTTGTCTATATAAGCGTCAGTTTTTGACTGATAATTCTATTACTTTCGCAAATGATGTAAAATGGTCAGAAGATAATTTGTTTAGTGCTATTGTCGGATATAAATGTAATAGCTTTTATTATTTAAAAACCGAATATTTATATCATTATTATTCCAATCCGGGAACTATCACAACTTCATATAGAGCGGGAGCATGGAATGTTTACTGCAAAATGAATGAGTATTTACATAATTTTTTTGATCAAATTTCTGATTATGATTTTTCCGAACAACTTAAAATCCATATGCTATATTATGCATGTAATTGTTTAGGTATGGCTTCTAAGTTGTCTGAAGAAGATGCTTTATATGAAATGAATATGATATTAAATTCACAAGAGTTAAAAACAGCTTTTAAAAATTTGCACTTATCAGATATTTCTATAAAATTAAGATTTCAATTATATCTAATGAAACATAAGAAAACCAAAGTATTATATAAAATATATAATAAAAAAGGATGAAAAAATGACTTTACTTTCGATTATTATGCCTGTATATAATAAAGAAGAATATATAGACAGGGCTATACAATCAATTATCGGTCAAAATTTTAAAGAATGGGAATTAATAATTGTAGATGACGGTTCAATAGATAAGTCGCTTAGCTTATGTAAAAAGTATGAAAATGAAAAAATAAAAGTTATAAGTATTGAAAATAACGGTGTTTCTAATGCAAGAAACATTGGTTTGAATATGTCTTGTGGCGATTTTGTAACTTTTATTGATGCTGATGATTATGTAGCAAGTGATTATTTGGAAAATTTGTATCAGCCACAGTATGATTTTATAATTTCAGGTTTATCAAAAGTAAGTAAGAACAGTGAACTGATAGATACAATTAAACCTCTTAACAATGGTGTAATCAAAATAGATGATATATGTAAAAATTTTTATAAAGAACAGATGGACACCGGTATTTATGGATTTGTGGCAGGTAAATGTATTAGAAAAAGTATTATAACTGATAATAGTATTTCATTTGACAAAAGTATAAACTTAGCAGAGGATTATGATTTTTTCCTTAAAATTTATAATAAATTAGATAGTATACTATTTTTAGATTATTCCGGATATTTTTATTTAATCGGTACAGACAATTCCGCCATTGGTATGTCTGATAAAAAAATTGATTTTATAAAGCAAATTGAAATACAAAATAAAACAAGAACTTTTTTGGAAAATCACAACTCTTTTGGAGAAAATGAAAAAAATCTATATATGAAAAGAGTTGCCGGATACATATACACAATATTAATTAATTGTAACTATAATTCATATAAATCATATTTATCTGATTATAAACGATTAAAAAATACTATCCAAAGAGTTAATCCCAAAGAAGTAAATTCAATATTAATAAAAGTTATTTTATGTTTATATAATAAAAACAAATATAGTCTTATTTTTATCTTATTAAAAATAAGAAGAAAACTGGGTAGATAATATGAAAGTAGTAATGTATGTCCATGGCGGGAGTAAAAACCATGGTTGTGAAGCTATAATAAGATCAACTGCAAGGTTACTTGACTTAGATTCAAAGCAGTCTGTACTTTTATCGTATAATCAATCTGAAGATTTGCATTATGGCTTAGATTCGGTTGTAAGTATTAATCAAGAAATAAATGCTATTAATAAAAAATCGTTTGATTTTATTAAGGCATATTTTATGCAGAAATTTTTTAACAAGCATTATTATGTAGATGCCTTGTTACATAAATTATCAATTAACTCAATTAATAATATGGATTTTGGCTTGTTTGTCGGTGGAGATAATTATTGCTATTCTGATGCTGAAGTTTATCCTGTTGTAAATAAATTAATTAGAAAGAAAGTAAAAAAACTTGTTTTATGGGGTACTTCTGTTGAACCTTCTGTTTTGGAAAAGAGAAGTATAAAAAAAGATATTAAAAAATTTGATTTAATTGTAGCTCGAGAAAGTATATCATACGAGGCTTTGAAAAAAGTTAATTCTCATACATTATTATTACCTGATCCTGCTTTTTTTCTTAACATTGAGAGAACGGAATTACCGAAAAATTTTATAAAGGGCAAAACAATAGGTATCAATATTAGTCCAATGATTCTTGAATATGAAAAAAATCAAGGTAAAACTATTGAAAATTATGAATATTTAATTAATTATATCATAGAACAAACAGATTATAATATAGCTTTAATTCCGCATGTTGTATGGGATTCAAATGATGATAGAGAAGTCTTGCGTATGTTATATGATAAAATATCTCGTAAAGATAGAATTTGCATTGTAGATGATCATAATTGTATGCAGCAAAAGTATATTATAAGCCAATGTTCTTACTTTATTGGAGCAAGAACTCATGCGACAATTGCTGCGTATTCCACCTGTGTTCCAACATTAGTAGTTGGATATTCCGTAAAAGCCAAGGGTATTGCAAAGGACTTATTTGGAACATATGAAAACTATGTTATTCCTGTACAAGAACTAAAAGAACAAAGCGATTTGCTGAATTCTTTTTTATGGTTGAGAAAAAACAGTGAAAGAATTAAAAATGAGCTAAAAAATAAGACTAAAGAGTATGCCGCCCTAAAAAATGAGTATTTGAAAGGATTAGTTAATGATTAAAGCTGAAAAATCAAATTCACTTATAACTGTAATAATATCTGTTTATAATGTAGAAAATAATATTTCATATTGTATAGAATCAGTATTGAAACAGACTTATAAAAGCCTCGAAATATTAATCATAGATGACGGGTCAACTGATAATAGCTATAACATATGTCAAAAATATGCTGATAAAGACAAGAGAATAAAAGTGATACACCAGACTAATCAAGGTATTGCCACTGTTCGTAATGCAGGAATTAAATTAGCTAAGGGTGATTATTTATTTTGGATTGACAGTGATGATTATATAAAAGAAAATATAATAGAAAGATTATATGAAAATTTGGTTGCTTATGATGCAGATATTTCTATATGCGATTTTATAAAAGGCAGTGAAATAAATTATATCTTTCCTGAGGAAAATAATTTCACTGTTGAATGTTTTAGTAACCAGCATGGATTAGAACTAATTTATAAAAATGATCACTATTCATTTATTATGGCTGCATCTTGGGCTAAACTTATAAAAAAAGAGTTATATAATGGTTTATCATATCCTGATGGTAAAATATTTGAAGATATATATATAAGTCATCATTTGATAAATAAATGTAAAAAAATTGTATGTACCAATGAAGTGATGTATTATTACTATCAATGGCCGGAAAGCATTCTCGGAAAATAATTCAGTTATGGAGTATGAGCTTAATTCAATGCTGCTTTTGAATATAAGACAGTTTTAAATAAATTATATTATGGTGAAACATATCCACTGAATCGTAAAAAGCTAATTAAGTAAATACAGAAAAGTGGCAGAAAAACTAATCCATTAAAGATATTTTTTAACTCGGTATTAAGGAGACTGCATAATGAAAGTTAATCAACTTCGTGTGGGTACGTTACTATCGTATGTCAATCTTGCAATAGGTAGTATTATACCTATGATATATACCCCAATTATGTTAAGAATACTTGGTCAAGCTGAGTATGGCTTATACAGTTTGTCAAACTCTATTGTTGGATATTTATCATTATTGAATTTTGGATTTGGCAGTACAATTATTAGATATATATGTAAGTATAGAGCCGAAGGCAAGAAAGAACAAGTAAGAAGCATATTTGGTTTATTTTTGATAATATACGGGATAGTATCTGTTTTAGTAATTATCGGCGGATTTATATTAATGTTATGTACTGATTCATGTTTTTCTAAGGGTCTTACGCAACAGGAAGTAGATAAACTTAAAATATTGATTGTTATGATGGCATTTAACACAGCCATTGCCTTTCCAATTAGTGTTTTTTCATCAATTATTACTGCATATGAAAGATTCATATTTAGAAGAGTTATTGATATTTTTTCTACAGTTTTAGCTCCAGTTGCTAACATTATACTATTATATTGTGGATTTGGCTCAATTGGTATGACATTCTCAGGACTCCTACTTAATTTTATTGCCTGCCCTGTCAATATATACTATTGCTTTAAGGTTTTAAAAATAATACCAAAATTTGTACGATTTGAAAGTGTATTTATTAAAGAACTGCTCGTATTTTCAGTGTACATGTTTATAGGAACTTTGGTAGATATGCTGTTTTGGACCACAGATAAGGTTATTTTAGGTGCGTTGGTAGGAACTGCAGTTGTTGCAATTTATAATGTTGGCTCGACATTTAATAATATATTGATGCAGTTGTCGCAAGCTGTATCCGGTGTAATTGGTCCTAAAATCAATTCAATGGTTACTTTGGATGGAGAAAATACTCAAGCTTTGTCCGAGGTTTTTATTAGAGTCGGAAGATTACAGTATCTTTTGTTGGCATTAGTAGTTTCGGGTTTTATAGCTTTAGGTCACCCATTTTTAATTATGTGGGCAGGTGAAAATTATGGAGAATCTTACTATATAGCACTGGTAACAATGATACCTTTGGTAATTCCGTATATTCAAAATACCGGACTAACAATTGTAATTGCTCAAAATAAGCATAAATTTCGTTCTTTGGTTTATTTAGCAATAGCCATATTAAATGCAGTATCCACATATTTTATAGTGCCTTATTTGGGTGGTATCGGAGCTGCACTGTGTTCTTGTGTATCCTATATTTTAGGTCAAGGAATAATAATGAATATATATTATTACAAAGTTACTAAAATCAATATTCCTTTGTTTTGGAAGAATATTTTATGTATGTCATGGATTCCTACACTATTATGTGTAATGACATTTATAGTGTCAAATTTTGTGAATTTTTATTCCTGGAGTGTATTTTTATTTACTGTTTTGATATATGTAGTATTATATTCAGTTGGTAGTTGGTTCTTCTCTATGAATGATTATGAGAAGGATGTTATTCGCGTGCCAATTAATAACCTACTGAATAAATTAAAAAAGCGAAAGGCGTAATTAAAATGAAAATAGCCGTAGCCGGAACATGATATGTTGGCTTATCTATTGCCACTTTGCTTGCTCAACACAATGAAGTTATTGCTGTTGATATTATTCCCAAAAAAGTTAAACTGATCAATGACATATTATCTCCGATAAAAGATGAATACATTAAAAAATATTTAAGAAAGAAAACTTAAATCTATATGCTACCTTTTATTAATAACATTCATAGCGCAAAATCTATGAAAATTAATGTTAGCTTTGGCAGGAGTACGGCACAAAAGGCGGTTAGCTCTGCAAATAAACATTATCTTGATTGGAGTAAAGAGCATAACATAAATAGCATTAAAACTCTTACAGATTATTATAATGTGAAGTATAATGATACTGAAAGATATGCACTTTTGAAAAATTATGTTAGTTCTGTTGATACTGGTATGTTATCTCCATTAACGAGTTTTGATAAATACGAAAAATATTACAGCAGAGTACAAAATGAACTTATAGGATTAACTACTGCATCAGGTATAAAAATCAAATCACAAAGCAAGCATTTATTGAGCGTGTTTTTGGTACTAAAAATGACCCTACACATAACGATAAACCAAGAAGTGGAGTACCTTTATCTGATATTGAAGATACTTTGATAAATGGAAAAACAAAATCCACGCATAATGGAGATAGTATTTTGCATTATGCTGATAAGTGTGGTGTAACGGTCAATCCATATACAGGTAATTTATACAAGTGAATTTGAAATAGGTGGTATTATGACTTTCTTATTACAAAAAAATGATTTTAATTTTCTTAAAGATAAGATTCCATATGCATATAAAATGGTTGCGAATATAAAAGAAAAGGGAAACCTTGTTTATTTTGATGTAGAAAAAACTGGTGATTTCCAAGATGAAATAACTATGGAAATTGTTGATAGTGGTATGGATAATGAAGACACTGTTAATGATAACGGAAAGCGAATGTACAAAATTTATGATGAAATACTTTATCAGAAACACAATAACATTTGACTTTACTTTATTTGCTTTATATCAGCTTTATTATTTAAAATGTAAAAGAGTTACACCACCAATTCATTAAAACGCAAATTAAACGATTTTAAACGGCATTTAAAGGAGCTGTAAAAAACAGCCCAAATAAAAAACGACTGCATTCTAACCGAAAGGTAGGAATGCAGTCGTTTTTGTGATATAATTTACTATCAATGAAAAGCCATATCAACAAGGTACATAAAACTAAAAAGTTTTCTACATTAAAGGTGCTTGGTTTTGCACCTTTTCGAGTTATCCCCCAATTTTAAACATTTTTAACATTCTTCATATTTTTATACAATTTCAAGAATGCAAGCAAAAAAATCACCGAGGCTCACTTTTTCGTGAATCTCGGCTTTTTGATATGCTGTTTTTTTACAGCACCTATCGTCAGATTGCATAAACGGAAAGTATTTGTGGGCTTTGCCCACACTCACAACCTTTGAAAAGGTCGACCAAACTTTTACAATTGCTTGATAAAACAGTTTTCTAAACCATAATTTACCAAAACTTGTGATAAATAACCGTTTTAACGAAAATTGTTATGGGTATGTATTACTACACCTTAATTTTACGGCATAATTTAGTATTATTTAGATGTAAACGGTTATTTTGCATTTGATTTAAAATCAGCCTTGTATTAAAAACATAAAGAATATAAGCATATAAAATCAGTGACTTGCTTAGTTAATAGAAGTAGGTGAGGGGTTTTAACTGTATTTGCATATTATAATACAGTTAAAAGCAATGTTTTACGGGAAACAGGCAAAAAGAAAAACCGCACACAAGCCTTAAAAACGGCTTGGTTATGTGATTTATTTGTGGAGCTGGTGAACGGACTTGAACCGTCGACCTACTGATTACGAATCAGTTGCGCTACCAACTGCGCCACACCAGCAAATCGTGACTAACAATATCTATTATACAACGAATATTTGAAAATTTCAAGACTTATTTTGGGAACAATATGGTAATAATTTACAGTGATTTATATTCACTTTTGTGGAATTATTATAAACTTTGTATTATAATTGTTGTAATAGTTAAAATATATATCAAGCATTTATATACAAAGGGTGTGTAGAATTGGCTAAATACGAAGGAAAAAACAGTTCTTTTGCATTAAGACTAAAACAACATCGTGAACTTTGCAGACTTACACAGCAGCAGGTTGCCGATATTTTGAATATTAACAGAACAACCTATACAAAGTACGAAACAGGTGTGTCCGAGCCGAGCCATGAAGTTTTAAGAAAAATTGTTTCTATTTTCGGCACGGATTATAACACTTTGCTTGGTAACGGAAGTTCTTTCTTACCGATAGTTCAGGATCCTGACGATACTTTGAAACTGTATAATCTTTCAAATGACGAAAAAAAGCTTTTGATTGCTTACAGAGCAATGTCCGATGAAAATAAAGCGGATACACTTAATAAGATGAAAGAAAAATTGGGAATTGTTAATAAGTGATTTCGGATAGCATGGGGTTAATTTTGGATTAATAAATGTAATAAAATCACACATAAAATGAACATAAAAATTTGTAAAAATCCTTTACATTTATTATCCTTTGTGTTATAATCAACTTGTTGACCGCTGCCTCGGAACAAGGGTTAAGCCGATAATTCGGATTTTCACAGCCTTACTCTGGGACGGTTGGCTAAAATTTTTACAAAGGTGGAAACGCAAATGTTAAAAGAAGAAAAGCAGGCTATCATGGCCGAGTACGCTACTCACGAAGGCGACACAGGTTCTCCTGAGGTACAGATTGCTCTCCTTACAAAGAGAATTAATGACCTTACAGAGCACCTCAAGGTTCATAAGAAAGACCATCACAGCAGAAGAGGTCTTCTTAAGATGGTTGGTCAGAGAAGAAGCCTTCTCAACTACCTCATTAAGGTAGACATTGAGAGATACCGTTCTATCATTGCAAGACTTGGTATCCGTAAGTAATTTTGCAAATCAGGGCAAGCGCAAGCTTGCCCTAAATTCCGTTTTTGCGTAAATTTTCTCAGCTGTATTTTAGCGGTAAAACGGGTAAAAAATCTGTAAAATTTTATTGTTTTTATCGGTTTTATTGCTAAAACAGCGTGAAAATCCGCAAGATATTTATTACAGAAATCGTATGATTTCAGAAAGGATTTTTACAATGAACAGATTAATGACATTCGACAAATACAGAGTGTTTGAAACAGAATTTGCCGGCAGACCTTTAAAGGTTGAAACAGGTAAAATGACACAGCTTGCCAACGGTGCTTGTCTTGTACATTACGGTGATACAACAGTTCATGTTGCTGTTACCGCATCTCCAAAGCCGAGAGAGGGCGTTGACTTCTTCCCACTTTCAGTTGACTATGAAGAGAAGATGTATGCCGTAGGTAAGATTCCGGGCGCTTATCTTAAGAGAGAGGGCAGACCGTCTGAAAAGGCTATCCTTACAAGCCGTGTAATTGACCGTCCGATCCGTCCGCTTTTTGACAAGAGCATGAGAAACGATGTTTCTATCGTTTGTACCGTAATGAGCGTTGACTTGGACTGCTCACCTGAAATTACAGCTATGATAGGTGCGTCAATCGCTATTTCAATTTCTGATGTTCCGTGGAACGGCCCTATTTCAGGCTGTTCTGTAGGTATGATTGACGGCGAGTACATCATCAACCCGACAGAGGCACAGAGAGCGGTTTCTAAGATGGCTACTACTGTTGCGTCAACAAGCACAAGAATTGCTATGATTGAGGCAGGTGCAGACTGCGTTACAGATGATGAGATGTACAATGCCATTATGGCAGGTCACGAGGCTAACCAGAAGATTATTAAGTTTATCGAGGGCATCAAGGCTGAAATCGGCAAGCCTAAGTTTGAGTTTGCAAGTCTTGAGCCTGACCACGATATGTTTGAGGCTATCAAGGCATTTGCAGAGGAAGATGTAAAGGTTGCTCTTGACACCGATGACAAGACAGTTCGTGACGAGAGATTAAAGCCTATTTACGAGGCTGTTCACGCAAAATTTGATGAGATTTATCCTGACAGTGAAGCGCTTATTGACGAGTGCCTTTACAAGACACAGAAGTTTATCGTTCGTCGTTGGCTGCTTGACGAGCAGAAGCGTGTTGACGGCAGAGGTATGGATGATATTCGTCCGCTCGCAGCAGAAGTTTCTGTACTTCCGAGAGTTCACGGTTCGGGTTTGTTTACAAGAGGACAGACACAGGTTCTTACAATCGCTACTCTCGGCCCTGTATCTGACAAGCAGTTGCTTGACGGTATTGACGGCGAAACAGAGAAGCGTTACATTCACCACTATAACTTCCCGAGCTATTCAGTAGGCGAAACAAAGCCAAGCAGAGGTCCTGGCAGAAGAGAAATCGGTCACGGCGCACTTGCAGAGCGTGCTCTCGTTCCTGTAATTCCGCCTGTTGAGGAGTTCCCATATGCATTAAGACTTGTATCAGAGGTTCTTTCTTCAAACGGCTCAACCTCACAGGGTTCAATCTGCGGTTCTACACTTGCACTTATGGATGCCGGTGTTCCGATTAAAGCCCCTGTTGCAGGTATTTCTTGCGGTCTTATTACAGAGGGCGAGCGTTGGATGACAATGGTTGACATTCAGGGTCTTGAGGACTTCTTTGGCGATATGGACTTTAAGGTAGCAGGTACAAAAGACGGCATTACAGCTATTCAGATGGACCTTAAAATCAGCGGTCTTACACCTGAAATGATTAAAGAGGCTCTTGCAAAGACACATAAGGCTCGTAACTACATTCTTGACGAGGTTATGCTCAAGGCTATCCCAGAGCCAAGAAAAGAGCTTTCACCATATGCTCCTAAGATGTACACAACTACAATTCCTGCCGAGAAAATCAGCGAGGTTATCGGTAAGAGCGGTAAGGTTATCAAGGAAATTCAGGCTGAATGTGAAGTTAAAGTTGACATTGAAGAAGACGGCGATTACGGTAAGGTGTTCGTATCGGGCATTGACGCTGACAAGTGCAACAGAGCTATTGAGATTATCAAGACTATTGCTATTGATCCGGAGCCGGGCGCAATGTACCTCGGTAAGGTAACAAGACTTATGGACTTCGGTGCATTTGTAGAGATTGCTCCGGGCAGAGAGGGTCTTGTACACATTTCACAGCTTGATGTAAAGCGTGTAGACAAGGTTACTGATGTAGTAAATGTAGGCGATGTTATCCGTGTTAAGGTAATGGAAATCGACGATAAGGGCAGACTTAACCTTTCCCGTCGTCAGGTTCTCATAGATGTTGACGGTCTTACTCCTGAAAACGATGTAGATACAGAGAGAAAGCCACGCCCACGCAGACCTTTTAATGAGAGAAGAAACAACAACAGAAGATAAATTCTGCTGAAAAAGCAGTGAAACACTCCGCTTTGGATTGCCAAGGCGGAGTGTTTGTTTTAATTATTTAGCCTCAAATACGCTAAACCATAAATTATTAATATTTTTTAATTAAAAAATAAAACGAAAAGCTCATCGGTTTTGCAAATAATCTAAAACCGATGAGCTTTAAATTTATCCCTGCGGAATGAATCCCGAAATAAATACAATCAATACAAGAACAGGTAATACATATTTTATATACGGTTTAAAAAATCTTGGAAATTTGATACCCTCGCCCTGATTACACTCATTCAAATAGCCGTCAAATCCCCAACCGAATTTTGTTGAACAGAAGAGCGAATACAAGAATGCGCCTACGGGAAGAAGAATATTACTTACCGCAAAGTCCTCAATATCAAGCACGCCTTTGCCTAAAATATTGAATCCGCTTAAAAGATTAAATCCGAAAATGCAAGGCAGACAGCCTATAAGCATAATTATCGCATTTATAATTACGGATTTTGTGCGGCTCATATTGAACATATCAATACAGAATGAAATCAGATTTTCAAACACCGCAATTACGGTTGAGAAACACGCAAAGGTCATAAACATAAAGAACAGCGTGCCCCAAATTCTGCCGCCCGCCATATTTACAAATACATTCGGCAGTGTAACAAATATAAGAGCAGGACCTTGATTCGGCTCAACTCCGTATGAAAAACAGGCAGGGAAGATGATAAGTCCTGCGGTGATAGCTACAAAAGTATCAAGTATGCAAATTTTAATTGATTCGCTCGGCAAAGTTTTTTCTCTTGTCATATAACTGCCTAAAATTTCCATAGAAGCAATGCCAAGGCTTAGTGTAAAGAATGCCTGGCTCATTGCTGATGTAATTATATGTCCGATTCCGATTGACTGCACTTTTTCTAAATCAGGCACAAGGTAAAACTTTATGCCCTCGGCAGCACCCGATAAAGTAAGACTGTTTATCGCAAGAATAATAATCAGCGCAAGCAATAAAATCATCATAACCTTGCTGACTTTTTCAATTCCGTTTTGTATGCCTTTGCTGCACACAAAAAATCCTGTAATAGCCATAACAGCCATCCATATTATCATCTCAACAGGATTAGACATCAGATTTGAAAATACATTGCCGACCTGTTCCGCCGTCATTCCGCTTTCAAATGTACCCGTTGCAAATTTGAAAAAGTAGCTTAGCATCCAACCCGATACAGGTGTGTAGTACATCATAAGCAGATAGCAGCCGAGTATGCAGAACCAACCGTGAATGTGCCACTTGCTTTTTGGTTTTTCAAGTTTTTTGTATGCGAGTACGGCACTTTTTTTACTTGCTCTGCCGATTGCAAGTTCCATAGTCAGCACGGGTATGCCCATAATTACGAGGAACAGCAGGTAAAGGAGTACAAATATTCCGCCGCCGTTCTGACCTGTAACATAAGGAAATCGCCATACATTGCCGATACCGATTGCACAGCCTGCGCTGACAAGTATAAATCCGAGTTTGGATTTAAAATTTTCTCTTTCCATAAATAATCTCCTAAAAGGCAAAATACATTATAATTATATAAAATATTAATATACATTGTCAAGCAATTTAAAAATAAAGTATATAAAATAAGAATTATTATTATTTTACTTGATTTTTCCAAAATATGTGATATAATAAAGTAAAATAAGTAGTGATTACTAAGTTATCTGATTTAGCGTAATAAACTTTATTTTAGGGGGTTAAACAATGGATAAAGTTAATTTAAGAAAAATCGCAATAATAGGTTGCGGATTTGTAGGTTCGGCATCGGCTTTTGCGTTAATGCAGAGCAAAATGTTTTCGGAAATCGTGTTGATTGACGCAGACAAAGATAAGGCAGAGGGCGAGGCTATGGATATAAGCCACGGTATTCCTTTTGTCGGAAATATGAAAATCTATGCAGGTAGCTATGACGATATAGTTGACGCTTCAATTATTGTAATTACTGCCGGTGCGGGACAAAAGCCGGGTGAAACAAGACTTGACCTTGTACATAAGAATGTCGGAATTTTTAAGAGCATTATTCCTGAAATTGCAAAAAGAAACTGCCGCGGCATATTGCTTGTGGTTGCAAACCCTGTTGATATTCTTACATATACGGCTCTTAAACTTTCGGGTTTTGAGGAGAACAGGGTTATCGGTTCGGGTACAGTGCTTGATACCGCAAGACTTAAATGTCAGCTCGGTGAGCATTTGTCGGTTGACAGTCAGAGTGTGCACGCATATATTATAGGTGAGCACGGTGACAGCGAAATTGCCGTATGGAGCAGTGCGAATGTTTCGGGTATTCCGCTTGATGATTTCTGCGAGATGAGAGGTCACTATAATCACGATAAATCGCAGGAAAATATCGCAGAAAAGGTTAAAAACAGTGCCTATGAAATAATTGCGAAAAAGCGTGCTACATATTACGGTGTTGCTATGGCGGTAAAGAGAATTTGCGAGGCAATTATCCGTGACGAAAAATCCATACTTCCTATTTCTTCACTGATGCACGGCGAGTTTGGTATTGACGATGTAGTGCTTAGTATGCCGTCGATTGTGGGTGCAAACGGTATTGAAACTAAAGTTCCGATTTCTCTTAGCGAGGACGAAGAAATCAATCTTAAGAAATCTGCCGATACTTTGCGCAGTATTCTTGATGATTGCGAAATTTAAAAGCAGAGTAAAAGGTGGCTGAAAATTCAGTCACCTTTTTGCTTTTATATTTAATTGTGCGATAAGTTGTAATGAATTTTTATGATAGTATAATAATTAGGGGATAGCGTAGTGTTTCGTTATGCAATTAAAAAATTTCCCAATACTATAAATCCCAAATAACCTCTTACAAATCAGTTTCTGTATCAACCAAAACAAAATGATTTTTTCTGTAGTCTAAAATACCGTCTGATTTCATTTTGCTAAGTTCTTTAGAAAGAGCACTGCGGTCGAGATTTAAGTAATCTGCCATCTGCTGACGGTCAAACGGTATTTCAAAGTCTGTAGAATTGGCTTTTACCGATTCTTCCGACAGATAGGCAAGAACTCTTGTACGCACTGCTTTTGATGAAGTGCAAAAAATTCTTCGTGAAAGAGCAAGATTTTTTTGAGCCGAAAGCATAAGCAGACTGTTCATAAATTTCGGGTACCACGGCTGATTGCTGTTTTCCGGTTTAAGAGCGTTTTTTAAATTTATAAATAAAATTTCGCAACAATCGGCGCATACAACATCGACCATCATCGGAGTTTGCGAAAGGGCATAGGTTTCCGCAAAAATTTCTCCTTCGTTTGCATAACTTATTATACTTTTATAGCCCCATATATCAATGTTCTCTATAATGACATTTCCCGAGAGCACAATTCCTACGCTGTCTATAACATCTCCCATATGATAAATATGTGTGTTTTTTGCATAAATGCGTTTTTTCATAAATTTACTCTTGTTCATTTGAGTAATTTCCTGTTCGGACATATTTTTAAATAAAAGTATATCACAAAATTTCATAAAAGCCTCATTTCGTTGCTATAACAACATAATTTCTTTTCTGATTATATTATAATTTATTTGCAAAATCAATACGGAGGTATTTAAGATGATAAGAAGAATTATAAATATAGATGAAGAAAAGTGTAACGGTTGCGGTGCTTGTGCAAATGCCTGTCACGAGGGTGCGATTACAATGGTAAACGGTAAGGCTAAACTTTTGCGTGATGATTATTGCGACGGACTCGGTGACTGTCTGCCAACCTGCCCTACGGGTGCGATTTCTTTTGTTGAGCGTGAGGCTCTCGCATATGATGAAGAGGCGGTAAAAGCCAATATGAAAAAAAAGTCAGAAACATTCGACGGCTGCCCCGGACACAGACTGCAGACATTTAACAGAGAAAGCTCTAAAAATACTGCTTTTGCGGAAGATGTAAAAATGCCGTCACACCTTGGTCAGTGGCCGTGTCAGATAAAACTTGTGCCTGTAAACGCTCCGTACTTTGACGGCGCAAAGCTGCTTATTGCCGCCGACTGCACAGCATATGCTTATGCGCAGATGCACAATGATTTTATGCGTGGGAAAATTACACTCATAGGCTGCCCTAAACTTGACGATATCGATTACAGCGAAAAACTTGAAAGTATAATTGCAAATAACAATATTTGGAGCGTAACCGTAGTTCGTATGGAAGTACCGTGCTGCGGAGGTCTTGAGTACGCCGTAAAAAGAGCGTTGCAAAACAGCGGAAAGTTTATACCGTGGCAGGTTGTTACAATTTCCACTGACGGTAAAATTTTAGATTAAATAATAAATTTCAACTAAAGCCTTTACATTTGTAGAGGCTTTTTTATGTAGGCGGGGGAGTGCGGATTTCGATTAAATTTAAACAAGAATATTCACGGAATAAAACGGCATAATATTTTCAAGGACTGCCCATTCGGACAGCCCTTGAGTAAAATTTATCAGCTTGCGTTTTTAATCTGTAATCTTAACTTATCAGAAATCATAGCAATAAATTCGCTGTTGGTTGGCTTGCCTCTGTCGTTGTGGATAGTGTAGCCAAAGTAGGAATTAAGCACATCAACATCTCCTCTATCCCAAGCAACTTCAATTGCATGGCGAATTGCTCTTTCAACTCTGGATTATGTGGTTTCGTATTTCTTTGCTACAGACGGATATAATTGTTTTGTAACCGCATTGATTATTTCGGGATGTTCAACCGACATAATAATTGAATCCCTTAAATAGTGATAGCCTTTGATGTGAGCGGGAACGCCGATTTCGTGCAAAATTTCAGTTACTTTAAGCTCAATACCGAATGCGTCAAAAGTTACGGGATTTCCGATGAAACTTTCTTTACTGCGCTTTGTCATATTTACAATATTCTGACAAAGTTCTGAAATGTCATACGGCTTGAGTACAAAATAAGACGCTCCCGAATTCATAACCTGCTGTTCGAGAATTGCGTTGTGGAATGATGAGAATACTATGAAAAGCGGAGCTTTAAGTTTATCTCGTCTTACACTGCGCATTACGCCTATTGCGTCGAGTCTGGTCATAAATGAATCCATAAGGACTACATCCGGTTGTTCTGCCTTAATGCGGTTCAACAGTTCTTCTCCGTCTTTTGAGCAGAAAGCAGGCGTAATGTTGTAATTTTCCATTGTTGCATTGCTTTCCTGCGAAAATTCGGTTGCTTCTTCTGTGATGATGAGTTTGATTGCTTTTTCCATTGATTATTTCCCCCAGTAATTTTTCTATGAGATTATATTACCATAAAATGGTAATTTTGGCAATACTTTCCAAGCAAAAAAATTCAATAAATAATAAAATTTTTTTGGTTAAAATAATTAACTGCCAAAAATCAACGGATTTAGCTAAATTATTTGTAATTTTGCATCATATTACCAACATATATTCCGTAACCCTCGTTAGTGGAGTTTACAAAAACATGGGTAACAGCGCCTACAAGTTTACCGTCCATAACAATAGGACTGCCGCTCATACCCTGAACAATACCGCCCGCTTTATCAAGTAATTCTTCATCAGTTACTTTGAGCGTAAAACTTTCGGCAGAGTTTGTGTTTCTGCTTATGCTTGTAATTTCAATGCTGTATGCTTTCGGCGTATTGCCCTCAAGAGTGGTATAAACAGTCGCTTTACCCGTTTTCAGTTCGGATTCTTTTGCAACTTCAAGTTTTTCTTTATTTTCTGTAAGCGAAGTATCAAATGTGCCGTATATTCCGATGTCGCAGTTATCGGTAATTTTTCCTATAACTTTGTCGGAGAAATATCCGTTAAGACTGCCGGGGGAGCCGTTTGTGCTTTTTGTCACACTGCTTATTTCCGCTATAACCGCTTCACCCGAGGCAAGCGGCATAAGCGTGTAAGTGTCGCAGTCGCAAATGCCGTGACCAAGACCCGCAAAGTAATTTTCGCTTTTGTCATAATAGGTTACAGTGCCTATGCCTGCACTGCTGTCACGCACCCAAGCGCCTATGAGATAATTGCCGGCCGTGTTTTTTATAGGAGCTATCTCTTTTGTAAGCGTTTTGTTGTCACGCTCAAAGGTTACTTCAAGGGTATTTCCGTCTGAATTAAGCGTAGCTTCACGCAGTGTTTCATTGCTTGTAATTTTAGTACCGTTAATTTCCTTTATAATATCGCTTTCTTTAAGTCCGCCTTTTTTTGCGGGACAAACATATTTACTGCCGTCAAAATAACTTTCGAGTTCAACTATCATAACACCGTCCGAATACATTTTAAGTCCAAACGGTTCACCGCCGAGATAGACATATTCCGGCAGTTCTCCGCTGTTGCAGGGAATAGCAGTGGCAGAAAGTGAAATAATAGCTGTAAGGGCAACTGATAAAAATTTATTAAAAAATTTAAAAAAAATCAAAAAAATCACCTACTTTCCGTTGCCATTCTTAGTTTTTGCATTTATAATATAAGAAAACAGGGTTTTTTATTATTAAAAATTTTTTTGGAAGATAAAAAGTAATTAAAGCAGTTTGTAAGTCAAAAATGTTATTATTTTTATAAATTAAAAAATTTTACATTGAAAGGAATTAGAATGGATACTAATTTAAAAGGACTTACTTCGCAAGAGGTAAGTCGCAGAGTAGCGGAAGGTAAGATAAATATTACCTCAAATTTAAAAACAAAATCAATCGGCAGAATATTCAGAGATAACATTTGTACTTTGTTTAACGCAATCAATGTTGTGTTGCTTGCGGCGCTTGCTTTTGTCGGCTCTTACAAGAATATGCTTTTTATCGGCATTATGATTGCCAACACAACAATCGGTATAGTGCAGGAAATTCGTTCAAAGAAAAGTGTAGATAAACTGACTATCCTTTCCGAAAAGAAAGTTACTGTCGTGCGTGACGGCAGAGAGTGCGAAATAAGCAGAGATGAAATTGTACAGGACGATGTGGTTGTTCTTTCCAGAGGCTCGCAGATTCCCGCCGACTGTATTGTGTGTGAGGGCGAATGCAAGGTAAATGAAAGCCTGCTTACAGGCGAATCGGATCTTATAGAAAAAAAGGTCGGTGACGAACTGCTTTCGGGCAGTTTTATCAGTCTTGGCAAATGTTACGCAAAGGCAAACAAAGTCGGCGCAGAAAGCTATGCGGCAAAAATTAACGATGAGGCAAAGTACATAAAGAAAGTTAATTCGGAAATTTTGCGTTCCTTTAATTTTATTATAAAAATATGTACTTTTATTCTTTTTCCCGTAGGCATCGCTTTCTTTATAAGACAGTTTGGTATCAATGACGGCGATTTGCAGGCTACTGTTGTAAGTACGGTTGCGGCTTTGCTCGGTATGATTCCTAAGGGTATGATTTTGCTTACAAGTTCCGTGCTCGCTGTTTCTATTATACGATTGACACGGCAAAAGGTGCTTGTGCAGGAGATGTATTGCATAGAAACTCTCGCAAGGGTTGATGTACTCTGCCTTGACAAAACGGGCACTCTCACTACCGATGAGATGAATGTTACTGATGTTATCACTATGTGTAATAAGGAAGAAATCGGCACGGCGCTTGCCTCAATCGCAAAATATTCCGACGACAAAAACGCAACTTTGCTTGCAATTGAAAAGTACGTAAAAGGACAAAAGCATATCGGCTGTAAGAAATTCTATCCGTTCTCGTCCGAAACCAAGTGGTCGGGCGGCGATTTTGATAACGGTAAATCCTATGTAATGGGTGCTGCTGAATTTATATTTAAGGATAAGAATAAGTATAAAGAGGTATTTGATACCATTGAAAGCATTAACGATACGGTAAGAATTATTGTTCTTGCCTCTTCCGAAAAGTCGCTTGGTAACGGTTTGCCCGACGATATTACTCCGCTTGCCGTTGTTCTTATTAAAGATAAACTCCGTGAAAATGTAAACGATACTATAAATTATTTTAAAGAACAGGGAGTGGCACTTAAGGTTATTTCGGGCGACAGTGTAAAAACCGTTCAGAATATCGCAAAAGATACGGGCATAACAGGTGCGGAAAACGCAATTGATATGACTACTGTAAAAACACAGGAAGAACTTGAAAAAGCGGCGGAAAATTGCAGTGTGTTCGGCAGAGTTACTCCTCAACAGAAAAAACAGCTTGTGATTGCGCTTAAGAAAAACGGTCATTCTGTTGCTATGACGGGCGACGGTGTAAACGATGTGCTTGCATTAAAAGAGGCAGACTGTTCAATCGCAATGGCGGCAGGAAGCGACGCCGCAAGAAATGTGTCACAGCTTGTGCTCGTTAATAATGATTTTGCATCAATGCCGGGTGTTGTGGCAGAGGGCAGACGAACAATCAATAACCTTGAACGCAGTTCGGCTTTGTATATTGTAAAAACAATTTATACAATCATACTTTCGGTATTCTTCATATTCTTTCATATGCCGTATCCGTTTGAGCCTATTCATTTTTCACTTGTCGGTGCTCTTACGGTAGGTTTGCCGTCCTTTGTGCTTGCTTTGCAGCCTAATAAAAACCGAATTAAAGGTAATTTTACCTACAATATAATTGCAAGAGCGGTGCCTGCCGCATTCTGTACCGTTCTCAATATCATAGGTATGGCTGTTATTACGAAGTTTACAACGCTTGCACCTGACGAGTATTCTACAATATGTGTATATATGACGGCATTGTGTGCTTATATGCTCATCTTAAGACTTTCATATCCGTTTAATGCATTGAGAATTGCTATGCTTACTGTGTCGGCGGTCGGCATTGTGCTTGGTTGTGTATTCTTTGCCGGATTCTTCTCACTTGTATGGCTTTCGGTTGACGGACTTATTTTGTTCGGTTTGCTGTCGGCATTTACAATTGTATTATTCAATCTTCTTTATAATTATGCCGAAAAGCTGATTGAGAAAAATAAAAACAAATATAAATAAGAAAGGGGTTGAAAGTGTGAAAATTAAATTACCGACCGATGTCAGAATGATAATTGACAGATTTGAGAAAAACGGTTTTTCCGCATATGCGGTGGGCGGCTGTGTGCGTGATTCTTTACTGCAAAAAGAGCCAAATGATTGGGATATTTGTACCGATGCTTTGCCGCAGGATATTCTTCGCCTTTTTTCTGATTTTCATACTTTCGACACCGGAATAAAGCACGGTACTGTGTCTGTAGTGATAAATTCTTCCGTGTATGAAATTACAACTTTTCGCATTGACGGAGAGTATTTCGATAATCGTCACCCCGAAAAGGTAGAATTTACGGATGATTTGGTTACGGATTTGTCACGCAGAGATTTTACCGTAAACGCTATGGCTTACAGTGACCGTACAGGTCTTGTAGATCCGTTTGACGGTGCATACGACCTTGAGCTTATGGCGGTGCGCTGTGTAGGTAATCCCGTTGAGCGCTTTACCGAGGACGCATTGCGTATTATGCGTGCTCTGCGCTTTGCCTCGTGCTATAATATGGCGATAGAAAAGCATACCGCCAATGCAATTTTTGAATGTAAAAAACTTTTGAATAATATTGCCGCCGAACGCATAACCGTCGAGTTCAACAAACTTGTATGCGGAGAAAGCTGTGAGTACATAATGCGCAGGTTTAAAGATGTGTTTGCGGTATTTTTGCCAGAAATATCAATTATGTTCGGGTACGACCAACATACCAAACATCATAACAAAACGCTTTGGAGGCACACCACCTGTGCAATGACAAATATCGACCCGACTCCGCTTTTGCGAATTACCATGCTTTTTCATGATTTGGGCAAACCTATGGCTTGCAAGCGTGACCCTGACGGCACGGCTCATTTTAAGGGTCATCCAAAATTCAGCGCAGTAATGGCAGAGCAAATACTTGAGCGCCTTAAGTATCCACGGGATTTTATAGACGATTGCGTAACGCTGATTGCGTTTCATGATGTAAGGTTTACAGGCAGTAAACCGCAGATAAAACGAGTGATGAACAAAATCGGTGAAACTGATATGCGCAGACTTTTAAAGGTGCAGTATGCCGATTTAACGGCACAGTCTATGTACCTTAGAGATGAAAAAATGAGCAAGTATAATCTTGCCTGTGCCGCATTTGAAGAAGTTATAAAGGAAAAGGATTGTTTTACGCTGAAACAGCTTGATATTAACGGTCACGATTTGATAAAAACAGGAATTACCGACGGCAAACAAATCGGAAATATCCTTGATAAATTGCTCGGTATGGTGATTGACGAAAAAATTGAAAATAAAAACTCAATCCTTATGCAGAAAGCAAAAGAATTGAGCGGAATAGATTAATTATATCGCAAACAAAAACCGCAGATAAGTGTCGGCTTATCTGCGGTTAAATTGTTTTTAATCATCATCATACTCGTTATCGGGAGTAATGTTTATCATTTGAGATTCGTTTGAAATTTTCTTTGCATAGTGCCCGATTGTAGCGATAAGTGTAAGTCCTGAAATGCCCTCATATACAAGAGCGATGCCTAAAATAATCATAATTATATCCGCAAAGAAACCGGGGAAGATAATTGTTGTAATCGCAAAAATTATAATAAGTGCGGAAACCACAAAACTTATCCACCAATATTTTACTCCGAGCGACTTTAACTGAAACGACCTTTTAATATCAATGGTACTGTCAACGATAATCAAAATACCGATTATTGCAAATATCATTCCTAAAATCGACTGCGGAGAAATCAAGAAGAAAACTCCGAATGCGGTAGCCGCAATGCCGACAATCATTTCAAAGCCGAAAGACGCTTGTTTTGAAGTGAAATATGTTATGAGATTAAACAGTCCGTAAACCGTTAGCGCACCGCCGAGCGTATAGCAAAGCGCAATGCTTACCTTGTCAGGATAAAAAATCATAACAAAGCCGAGTACGATATAGGCAAGAGCCGAGATAATGGCGGTAGAAATTGCCTTGCCGTGTTTTTTATTTTTGCTTTTGCTCATTAATCAATCACCTCATCAGTCAATGCGCTTGTCGCAGTAGTCGCACATCTGCATACCAAGTTTTAAGTATGAACGATTCGGCAGGTATTCTTCCCGTGCGGTAATGCATCTCGGATTTGTACAGCGTTTGTCTATAACAGAGATTTCTCTGTCCTTAAGCATAAAGTCGTCATCCTGTAAAAGCAGGAGAATAAGTGCCATTCTGCCGTACATACCGTAGAGTGCCTGCTTAAAGTACAGGGCACGGGGGTCGTCGTCTATGTCAACCGTGATTTCGTTTACTCTTGGCAGCGGATGAAGAATGATCATATCTTCCTTGGCTTTTGCAAGTTTCTCTTTGTCGAGAACAAATACATACTTCTGCTTTTCGTATTCCTCTTTGCTTGCAAAGCGTTCCTGCTGTATTCTTGTCATATAAAGTACATCAAGGTCGGAAATAGAACTTGCAAGGTCATTTGAAAATTCATATTTACAGTTGTTCTTTTCAAGAATATCAATAATGTAAAGCGGTACTTGTAATTCTTTTGTAGAAATAAGCACAAATGAATTGTTATCGTACTGCGAAAGTGCCTTTATGAGTGAATGTACGGTTCTGCCGTTTAATAGGTCGCCGCAGATACCGATTTTTAGGTTATCAAGTCTGCCTTTTTCGCAGCTTAAAGTAACTATATCGGCAAGAGTTTGTGTAGGGTGAAGATGTCCGCCGTCGCCGCAGTTGATAAACGGAACGCCTGCATACATAGACGCAGCCATTGCAGAACCCTCTACAGGGTGGCGCATTGCGATAATGTCGGCATAGCCGCCTACAATTGTTATGGTATCTTTAAGACTTTCACCTTTGGCAACGGAAGAATTGAGCGGATTGTCAAAACCGATTGTTCTGCCGCCGAGTTTGAGCATTGCAGTCTGAAAAGACATTTGAGTTCTTGTGCTCGGCTCATAGAAAAGCGTAGCAAGAATTTTGCCGTCGCAGGCGTGTCTGTAATCGGCAGGATTTTCCATAATTTTTTTAGCTTTTTTAATCAGCATATCAAGCTGTTTTTTCGACATTGCGTCAAGGTCAATAAGATTTTTATTAGCCATTAAAAACACTACCTTTATAATTTTTTTCTATTTTATCAAAAATATACAAGGTTTTAATATCAATAAAGAAAAATAACATTTAAATTTACATTTACCGACAACTGTATAATACATATTTTGTTAAAATTACATTACATTTGCCGAATAAACTTATTTTTTATACTTTTTATTCAAAAATATTCTTTTGACTTTTGCAAAATTATGTATTATAATAGGATGAAATATACAACAAATAGACAAAATTTTACTGTTACACAGAGGGTATTGATTTTGAATTACGATTATACTTTGACCGATACTTTAAAAATGGCAGTCGGCAGTCAGACAGTTTTGCGAAAAGGAAAACCAGAGAGAAAATGTGCGGTATTGCAAAGATTTTTTAATCCTATGCTGATTTTTTCTTTGCTGATTTCGGTTTATGTTTTGATTGCGTATATAAACGGCGATGCACCTCTTACGCCTGAAGCACCGATGTTTCTCGGAGAACCTGCCGATGAATTTAAATACGTATTCAGATTTTACCTGTTTATCTTTTTGAATATACTGCCGACAATTTTGTATGTAATCGGTTTTGTCTTTTCCGTGAGGCAGTATAAAAATGCCGAGTATGCAATAACCGACTGCGGAGTGTTTCTTACAAAAGGCTTGTTTTCAAAAAAGCTGTATTATAAGCCGTACAGAGAGATTTACGATATTCAGATTAGGAAAGAAATTTCTGACAGCTTGTGCAAGACGGGTACCGTGAATTTAAGTTTTGAGTTTCCCGAACAGAAAATAGGAAGTCTGACGCCCGTAAATATGACTCCGCTTAAAATAAAAAATATTTCAGATTATATGGAAGTCTATAAATTGTTACAGGAAAATGTGAGGAGAACAAATTATGTATGATGATTACAAGGTAAGCGATGACTTAAAAAGTATGATGAATAACGAACGAATTGTGTGGTCGGGCAGACCTAAGAAGTCGTGCTTTGTGCTTGAGTGTATTTTTAACCCAATGCTTATTTTTGCTTTCATTTGGTTTATGTTTGACTTTATGTTTATAAGTCAAATTTTCTCAAGCGACCTTTCTGAGTTAGACTCAGGCGTATGGATGTTTGTCGGCTTTTTCGCTCTTCATTTAATGCCTGTATGGATTTATCTCGGCGGCGTTATATTTTCATTCAGAAAGCTGAAAAACACAGAGTACGCAATAACAGATCGTGGAATTTATGTTACAAGCGGCTGTTTTGCTAAGCAGTATAATTTTAAGCCGTTTACAGACCTTTCACATGTGTATATCCACAGGGGAGTTTTAGACCAAATGCTCGGTGTGGGCGATGTTATTTCGGAGTGCCACCACTATGCATATTCTCGCACAAACAGCACTTCAACTTCGTCACATTCATCGGGATTTAATATTACCGACATTCCCGACTATATTGAGGTTTGCAATCTTATTAAAAAGTATCAGACCGATATTTACGCCGATACACAGTATCCTAACGATTTCAGACCGCAGGGCAACCACGGATACAACACAAAGTATTATCCGAACGGCGGAGTAAATCCAAATAATTTTTACGGACAGAACAGCAATCCGAACGCTTACTACAATAACCAGCGCAACGCATATTATAATCAAAACAATGCGCAAAATTACAACAGAAATTATAATGCAAATCCGCAGAATATCAATCCCGATTACAGCAGCAATCCCGGCTTTACAGGTGAAAACTGCGATACACACGACGGTTATGAAGTGAATGCAGGCAGTAATAATTACGACAGTTGGGATAATCCCAAGGCTAAAAAAGAGAAAGACAGTTGGGATATGCAGTAATAATTTGTCGGATTTTTTATAAATTTGTTTTGACATTTCATTAATTTGGTACTATAATAAAGAAAACAATACAAAACGGGAGCCGAGTGGCTGAGAGGAAATGAATTGACATTTCGACCGTAAACCTGATTTGGATAATGCCAACGGAGGGACTTTGCAGCGTAAGCTTGTTATAGGCTTACGGTAAATATTTTACATACAAAGTGCGTCGGTTCGGCGCACTTTATTTTTTGCTTTTCGGAGGTGAAGTTATGATAAGAATAAACGGAGTTGATATTGATAAAATTGAAATTTCACTTATGCAGTACCTTGAAGAAAATTCAATTTCACCGCAGAGAATTGCGGTTGAGCTTAACGAGGAAATTCTGCCGAAGGCAAATTACGCCGCTACTGTTCTCAAAGACGGAGATGTAGTAGAAATCGTAAATTTTGTCGGCGGCGGTTGTTGAGTTTTTCCGCATTAAATTATAAAGGAGATAATAATAATGGAAAATGATAAGCTGATTTTAGGCGGACACGAATTTAATTCCCGATTTATTCTCGGTTCGGGTAAGTATTCGCTTGACCTTATAAAAGCGGCAGTTGAAAATGCAGGCGCAGAGATTATTACTCTTGCACTAAGACGAGCTGTAACAGGCAAGGTTGCAAATATTCTTGACTACATTCCTAAGAATGTTACTCTTTTGCCCAATACCTCGGGAGCAAGAAATGCCGATGAGGCTGTAAGAATTGCAAGACTTGCAAGAGAGGCAGGCTGCGGCGACTTTATTAAAATTGAGGTAATCAGAGATTCAAAGTATCTTTTGCCAGACAATTACGAAACAATAAAGGCAACTGAGGCACTTGCCAAAGAGGGCTTTATCGTACTTCCGTATATGTATCCGGACCTTAATGTGGCAAGAAGTTTAAGAGATGCGGGTGCTGCCGCAATTATGCCGCTCGGTTCGCCGATCGGTTCAAACAAGGGAATAGCAACAAAGGAATTTATTAAAATCATCATCAACGAAATAGACTTGCCTGTTATTGTTGACGCAGGTATCGGCAGACCGTCGCAGGCTTGCGAGGCTATGGAAATGGGTGCGGCGGCTGTAATGAGCAATACCGCCATTGCAACTGCAGGTGATATTCCTATGATGGCAAACGCATTTAAAAAGGCGATTGAGGCAGGCAGACAGGCTTACCTTTCAGGTCTTGGCAGAGTAATTGAGAACGGCGCGTCTGCATCATCACCTCTTACGGGATTTCTTGAAAGTTGAGGCGTGAACAATGGAAGAAAGAATTGACCATATGAAATATCTGCCCGATATGGAGCAGATTGATTCTGATATACCCGACAGAGTAATTGCAGAAATGAACGGATATGACCCGTCAATTTATACCGAAAACGATGTAAGACGGGCACTTGAGCACGACGAAAGAACTGTTGACGATTTTAAGGCTTTGCTTTCGCCTGCGGCATTACCTTTGCTTGAAGAAATCGCAGAGGCTGCGAGAGCAGAAACCAAAAAGCATTTCGGCAATTCCGTAAATATGTTTACACCGCTTTACATTTCAAATTATTGTGAGAATTACTGTATTTACTGCGGCTTTAACTGTCACAATAAAATTCACCGTGCAAAGCTGAACGCAGAGGAAATCGAGCACGAAATGCAGGCAATTGCAAAGACAGGTTTGCAGGAAATACTTATTCTGACAGGCGAAAGCAAAAAAATGTCGGATGTTAAGTATATCGGCGAGGCTTGCAAAATTGCGAGAAAGTATTTTAAAGTCGTAGGACTTGAAGTATATCCGATGAACAGCGACGAGTACCGTTATGTGCACGAATGCGGTGCCGACTATGTAACCGTTTTTCAGGAAACATATAATTCCGATAAATACGAAACGCTCCACCTTGCGGGTCATAAGAGAATTTTCCCGTACAGAGTAAATACTCAAGAAAGAGCTTTGATGGGCGGTATGCGTGGCGTAGGTTTTGCGGCGCTTTTAGGACTTAGCGACTTCCGTAAAGATGCATTTGCCACAGGTATGCACGCTTATCTTATTCAAAGAAAGTATCCGCACGCAGAAATTGCTTTTTCCTGCCCAAGATTAAGACCGATTATCAATAACGATAAAATCAATCCGAAAGATGTGCACGAACCGCAGCTTTTGCAGGTTATTTGTGCGTACAGATTGTTTATGCCGTTTGCAAGCATTACTATTTCAACGAGGGAGTGTCAGCGCTTCCGTGACAATGTGGTTGACATTGCGGCAACTAAGATTTCCGCAGGCGTAGATGTGGGAATAGGCGGTCACGACGGTGAAAGAGAGAAAAAGGGCGACGAGCAGTTTGAAATTTCAGACAGCAGAAATGTTGATGAGGTTTACAAGGCTCTTACCGATAAGGGCTTACAGCCCGTTATGAGTGATTACATCTATGTGTAATGTAGTAAGCGTGACGGCAAAACCGCTTTGCAAAGATGATTTTTTACAGAAAATACAAAAAATATCCGATTCCGATACACAATATATAATTCTTAGGGAGAAATATCTTTCCAAACAGGAATACTTCAATCTTGCAAAAAATGTGCTTTCGGTTTGTGACAAAGACAAATTGATTATACATAATTTTCCCGAAACCGCTGTAAAACTCGGTGTTAAAAAAATTCATCTGCCTTTCGGTGCGTTTAAAGATTTAAAGGGCAGAGAGGATTTTGATTTGCTCGGAACTTCCGTACATAGTACGGAGGACGCAATATTTGCCGAAGAAAACGGAGCGGGTTACATTACGGCGGGTAATATTTTTGAAACCGACTGCAAAAAAGGACTAAAGGGTAAAGGGGTGAATTTTTTGCGGAATGTGTGTGACAGTGTAAATATTCCCGTCTACGCAATAGGCGGCATAAATGCCGATACCGCAAAAGAATTAAAATCCGTAAACAGAAAGAATTTTGCCGGTGTATGCGTTATGTCACTTCTTATGCAGAGTGAAAATATAAATGACGAAGTTATGAAAATTAAGCGTGAATTGGGGTGATACAGCGTGAAATTTGACAAAAATATGCTTGTGTTATATGCGATTACAGACAGAAAATGCATAGGCGACCGTGGACTTGAGTACAGCGTTGAGCAGGCTTTATCAGGCGGCGCAACAATGATTCAGTTAAGAGATAAGGAAGTCGATTTTGATACGCTCTGTAAAGAGGCAGACAGTCTGCTTAAAATTTGCCAAAAGTATAACGCACCGTTGATCATTAACGATAACGCAGAGGTTGTCCTCAAGACAGGTGCTGACGGTGTGCACCTCGGTCAGAACGATATGGAGCTTGCCAAGGCGAGAGAAATCCTCGGTAAAGATAAAATAATCGGCGGCTCGGCACGCACAATTGAACTTGCCAAAAAAGCTGAGCAGAGCGGAGCGGATTACATAGGCAGCGGTGCGGTGTTCGGCACACTTACAAAGGCAGACGCAAAATACCTCGGTACAGAAAATCTTAAGAAAATATGCGGCGCTGTCGGTATTCCTGTTGTGGCAATCGGCGGTGTAAGCGCAGATAATATACCGCAGCTTGAAAATTGCGGTATAAGCGGCATTGCCGTGGTGAGTGCGATTTTTGGTGCTGATAATATCTGTTCCGCCGCACAAAAATTAAGGAAACTTGCAGACAGCGTAATTTACGGAGGTTAGTTTGAAAACTGTATTGACAATAGCCGGCAGCGACTGCTCGGGAGGAGCGGGAATACAGGCTGATATAAAAACAATAACAATGCACTATTGCTATGCAATGAGCGTCATTACCGCCCTTACGGCGCAAAACACAACGGGCGTATACGGTATTGAGCAGACGAGCGACGAGTTTGTAGCAAATCAGCTTGACTGCGTGTTTACCGATATTTTCCCGGACGCAGTAAAAATAGGTATGGTTTACGGCAATAATTCCGCAAAAGTAATTGCCGACAAGCTCAATTTTTACAAAGCAAAAAATATTGTGACCGACCCTGTAATGGTATCTACCAGCGGCAGCAGGCTCATAAGCGAGCAGGGACTTGAAAATCTGAAAAAATACCTTTTGCCGATTTCCGCACTTGCCACTCCGAATGTACCCGAGGCTGAAATTTTGAGCGGAATTAATATCAAAAATTTACAGGATATGCAAAATGCCGCTAAAATAATTTCCGATAAATACGGCTGTGCCGTGCTCTGTAAGGGCGGACATTTAGAAAATTGCAGTGATGATTTGCTTTACTCCGACGGCGAGTTTTATACTTACCACTCGGTAAGAATTGACAATTCCAATACTCACGGCACCGGATGTACGCTTTCAAGCGCAATAGCAAGCAATCTTGCGAAAGACTTTGAAATTCCTCAAGCCGTTGAGAACGCAAAGGCGTATGTAACAAACGCAATCAGCCAAAAACTCGACCTCGGCAAAGGCAGAGGACCGCTGATGCATAACTATATTTTACAAAATTTTAAATGAAAAGGCAGATGAAATATGAGAGAATATTCAACACAGATGGAGGCTGCAAGAAAGGGAATTGTAACAAAGGAACTTGAAATTGTAGCTAAAAAAGAAAGAATGACAGTAGAAGAACTTATGCCGCTCGTAGCAGAGGGCAAGGTGGCAATTTGCGCAAATAAAAACCATAAGTGCATTGACCCCGAGGGCGTAGGCTCAATGCTCAAAACAAAAATAAATGTAAACCTCGGTATTTCAAGAGATTGCAAAGATTATGATATTGAAATGGAAAAGGTTATGCAGGCTGTAAATATGGGCGCTCACGCAATAATGGACCTTTCGTCGCACGGCAACACAATTCCTTTCCGCAGAAAGCTCACAAGCGAATGTCCGGCAATGATTGGTACTGTACCTGTTTACGATTCCGTTATTCATTATCAGCGTGACCTTGATACACTTACAGCACAAGATTTTATTGATGTTGTAAGACTTCACGCACAGGACGGTGTGGACTTTGTAACACTCCACTGCGGTATTACGAGAAAGACTATTGAGCAGATTAAAAAGCATAAGAGAAAGATGAACATAGTTTCCCGTGGCGGTTCACTTGTGTTTGCCTGGATGTGTATGACAGGCAACGAAAACCCGTTTTATGAGTATTACGATGAAATCCTCGATATCTGTCGTGAGTACGATGTAACAATTTCTCTCGGTGACGCTTGCCGTCCGGGCTGCCTTGCAGACGCTTCTGATGTTTGTCAGATTGAAGAGCTTGTGCGCCTTGGCGAGCTTACAAAAAGAGCATGGGCAAAAGATGTTCAGGTAATGGTAGAGGGTCCGGGTCATATGCCGATGGACCAGATTGAGGCAAATATGAAAATTCAGCAGACCATCTGTTGCGGTGCGCCGTTCTATGTGCTCGGCCCGCTTGTAACCGATATTGCCCCCGGCTATGACCACATTACTTCGGCAATCGGCGGTGCTATTGCCGCTACTTCGGGTGCCGCATTCCTTTGTTATGTAACTCCTGCCGAGCATTTGGCTTTACCGAATGTTGACGATGTAAAGCAGGGAATTATTGCCTCTAAAATTGCGGCGCACGCAGCCGATATTGCAAAAGGTGTGCGTGGCGCAAGAGAAATTGACGACAAAATGGCAGACGCAAGAAGAAAGCTTGATTGGGAGGCTCAATGGGATTGTGCCATTGACCCCGAAACCGCAAGAAAAATTCGTGATGACCGCAAACCCGAGCACGAAGATACTTGCTCAATGTGCGGTAAATTCTGCGCAGTAAGAAGTATGAACAAGGCTCTCAACGGCGAGCATATCGACATTCTTTAATTAACAAGTTACATTTTTATACCTGTATTTCAAAATTGCACCTTGCTCGGTGAACCGCCCCCAAATCGTTAGATTTTTAGTCTAACTTTTTGGGGCGACTCACGGCAGGGTGCTTTTTTGTTGACAAATATGATTAAATAATCTATAATATAAATTAAATAATACTATTATTCAAAATGCAATATATACGATATGCGGTGATAATATGGAAATGAATAAAGCTGAAATTATAAAAAGGCTGATGAGTGTTGATAATGATATGTCTTTGCTTGATACTACGGCAGATACTTATTCTTGTATAATCGTAGGTGGAAGTGCACTTGTTTTGCTTGAAAAAATATATCGTTCAACTCATGATATAGATTCAATAAATGCAAGTGAAGAAATAAAACAACTTTTAGAAATTTATAATATAAATATGAATGTAAGCGCATACAGAATAAATTTTCCTGATGATTATTTAAACCGAATTATACCGATAGATATTCCGACTAAAAAAGTTAAATTTTATACTGTATCGCTTGAAGATTTGGTGGTTTCAAAATTATGTTCAATGCGTGATAAGGATGTTGAAGATATAGAAAACGAATTGGTTTATAAATCTTTGGATTGGAATTTATTGGATAAGTTAATTGATGATGTATGTTACGGTATGCTGTCTGATTTTGACAGAAATGCATTGGTTATAAATTATAATCATTATAAGGAGAGATTTAAGTGAGAGAGTTGACTTTTAAGGGTTACTTGCTTTTTCAGCTTAAAGAATTGTCGGGATGTAATACAACCTCACTCTATATATTTTCAAATCTTGCTTCTTCTAATGCAAGATTGCAAGATGCGCTTACTATGTACCTTGTTCTTTATACAAAAGAAGATTTAAAAAACAGACTTATAAAAAAATATTCTTATTTAAAAACAGCTTGCAATCAACTTTCCGGTCTTGAAGAAAATAATATAAATGATTTTTTAAATTCGGAAAGATTAAGCCATTATCGTACGATATACCAAAATTATATTTACGAAAAAGATAAAAAAGTTTTGGAAAATAAATTAAAACAAATGATGTATCAGAAAATATGTTTTACAAGAAAATCTAAAAATATGAGCAACTACCGTATTTATAAGGAATTAAACCTTAATCCGGGTAATGCAAATGCTTTTCTGAAGTACGGTGATGTTTCAAAAGTAAGTCTTGATACAGCAAGAAAAATTCTTGCTTTTGTTAATAAATATTAGATTATGCACCTTGCTTTGAAGCGCCCCAAAATCGTTAGATTTTTAGTCTAACTTTTTGGGGCGACTTACGGCAGGGTGTTTTTTTGTGCCTTTTTAATTCTTTTTTAATAAAATTAGCCTAATTACTGCAATTTTTAATAATATTTTACGCATAGGTAAAGGGGGTGTGATATGAGTACGGAAATTGTGACTGCGCTGATTGTTGCGGGCGGAAGTATTATTTGTCAATTGCTGATAAATGCGTCAAACCGTAAGCGACAGGAATGCGAAAACGAAAAGACCAAATCATTGATTGTGTATCGGTTAGATCAGCTTGAACATAAGCAGGATAAATATAATCATCTGCAAGAGCGTGTTTTCAAACTTGAGCGAATGTCAGCCGTTACGGACGAAGAAATAAGAGTTGTAAATCATAGAATTGCTGACCTTGAGCATATAAATAGTGAAAAGAAATAAGCTAATATCGTTTTTATGGGCAGAAATTTATATTGAACTTTTAAATTAAAATTGTATTACAGGGGGTGAAATTATGAAAAACGGTTTTAAAATATGGGCAAAAGCTGCGGGTATCCGTGCGGCAAAAACCGTGGCTCAAACAGCGATTTCGGTTATCGGCGTGTCTGCGGTGCTAAGTGATGTGAATTGGGTGGCGGTTGCTTCCGCAAGCGTGCTTTCGGGTATTCTTTCGTTGCTTACAAGTATTGCGGGATTGCCCGAAGTATCCGATAATAAATAAGTACATTTTTAAGGCATCGGAATATTATGTAATATGAAGATGTGTTTTACTAAAAACTGCCTTAAAAGAGCATTGCGTACATTCCTACAGACGGCACTCGGATATATTCTCGCTAATCTTGCGTTGTTTCTGACGGGAACGGATTTTGCAAATGCAGAAATGTGGAAAAGTGCAGTCTGCGGACTTTTGGTTTCTTCGGTTTCGGCAGGACTTTCAGCGGTTATGAACCTTGAAAAAAAGGAAGAACAGGCAGAGTGTGACGATAAATGCTCACAAGATGAAGAAAACAAATGAATACAATTTTATAAAAAATTAATAATAATATTGTCAGCCGCAGGTCAGCTCGACCTGCGGTTATTGTTTTATGCTGAAATTTGTATTATAATATAAAGGAAATATCGTATGGAAATACTTTCATCTACGCTTAATCACATAGCCGTGCTTTTTTCTTTTATTCTTATCGGCTTTGTTCTTAAAAAGAAAAATATTTTATCTGACGGCAGCGGCAGGACTTTGTCACGCCTTGAAAACGGAATATTTATGCCTGCGGTCGTAATCAATACATTTTGGAATAATTGTACGGTGGAAAATATAAGCCGAAAATGGATTTTCCTTGTTTACAGCACTGCGCTTTTGATTGCTGCGGTTGCGCTTGCTTTTATTATCTCAAAATTTCTTACCAAAGACGAGTATTTGCGTAAAGTGTACAGATATTCGCTTTCGGTGTCAAATTTCGGATTTGTCGGAACTGCGCTTGTTCAGGGCATATACGGCGCTGACAGCATTGAACTTTTCGATTATTTAATATTTACCTTGCCGCTGAATATGTTTACTTACTCAATCGGAATTGCGTGGCTTGTGCCGTCGGACAAAGGCGGATTTTCTTTGAAGTCATTGCTGAATCCGATATTTGTGTCGCTGTTTATCGGCGCAATTCTCGGACTTTTGCAAATACCGAGGGTGCGGCTTGTAAGTACAATCCTTACCGATTGTGCCGCCTGTATGGCACCTGTTGCAATGATTTTGACAGGGTTTGTAATAGCGGGATATGAAATAAAAAGCCTGCTCGAGGTAAAGCAGACTTATATTGTGGCGGTGCTTAGGCTGATAGTTTTTCCGACAATTTTTGTGACTGCGTTAAGGCTTTTGAATACGGATAATGAAATAGTTTTTGCCGCACTCTGTGCAAATGCAATGCCGTTAGGACTTAACACTGTTATAATTTCATCGGCATACGGAGAAAGTCCGCAAACAGGCGCAAGCCTTGCTCTTGTGTCGCAGGCAATGGCGGCGATTACCATACCGATAATGTTTTTAATATTTTTTAGGAGATTTTAATATGAAGATTTACCTTGCATCGCCGTTTTTTAACGATAACGAAATTGCAAATATTCACCGTGCGGTTGAAATTCTTAAAGCAAAAGGTCACGAAGTTTTTGTACCTATGGAGCATGATGTTGAGAACAGGGAAAGCCTTACCAATGCAGAATGGGCAGAGGAAATTTTTAAAATTGACAAAGGCGGAATTGACGATTGCGATGCGGTTGTGTTGCTTTACGGCGGAATGTACTCCGACAGCGGAACTGCGTGGGAGTGCGGATATGCCTATGCGTCAGGCAAAAAAGTAATAGTGTGCTGCTATAATATTGAGCAGACAAATCTTATGATAGTAAACGGCTGTCACGCATTTTTAAACGGAATAGACGAACTCTCATACTATGATTTTGATAAAATGCCCGTTGTCCGCAATGCAGGCGAACAGAAGTAAATGCATTTGTTTAGTACGGATACTTAAATTATGGTCCGGCATATTTTTTAAGCTAAGTAATTATAAAGTTTATTACTATAAAATTAACAGACAAATAATGGAATATTTAAAAAAGTATAAACAGTTACGATTTAAATATAAAATCTGTAAGTGATGTTTTTGACGGTTTAACAGTTATTCTTGAAAATAATGAACTGGAATTGTTTTCAATCAGATGGGCGGATGTGGATAGTTATTGCCGTTCAACGGAAGAAATGCGTTTTAATTTTATTGCAGGTGAATGGCAACAAGTCTGAAAAGAATTTCCAAATCATTCTTTTTTAAAGTTATTGATTCACCATATATAAAATGGATTAAAGAACAAGCAGGTGGTTTTATGGACGATGATAAATTAATTCATTTTATGATTGTTTCTGCTGATTATGTTCTTGATACAGTTTCAAAATATGAACCGGATGAGTATTATTTAAGTAAACTGACTTGTTCGGATAGTACAAAAATCTCTCTATGGCATAATTTACTGTGTAACTTTATTGATTTTTGCTGATATTGTTTGATACCGAAATTCACTCGAAAAGCAAAGGCTGAGTGATTGAAAAACATAGCAAATAAGCCGATTTTTCAGTGTTTATCACAAAAAATAAGCACCCGATTGCTCGAGTGCTTTTGGCGGAGATGGAGAGATTTGAACTCTCGCGTCGGAGTTACCGACCTACTGGTGTTCGAAGCCAGACCCTTCAGCCACTTGGGTACATCTCCATATTAAATTATCGTACTCAATTATTATAACGGCTCAATTAAAAATTGTCAATACCTGTAACTAAATTATTATTTTATCATAAAATGAAATGAATAAGCAATACCGAATTATTTTTCGTAAGGCGGGTGATTTTATGGCTTTTGACACAAGAGAATTGTTTGCTCGGTTGTTAAAATGCGAAAGCGGAGGAGAGGGGATTGAAGGTATGCGTGCGGTTGCCTCTGTGATTATCAACAGGTCAACTGTTCCTTACGGGGAATTTGCACGGATAAGCAACGGTGGAGATGTGCGGGCAATCATTACACAGCCAAATCAGTTTACCTGCTTAAAGACTTCCGTAGGGGGTCAGTACAATTCGCAAAATGTGTATAATATTGTACCTGAAGATATACACTACGAAATTGCAGATTGGGCACTTGCAGGCAATACTGACAGCTCGGTCGGCAATTCTTTATTCTATTTTAATCCTTATTCCTCAACCTGTCCAAACTATTTTCCTACCAATATCGGCGTGATTTACAATCGTATCGGTAAACATTGTTTTTATTCTCCGACACAGGCTTACAAAAACACATAGGAGTGATTTGTTTTGGTAAATTACATCAACAATAAAAAGACGCAGCAGCTCAACCCAAATACTCTGTATAATCTCGACACCAATCCCTCAGCCTGCAATAATTATAATTGTATAAACAACCAGATTCCAAATACCATACAGCAATACGGTTACGAAATTCCATCCATACTTGACCTGGCTACATTGGTTAGCCCCACAAGTCCGAATTATCAAAGTTTCAGTCCTGATCAACAGGCACTGAACAGAAGAAATCCTGCGTCGGGGCAGTCGATAAATCAACTTACACAGACAATCCCTGCCGAAAGTCAAAATAACGAAGTTGCAAATGATTTGGCGGTTCGTGAAATTCAGAACATAGATTCAACCCAGCCGTACAATCCCGAAACATTGCCGACCCCCGCAATGATAAACGAACAGAATATGCAAAATATGCAAAACAATCAGACTGCAATGTCGACGGCAAGCCTTTTGACCGACATAAAAAATCCGTATGAGGTAACAGCCGAAAGTGTGCAATATCTAAACGGCTTTATTCGCACTCAAATCGGCAGGAGAGTATCCATTGATTTTCTTGTGGGTTCAAATACAATTGTCACAAAATCAGGATATTTGCTCGGCGTTGCGGCAAACTATATTCTTATAAACGAGCTTGACACAAACGACCTTACAACCTGTGATTTCTATAATATAAAATTTATCAGATTTTATTTTAATTAAAATAAGATGCTTTTTCAAAAGTTGGGGTGAATATGGTTTAGCCGACTTTCGGTCGGACAACAAAGTTAAGAGAAAGAAAAATTTTCTCCCAAAGTTAAAAGTTTGGTCGACCTTTTCAAAGGTTGTGGGTGTGGGCAACGCCCGCAAATAGTTTTCTTTTATACAATGTCTGACAGCCAAATGGCTTGCCGTTTGCGGCTTGAATACAATGGCGAGAGCCTTTTAATTGCGTAAGTAGGAATAAGTCAGAAAGATTATTTTATAAGTTTGTTGCCTGTAAACTACTTATACATTATAATAAAATGCCTACCATTCCGCTTTTCTTTTGCGTGAAAAGAAAAGCTCCAAAAGAAAGCACGCTTAAGGGGAAAGGGATTTCGAGTCCCTTTCCCCTTAAGTATCCCCTTTCCTTAGACGACCAAGGTCAGTGACCTTGGAACCTCTAACTTATATTTTTCTAATAAAATTTGTACTTGGCAAAATAAGTTATTTAATTATTTCCTTTTTAAACTTACACTTGCCTTTTGTTGGCTCTGCTTAAAACAGCACCTTTTAAAAAGGGTTGAACTAAATTTTGATTTTATAAAATTTACCATAGAACCTACTTTTTATTGCACTATGTAGTCCTTGAAAATCTTTTCAAAGCGTTTAAAGAAAACATTTTTGTTGCTATTTATCATAAAGCCGAATAACAGTGAAACAGCAATTATATCGAATACGGGCAAAAACCATATAAACGGCAGTTCTGTATAGATTTCGGGATAGCTTAGGAAAAGGACAAGGCAGGTTGAAACCGTAACCAATACAAGAAAACCGATCCAAAATATTATATCTTTTTTGTTTGTGTAAGATTTAACGCATACATCAAGCTGAGTTCCACGCTCTTCGGCTGTAATTTCATTTATCGGATTAAAAGGCTTGTATTTGTCGGCAGGGTGAGGACAGAGTTTTGCGGATTTACCGTTTACAGAGCCGTAAAGTGTTGTATCGCTTGCGGTGTTTCTGTTTAGGTTTGAAAGCGGCATATCTTTTAGGGTGTGATTGCCGAGAATATTAAAAAATTCTGCCTGCGATATGTTCATTTTATAATTGTGTTCTTTCATTTCAGTCACCTGTTTGTAATTATATTTAAGTGGATTTGAATAATGTTTGATTATTTGTGATTATTTAGAATTTCTCGCATTTTCAATAAATGTTCTGACAAGCTCAAAATCCTTGCACGATTTGTCGGAAAGCTCTACGCCCGAACTTACATCTACCGCATACGGATGTACCTGACAGATAGCGGCTGCTACATTATCGGCGGTGAGTCCGCCTGCAAGAAAGAGCATTTTGTCGGTTTTAGGGAGTTTTTCAAGCATAGACCAGTCAAAACCTTGTCCGCTTCCGGGTACGGCGGAATCAAATAAAATTCCTTTTACATTGTCAAGATTTTCAATATCGCCAATGCTTTCAATTCCGCTCACATTAATTGCCCGAATAACGGGGGTTTTGCACTCGCTCAAAAGCTTTTTGCTGATTTTGCCATGAATTTGCACATAGTCAAATCCGAGGGTGTGTATCTGCTCAAGCTGTTCTTCGGTTGGTGATACGGTAACGGCAACGCTCTTTATATTTTTGTCAAGGAAAGCGAGCAATTCCTGCGCCGTTTGGACAGAAATATTCCTGTGACTTTTCTCAAAGAACATTACAAATCCCGCAAAATCGGGGGAGAGTGTATTAATACATTTTATATCGGTCGGATTTTTAAGTCCGCAAATTTTTACTTTTGTCATAATTTCCTCCTATACTATTAATAATATGTTATCATAAGGAAGAAAAATGTCAATATTCAAAGAAAAATTGCGGAATTTCAGCAAATTTATTTCTGAAAATTATTGACAAACCCCGAAAAGATGATATAATTATCTTGTTATGCAATATAAAGAGTATAACATCCTTGCGGCGAAAGCCGCCATAATGTCCAGAAGGAGGTGCAATATAATGGCAGTAACAGCTAATTACGAGACAGTAATGGTAGTTTCTCTTAAGAACGGCGAAGAGAACGTTCAGAAAGTAGTAGAGAAATTCAAGGCTCTCATCGAAAACAATGCCACTTTAAAGAATGTTGACGAATGGGGCAAGAGAAAGCTCGCTTACCTCATCAACAAGGAGAGCGAAGGCTACTATGTTCTCTTTGATTTTGAAAGCACAGCAGAGTTCCCTGCAGAGCTCGACCGTATCTACAAGATTACAGATGGCGTAATGCGTTCAATCATCATCAAAAAAGAAGAAGAATAATTTACGAATGAACCTTTGTAGGGGTTATTCCCGAACACGAAAGGAATTAAAAATGCTTAACAGAGTGATTTTAATGGGCAGATTAACTGCCGATCCAGAACTTAAAACAACCCCTAACGGTGTCAGCGTAACATCTTTCAGTATTGCGGTTGACCGTTCATATGTAAAGAGCGGTGAAGAACGCAAGGCGGATTTTTTCAATATTGTTTGCTGGCGTCAGACTGCTGAATTTGTTTGCAGATATTTCAGCAAGGGTTCTATGATTGCTGTTGACGGACAGCTCCAGAGTCGTTCGTTCCAGGCAAAAGACGGTTCTAACCGTTATGTAGTAGAGATTGTTGCAGACAATGTTAGCTTCACAGGCGAACGCCGTGACAGTAATGCTAACGGATACAATAATCAGTCTTACGGCAACAATCAATCATATGGCGCACAGTCTTATGGCTCTAACCAGTCTTACGGCTCGGCTCCATACCAGCAGGCACAGGCTCCTGCTGAGTCATATCAGAGCGGTTCAAATTCAGATTTTCAGGATATGCCGCTTGATGATGATTTACCATTTTAAATTTAACTGAATTATAATATAATTCATTGAAAGGAGTTCTCACAATGGCTGACAGACCAATTAACCGTGGTAGAAAAGCTCGCAAGAAGGTTTGCGGTTTCTGCGTTGATAAGGTTGAACACATTGATTATAAGGACATCGCTCGTCTTCGTCGTTATATGTCAGAGAGAGGTAAGATCCTTCCTCGCCGTGTAACAGGTACTTGTGCAAGACATCAGCGTGAAATTACAGTTGCAATTAAGCGTGCAAGACACCTTGCTTTGCTCCCATACACAGCTGACTAATCTATAATCAGTATTTTAAGCACCGTTTTTATACGGTGCTTTTTATTTTGCTTTTGTAAGTACAGTTTTTAAAAATCTAAAAACTCCGACATAAATCAAAGAATATTTGTTTGTTTTGGTCAAACTTTAAAAAAACCTCGAAAATTAATAAACAAACTTTACTCGCAAATTATGTGCAATTTGCCTTTTTGGCTTACGATTCCTACAAATACAGCAAATAACACTTGATTTTATGGCGATTTTCGGTATAATATTAGAGTAGTAACTATATATAGTTACTGTAACATTGTTGAAATGTGCCTGTTACGAACGGGCTTCATTTTCATAAAACACACAATACAGAACAGACCGTTTGCCAGCGGTCTGTTTTGTGTTTTACGGAAATTTATTGTATTACTTAATTGTAAAAAATGCACCTGTAAATCATGCGGCTTACAGGTGCATATATTTTTTAATTAACCTACGCTGTAAATTTCAAGAGTATCAATATATCCTGAAAGGTAACGCTGAATTTCGGTTACATTATTAATTGTAATTGATGTGATGTAGTGGGTAACAGCTGAATTTTTGTACTGAAAATCGTTAAATTCAGCATTGCCGGCTGAATAGTTTTGCAAAAGAGTAACATCGTTTACATCAACCTTATTGTCAAGATTGATGTCCCCTGCAACAAGGTCGTTTATATATGTATAAGTCTGTTCTGTATCAGCGGGTTGATTATTAAGGTCTATAAACTTAATTCCGTTTTCTTTTGCGTATTTTTCGGCTGCGGTAGAGGAATAACCGTTGATTACATAATATGGGTTCAATATATTTGAATTTCCTTTGTTTGATAAAATATAATCGAAATATCCAAACGCTTCATCACCTATGTATTCAACATTTTTGCCGATTGATACTTTATTAAAAGAACAACCGATGAATGCATAATCGTCTATGTATTTTACACTGTCGGGAACTTTTATCTCTTTCAGTCTTGCGCATCCACAGAATGCATTTTTGCCGATTTTGGTTACATTGTTACCGAGTTTTACATTTTCAAGATTATTCATATAGTTAGCAAAACTGTCGGGGATTTCTGTAATTCCGTTTCCGATCACAAGATTTTCAAGAGTGTAAATCGGTTTAATATTTGTATTATCGAGAGTTGTAAGGCTATCGGGTAAAATAAGGGTTTTAACATTGCTTGTATCTGTTGTTACAAATATAGATGAGGATAAATTTTTCACCTGTCGTCCAAGATAGGTGGAAGGGATTTCAAGAGTTTCTGACACTGTATAATTAATTGAAATAAGAATCAATGACTTGTCACTTAGGTCAACCGTATAATTGTAATCATTGTTACTGTCTTTATAATCGATGTTCACAAGTACAAAATCGTCATCGTTGAGAGTGCTTTTATCAATGTAATAATAATCACCTGATTTTTCTACGCTGACCGTATCTGAACTGCAGCTTGTTACGCTATGCAGTAATGACGAAACTCGTACATAATTGTCCCGCATTTCAATAAAAATATCACTGTTTGCCGGAGTAGGAATAAAGGAGAGGTTACTCATCTTTGAGTTTGCCTCATCAAATACAGACAATGATTTTGTTGCATAAACTTTGTTGCTTTTTTGAGTGCAGTAACCGTAAATTGATTGTACGGAAAAAGCAAATTCACTTGCGTATTTGCCGTATATTGTATTGCCTTCAACATTGCAGTATGAAACGCTTGAGTACCACGCTTCACCGCATATTGCTCCCGATGATTGAGTATCGGAAAAGTAGTTGTAATTTACAGTGCTGTTTTTTACAGTGCAGTTTAAAATAGCGGCATATTTAGCGTAAGCACCAAGCACACCGCTAACATTTGCAGGTGCGACATTTGCGTTTTCTATTGTTAAATCATATATTTTTGCACCTTGCAAAGAACCGAAGAATCCGCTGATATTGTTCAATTCATTTTGTGTTGAACCTATTTTAATGTTTTTGATTGTATGGTTATTTCCGTAAAATACAGAACTGAAATAACCGTCGCTGTTGCATAGCGGTGGTACTTCTTTATCATAATTGGCAAAATCAAGGTCGGTATTTAGATTTATTTTTTCCGGAATATAGCCGTAATTATTGCAAATTTCAATAAGCGTAAAGTAATCGTCAATACTGCTTATTTCATAAGGAGCGTCAACGGCTTTTTCTTCATAGTATTTTAAAAGGATAACAGCATTGTTCATATCTTGAACAGAGCAAGATGAATTGCTTAAAAGGGATTTTGACGCTTCAATCTGATTATTCAGAAGATTTGCGTATTTCTCGGAGGAGATTTTGCTTTTATCTATGTTTTCGGCATCTGAAACGGCCTTTTTTAGATTTTCTGTAACTTCACTGTTATCTAAATCAGAAGTAAAAGCTTTTATAGAGGCATATGCCTTTGAAATATCAGGCTGATTATATGCATCACTCCATTGGTTATGGCTAAGTATATAGGAATTATTTTCTTTGCAATTCTGATTTGTAAGTAAAGAACTCGAAAAAGACATATAGCTTGAATCGTTGTTTGACTCAATTACAACCGAAAATTTTTCACCCGATGTAAGGTAAACTTCATCTTTTACATCTATGTAATGTACGCCGTTATTCTCAATTTTCCCGCTGAAAGCAGTGAGAAGTCTGCCGTCTTTTGGGTTATCAAAATCAGCATTAAGTGCATAAACAGAGGCGGTATAATCATAAGCCCCCAAGGTTTTGAAACTGATTTGTTTTAACTGTTCGTCGGATTGGGCGGTAAATACATTTGCTGCGCCTTCATAATTGTAACCGTACCCTTGAGTGACAAAGCAGTTCTGATATTCGTTGTCATAAGCATTGTTGTCTTGCATTATATATTGAGAAAAAGCAAGATTGGTTGTATCGTAAGAAATCCAAATATAACCATCATTGCCGTAATGCTCGCCCCAACTGTTTTTGCACAGCCATGCACCGTCATTTGAAGGCTTGACTTTACCGGTAAAATTATCTTTGCTGTAATTATCGTCCCAGCCGACAACGACTATTAAATGTGCATCTCCGATTCCGATGCAGGTATTATCGCTGTAATAGTTAGCGTAATCGGAAGAATAGCAGTCGGTAATGCTTGGATAGTAAACGGTAACGGCACCGTTTGACACAATCTTTGATTTTAAAGTATCTTTGTTATTGCTTATTTCACTGTAGTCCTTGAGTCTGTAGTCTGAATAATATCTAAGAGTTTCTGAAAAGCCTTTCTTCACTTCATTGTAAGGGCAAAGACTTTGCGGATATGTACCAAACCCCGAGTTGAGCGAGATGGCAAGAGTATCGGAAGTGCCTCCGTTACTGCCTTTTGACGAATCGTTTATGTAATCGCCGTAAAAAGGAGATGACTTGTCAACTATGCCTGAATGTATGTACCAGGTTTGTCCTGCCTCAGATAAGTCTATAGTGTCTTGCGGATTTTCTCCGAGCTTGCTTTTTAGGTCATTTTGCGAGAGAATACTCGATTCCATTGATGCTACAGATGCAAATGCCCAGCAATATCCATCGGAACCCTGATTTTTAACCTTAGATACTCTGCCGTAATCTCGCAAGTCATATTTTTGCGGAAGTTTTTTGCTTATATTTTCAGTATCGTTATTAAGTTTTTCAACAGGAATTTCGTTGTTGTTTTCATCGTATAAAACGGTTCTGCCTTCCTCAATCTTTTCGTAAATAGCTTTAACGGATTCGTTATCTTCAACAGTGGCGGCAGAAAACGCAGTAGAACCGCAGCCGAGAATGAGCAATGAAGAAAGCATTAATGATATACATTTGAATGATTTTTTCATATTCTCCTCCTTTATGATTACTTTTGATATTATAGCATTTAATTTATATTATTGCAATATTTACATATAAAATATATTATGCTGTTTAAATTTATGGTATATTTATAAAATATAAAGCTTATTGTCTATTTAATTATTGTATTTATAATCTTAGGCTTGTACTTTTGGTATTGCGTTTTATAAATTATATGTTATAATAAAAATAAAAAAAAGTTAGTTAAAGCTAACTATATGGAAAGGACAAAATACAGATGAAAGCTGATTATAAAAATTGGGTACCGTATATAACGGATATATGTTTGCCGTAAAAGATTACGGTGTAGGTATTAGTGAAGAAGATTTGCCGAGGGTGGCAGAAGAATTTTATATGGTTGATAAATCAAGAGCAAGAAAACAGGGCGGTGCCGGAATGGGACTTGGATGATCAGTTTTGTTATGGACGATGAGTCGCATATGATATTTAATTTAAATATAAGCTCTGTAAATTCAAAAGCGTTGTTTAATAAAAACGACAATATCAGCGACAGTTTTGCTAAAGGGCTCGGAAAGTATTTTGACGCAAAAAATATAAATGCTGATTTTTACGATAATGTTGACTTTAACGAACTGTTTTTAGATTATTCGTTTGACAATGATATTGATGCCGAATGTTTGGTAAGTTTTAATACAAATTGTTCCGAAATCAGCTTTGCTTTTAAATTTGGAAATTACCGAGATGAATCAGAAGAAATAGCGGAGTAAAATATAAAAATATAGTATTTATTTTATCATATTTTGTATTTTATCTTTTTTAAGCGGATTTAACACTAACAGTCAGTTAAAGTTTTTGCTTTGACTGACTGTTTTGTTATAGTATGAAAACGAAAAAGGACAGTCAACGGAACTTACAGCAAACAGTTCGGATAAAAAGCTTGCATTAAAATCAAATTTGGCTTATACTAAAAATGGAAGATTTTTGGATAAACTATTTACTATTAATCATATAATGCAGGAGAAGAGTAAAAATGCGAAAATTATGGAAAATACATATCGGTTTGATTATTAGTTTTTTTATTTCATTTTTTTCTACTATGTTTTTAGTATTTTTTTCTAACGAAGAAATCAATGCTTATTACGGGATTGCATTACTTTTAACATATATGTATTTAATAATTAATTTTTTAAAGGATGATTTTCTAAGTAAAGAATTTAAAGAAAAAGCTAAACGTGAGTTAAATTCTCACGATTATATAAATGTTATGATTTATAGAGGAATCATATATTTTGTTTCAAGTGTATGCATAATTATTGCCCCTCTTATGTGGGCAATGGCTATAATTACTAATTAATAACCAAGGATTATAGGTATTTAGAGTGTATTCACGCTTTGTATGTCCTGAAATAGCACCGTTTATTTTGGGTGGTTTTTCTTATGCTTTTAGTTAATATTGAGGAGTGCTGAAGTATGTTTTATTTAATAAGATATATTTTTACTGCAGTAGTAGTAATTGTTTGGTTTTTGCTGATAATTAATATTACAAGAAAAGCAATAGTAAAAAATGGAGCTGCAGAAATAAAATCTAATCCCATAAAAGCAAAAAATATTATTGTTAATATTATAATTGCTTGTACTGCACTTATAGTTATTCATTTGTCTTATTATCCTTTTGAACAAGATTTTATAACATTTTCGAGCGAAGAAGCTGCTTTTTCTTATATTTCAAAAGATATTACAAAACTTGAAAGATATGAAACCGATGATGCTATTTTTTATGTCGAACGTGTTAAGAATGGTTATGACAAACTGTTTTCAATTACTAAGTTAGATAATAAATTTAGTTTTGTAAATTATAATTGTCAAGTTGATTATTTTGATAAAAGTAAGATGGCAGTAACCTTAAAAACAATATATAATAAAAATACAAATACAACTTTTTATAACCTTGATATAGTAAAAAAACAACCGTATGAAGAAATTGATACTAATTCTGTTGTTAGTTTGGAAGATTCACCTATGACATACAGTGCAAAAATTCAAAAAAATCTTTTTTTAGATTATGATGCTTTTTGTTTTTATATGTTTGGAGAAGGTATGCAGAATGATAAAATCAATATTTTTATTGACGGAAATATTAGAACGGTATTTATGACTCATTATCTTGATATCCCAGTTATATCTGGAAGAGAAAGAGAATTTTAAAAAATGATATTATGTGTAGTAATTCCTTGCATATAAAGAAATTACTGCACATATTTGAAAAAATTTATCTATTTTTAACCGTATGTTAAAAATATGGATAAATATTATATTCCCGGGAATGTTTATTGTCGGTTTGTCTGTTGTGTTTTTCGCTGAACATTTTGCGGTTTTATAATATTTAATCCTACATCAATTGCGAACAATCACAACGTGCGGGGCATTTTAATGTTTTATATTATACGATTTGTTTTATGCAATTTATTGCTTACTTTACCGACAATATGCATACTGATTAAATTAAAAAAGAAATTTTCAAACAGTAAAACTAATACTAACGCTGCTTATACTCGTACTGCTAAAAAACCGATAGAGATAAAAAAGCAATATTATTTTTATTGGATACTTATTATGTTGTTATTTTTTCTGTTGTTTCAAGTTTTTAGTTATCCGTTTGAAAAGTATTTTGTAACTTTTTCGAGTGAAAAATCTGCATTCGCTTATATATGTAAAGATGTTTCAAAATATGAACGATTTGAATGTGATAATGCAATATTTTATGTTGAACGCAGTAAAAGGCAAGATACAATATATTCGATAACGAAAATCGGTGACAGATACAGCTATGTTATCAGTTTGCAATCAGGCGATAAGTATCAAGAATTACAATGTAAAAATGCAGAATTTGATGTAACTGTAATGTATAACGAAAGTGCAAATGTTTCATTTTATGATGTTGTAGTATGTAATCAACCAACTCCTGATAATCATACAGCAACATTAAATGATAACGAACTTACTTATGCGACAACAGTTAATAAAGTATGGTTTAACGAGCAAAGAAAAGCAGTTTGCTATTATTATATGGATAAAGCAAAGCCTATTAAAGATATTACTGTAGAAGATCCTTATTCTAAGGCAACTTTGGCTAAACCCAGAGTTAAACATTGGTGGTTTATTACATATGCCGATTTAAGTAATTCAGATGACTAAAGCATAATTTAAAAATCAGTCGTTGTCATACTTTACAATAGTGTGACAACGACTTGGCTAAATTGTAAAAACATAAATTGAGTTGAATGCACTAATAATAGCGGTAAGCTACAAGGCAAATTCTTCAATCGACGCAGTAACATATTACTTCGCTCACAATTGGAGAGGCGATATTACTTCAATCTATGATGCTGGCGGTAATGTTGTTGCAAATTATGAGTATGATGCAATGACTACCATAGAAGAATTGAACGCAACAGGTGTTGTGTATGCATATCAAGATAGTCTTACACATGTTACTGTGAAACCAATTGGTGGTACTATAGCGGAATGGAGAAATCAAGGTACAAGTTCAGTTTGGATTAAGACTATAAAATCTTTAGTCGTGAAATGGGATGGAAGTGAATAATTTGAGTGATATAGATACAATTATGAATATGCTCGACTGGAATAATAGTTCAGACGAACAAAATAGAGGAATTAAATTAGCAGAGAATATAAAATCAATAAATGTTTTTTTACAACCTCGTGATAAAAAGCATAACAAAAATGTTTGGGATAATTGTGCAATTGTTTTATCAAAAAGATCAGACGAAGAATTGAAACCATACTTAATTCCGCTATTAGAGTGGTTGCAAGATTTGACTTGGCCGGGAGCATTATGCGTTTTAGATAGAATTAATACATATCACGATTATTCGTCACTTAAATATGCTTATGAAGAGTGTATAAAACGAGCCAAAGCCTTGAATGAAAACATATGGTTAAAAAACCTTAATGAAATAAGTGGTGTTGATTTACTTAAATAAACGAATTTTTGTTCAAGCTGTATCATCAGGACGGACAAGCCGATACATACAACTATAATTCAAAAACAGGCTATCTTGACAGCGTAAACGATCTGTTTTTTGCTGAACATTATGCGGTTTTATAATATTTAATCCTGCATTAATTGCGAACAATCACAACGTGCGGGGGCATTTTGAAGTCTTTTCTATTGGAGCGGATGCTATCTTACTTGAAGAATATGAAACTTTGAGCGGTCTCTCATTTTCATTTGGAATCGGTACAGGGATAGATTGGGTTCATGGGTATACTATAACTAATCAAACCATTTTTAAATCTAATGATAATCCAACAAGTAACTCAAAAAATAATATCAAAAGTAATACTAACAATAAATCAAATACAGTTAATCAAAATTCCCACAAAGTAAGATGTTGCAGAGCTTGCGGAAGACCTGACTATATCTGTCCATCTCAGGTGTATTATTAAAAAATAGTAGGGGTGCTTTTATGTTAAAATGTTTAAAACCTATTTGCTATGAGATAAATTGCTCAGATAACGATATAATTAACAGCATTATGGAAAGCTCCTGCTTTTATGGTGAGTTTTTAAACAATTCGTTTAAAATGCAGTTATTATCTCAAAATAGTATTTTTATACAAAACGGCATTAATCCGATATTTTGCGGTAATGTAAATAAAAATGGGGATAGCGTAACCTTGAATATAAAATTAAAATTAAATTTAGAATGTTGGCTTTTTATCTTTATAATAGCTTTTATTCTTTTTGGCGTTATAATATTTAATATTATAAATGCTTTTCTTAAAAATCTAAATTATATATCAATAATATATCCATTAATTATTTGCATTGTTTTTTTAGCGTTTATTTGTATTATTGTAAATATGAAATATTCTGATATGAAATTTGAGATTGAAAAAATTTTAAATAAAGATTTTAAAGGAAAATTCAAAAGAATAATATAGTTTTATTAATACTTTTTAATATTAGTTTTATAAAGAATATGTAATAGTAATATTGAATTTATTTTTTGCTTAGGAGGCTCTATGATTAAATTATATAACAAAAATTATGATTATGAATTAAAAACAACTAAAGAATGTCTAATTGGAAAATTAAGAAATTCGACATTTCAGGGATTGTTTAATTATTATAAGCATTATAAAGACTATACTTTTTACGGAAAAATTTTTGAAGAAAATTTTGAAATAATATCTGTCCCGGCAAGTAGCAGAAGATCTTTATTTAACCCTTTAATTATCGGAAAATTTTCAAGCAAAAGTAATAAAACTGTATTGTCAATTAACATGAAACTACCGTCTTCTGACTATATTTTTATTGGAATGTTTTTTGTTCTTTGTGTTTTTTTTGGTGCAATAATATACTCTTGTTCGTTAGAAAATTCTAATTTAATTCCGCTTATTTTTATATTGCCTTTTACATTTTTCTTGCTTGTTAATGTATTATTTTTCTTTTTTGCAAAAATGAATTTTAGTGATGCAATATACAATATTGAGAACATTTTAAAAGAATGTATTATAATAGATGATAAAGCAAAACTGTAAACGGAGTTGAATACACATACGAATACCTCAACGGTAAGCTTATGCACGAAACAAGGGGAGAAAAAACCTTTGATTACTGCTACGATGCAAACGGTCAGCTTTATGCAGTAAGCTACAAGGCGAATTCTTCAACCGACGCAGTAACATATTACTATGCGCATAATTGGAGAGGTGATATTACTTCAATCTATGACGGCGACGGTAATATGGTAGCAAAGTATGAATACGATGTCTGGGGTAATGTACTTACAGTAACAGATGCCAATAATAAATCTATTACCGATAAAAACCATATAGCAAACTTAAATCCATTCCGTTATCGCAGCTATTACTACGATTCTGAATCAGGCTTATATTATCTTATGAGCCGCTACTACGACCCGGTTGTTCACAGATTCATAAACGCAGACGGTATTGGTACCCCTGGAATTGAAGCACATGCCGGAAGTCCTTATACTCTTACTTGGGAAAGCACGAAATTTAATGTATTTGATATTCCTGAAGATATTGATAAATCTATAGAGGAGTGGTAAGAATGAAAAATAAATATATTTTATTAATTTATATATTTATATATTTTGTTTGCAATATTATCAATTCTAGTGCAAATGCGAGTTCATATAAATTAATTAGTACATCTCCTATCGGGAAAGAAGAAACAACTAATGTAATTACTTCAATAGATTTTAGAAAAGAGAATTCTGAAAAGATATTTAGTTCTATTAGCTGTTTTGCTATTAATGATGAATCTATTGCTTTAGGATATAACGACGGTGATCGGAAATACATAAATATTTATGATGATTACTGTAATTATGAATATAGTTATTCGTTTGATAACTATGGTTCTTTTGGTATTGATTTTCAAAATGATACCTTGTTGGTTTATTTACTGCGTGAAAATATTGTTATTTCGATTAATAAAGATATATCAACTATTGAGGTAAAATCCGTTGAGGAAAATGATGAATATCAAGAGTATTTAGATAAATTTGTGTGTTCAAAGGTAAAGGTATGTAATGACAATAAGTATTATTTATCTACAGGTGATTTGCTGTTTAGTCCGTCATATACGCAACTTGTCAAAGTTGATGAGAATAATAATAAAGAAATTTTGTTCGATTTTACTAAAGACAATTATATAAATTTATTTGTAATTGGAACAATAGTATTATTATTTGTTTGTATTTTATTATTATTAATTTATAGCAATATAAAAAGAAAAAAGTAGGTGACTGTTGCTATGAAGCAAACGGTCAGCTTTATGCGGTAAGCTACAAGGCAAATTCTTCAACCGACGCAGTAACATATTACTATTTTTAGTGTTAATGCTTTATTAATTGCAGCGATTTTATACGGTTACGATTCATCATACTCAACTCAAACTGTTCCTGCAACATAAAAATATCAGAAAGGTATATTATATGTATAGTATAATTAGAATAATAATCACTATAATAGTTTTCATTTTCATAGCAAGGATTTGCAAGCCCAAAAAGAAAAGAATGTATTTCCTAATCATTGTTTCAGCATTATGCTTTTGCACAGTATTGGAATTCTTGCCGATTGAAAACCTATTTATAGATTTTCAATCTCCTCAACAGGTTATTAACTATTTATATCCATCAAGCGAAGGAATAGCTGATATTGTTTATGATGAAAAATCTTGTATGGTTATTTTAGAAAAAAGCAAGAACAATTATACTAATACATATTTGGGGACAGACAATAATTCATATAAAATTACTACTGTATTTGATTATTCAACAGAAAGCCAATATGATGATAGATATGTTAACTTAAGCATAACTCATATTAATAACTCCTCTGACTATTATTTATGTGGCACATATTATTTCGGTGAAGATATTCAAACTATAAAAGATACTTCGGACTCAGATATTAAATTTATTCCTATTGGAGTTATTAATTCTAAGCAGTCTTCTAAGGTATATAAATCATATTTAATTTATGGTACTATAAATAGTTACACAAAGAATTATTCTTTAGAAATAAATAATCAAACTATAGTTTTTAATTAATCGCAACTTGCTATTGCAATTTGCGAATTATTTTTTTAAAAATTTAGCTTATGTTTTGGGAATTTATTTAGGTGTTGGCTCTATACTACAATCAGTAAAAAGAATATGCAAACTTAAAAAGGCAAATTTCTTAAATGGGAACGAACAAATAGCAATGTTTAGAAATGATAGAAATAAAAAAATAATTGCATTAGCTGTATTTATTTTATCATATT